>ERZ1740067.2174-NODE-2174-length-12302-cov-5.754797_pt1 | contig 12302 bp, 12 predicted proteins | sample MGYA00581736_ERZ1740067 | MGnify/ENA primary metagenome ERZ1740067 (study PRJEB43018, sample SAMN04849236) | marine metagenome | isolation source: floating plastic debris | place: Pacific Ocean | collected 2008-08-27 | study: EMG produced TPA metagenomics... | reverse complement strand
GTCAGTAACGCACCTGGGAATTTGGGGTTGGGGCCCCAAATTCCAGCGCGTTACGAATAGCTGAGACTGGCACTTCAACAAGCACGATTTTTGTCATCCCGGCTTGCCTGAAGGGCAAGGCCGGGATCCACAAGCTTGGATGTCGACAAGGGCACACCAATCTAAGATCACCACACTATGGATCGCGGGTCTCGTCTACGACGCAAGCCGGGATGACGATGCTCTCTTCGCGTGACCGCGAGGCCCATCTCCAAAACGTGACGGTACACAAACGGCTCCGCACGGCTGAAAGAGTTGGAGATGGACCCCGCGCGTAAAGCGCGGGGAAGCGGATGGAGAGGCGCACCACCCAACTTGCGCGCCCTACCATTTCCCGCGACAACCGCAGTAAATGGGGGCGAGGATGATGTTTTCTGTTTACTTCAATAGCACTCTGATCGGTCACACGGCTTTGGAAAAAGGCGATCCGCCAATGGGGGTTGCATTGGGCAAGTTCATTCCAGAGGTAGGCTATCAGGAGGTCCGCCCTCTGTTACAACCTGGCGAAACGATAGGTCATCTGCCATCCGACAGTGATAGATATCTGGACGGTCTTTCAGTCAAAACCCCAGACGGGGAGTCCCTGGAATGCGTTGCTGGGATCGTTTTATGGGAATATGGTGACTCAGAGGCGCCGGACGCCCAAGAAGTCACTTGTCTTGGCATCCATCACGAAGTCTACGAGCGATTATTTCCGCATCATGTAAAGACTTACAATGATCAATTCAGATCCAAATAGATCCGCCACTAAACTATGACACAAAACCTCTTGTTTATCTGCGCTCAAAATAAATTGCGCAGCCCCACAGCGGAACAAGTCTTTTCACAACGGGAGGGGCTTGAGTGCGATTCAGCGGGTCTTGCCCCTGACGCCGATGTTCCTCTTTCTTCTGAGCAAATAGAGTGGGCTGATATCATTTTTGTCATGGAAAAGATCCACCGCAACAAGCTTTCGAAACGCTTCAAGGCCCACCTGAACGGGAAACAGGTAATTGTTCTTGGCATTCCAGATGACTACGAATATATGGACCCAAGCTTAGTGCAGCTTTTAAAATTAAAGGTCCCTCCGTTCTTGCGCTAGCCCCGCCTCCCCGCGGCGATGGAGAGGTCGTCGCCCCGGACGCGCTGCAGCACGAAGTGATGCTGCGCAGATCCGGGGTCTATAGGAGCCAGAGAAATCCCATGTCTGCAGAGCGTGACGAACGCCCCGCACCGCGCACGGAATGACGAGATATCTCCTCCCCAATCACCCCACCGCAACTGCCACCGCTTTCCGAAACACCGTCGGCAACGTCTCCAAATCCCCCGCCGCCGTCCAGAAATAGTCCTTAGGCTTTCTTTTCACGCGGGCACGGCACACCGTCAGCACCAGGTGAAAGTGGGTAAGGGTGTGGGTAGCCTCCCCTGCCACCTCCCAGTCGCCTGCCAGGGGCGGTGCCTCCTCCGGCGCCCCGCCCTCTTGCCAAGCCGAACCGGGCAGGCCCGCCATGCCGCCAAAAAGGCCTTTGTCGGGCCGTCGTTCCGTCAGCACCGCCCCTTCCGACGACAGCCCCACATAGACCACGCCATAGCGGGTAGGCCGCGCTTTCTTTGCAGGCTTCACCGGCAGCGCGTCGGCGATCCCTTGAATATGGGCATCACACATTTTGAGCACAGGGCACAAAAGGCACTGCGGTGCCTTGGGCCGACAGACCGTCGCCCCCAAATCCATGAGGGCCTGAGCATAGTCCCCAGGGCGTTTTTTCGGGGTGAGGCTTTCGGCAAAAGCGTAAATCTCTTCTTTCACCTCACGAATGGGCCGGTCCACCGCAAACTGCCGCGCCATTACCCGGTCCACATTCCCGTCCACCACCGTCGCAGGGCGGTCAAAAGCGATGGCGGCCACCGCCGCCGCGGTATACCGACCAATACCGGGCAAGGCCAACAACCCCTCCTCCGTGTCAGGAAAGACACCGCCATACTCGTTCGCCACGGTGACAGCACAGGCATGGAGGTTCCGGGCCCGCGCGTAATAGCCAAGGCCCGCCCACTCCCCCAACACATCGTCCAGGGGCGCCGCCGCCAACGCGGTCACCGTCGGCCACCGGTCAAGGAAGGCTTCGAAACGAGGTGTCACGGTGGCCACCGTTGTCTGCTGCAACATCACTTCGGACAGCCACACGCGGTAAGGGTCCGGCACCGCCCCCGCTTGCCGCGCAGCGGGCGAAACCCGCCAGGGCAACGCCCGCGCGTGGGCATCGTACCATTTGAGGAGGGCGGTGGAGAATCCCCGCTTGCGGCCTTTGTCCGTTCCCGTCACTCTATCACTCATCAACACTTCCCAAGGAGGACAGCCAAAGCGGTGACCGATAGCCCCGTCAACACGCTTCCTGCACGAAGGTCGCCCCCGCGCCTTCATGTCGCCCTCGGGCGGGAGGTGGGGCGCCTCGCCGCGGCTTCCGGTGCCATGGACCCCGCCCTCGCCGAAGCCTGGGCAGAGATTGTGGGGCCCACCCTTGCCCCCCTCTGCAAACCCGTCCGCCTTAAAAAGCGGGGCAAGGCGCAAACCCTTGTGGTCTCTGTCCCGACGGGGGCCGCCGCCATGCGGGTGCAGTTCAGCCAAAAAGAGATCCTGACCCGCGCCGCCACCTATCTCAAACTGCCAAATCTCAAGACCCTCGCTATTGAACAGGCAGGCCAGCGAGCTGAGGCCAAGGGGACCCGTCGCGAAGGCGCCACCCCGCGATGGAAGTCAGCCACCATCGCCGCTCCCGATGCGGGACCGCCAGTGGCCGAGCGCCCGGCGCAGAGCGTGGGCGAAGCCCTTGATCGCTTGCGACGGTCGATGGGCCGATAAGCGAACAGCCTTCCAACCCGTCACTTGCCAGGCGCGCCGGGTTCGGCGAGTGTCCCACCACAATACTAATTCTCGGACATAGAGGGACAAGATGCGCTTATTCGTTCTTTCTGGGCTCGCCGCCGCGATGACACTGACTGCCTGCAGTGGTGGAGATGGAGAAGCAGACGCCAAAACACCCGCAGGCGATGCCGCGGCATCAGAGGTCGCGACAGGCGCCGATGAAGCGTCCAACGCACCAAGGGTGGTCCCCGCACCGGAGGGCAGCCTCGCCGGAGAGGTCATGGCGCTGGGCAGCCCCGACGCTCCGTTGACGATTATCGAATATGCCTCCCTCACCTGCCCTGGGTGTGCGGCGTTCCATGTGCAAATCCTGCCAGAGATCAAAGAGAAATATATCGACACCGGCAAAGTGCGGTTCGAGTTCCGGGAATTTCCCACCGATCCTCAAAACCTCGCCTATGCAGGCTTTTACCTCGCCCGCTGCGCCGCGACGCAGAAAGGGTCATCTGCCTATTTTGCGATGATCGATACCCTCTTTAAGCGCCAACGGGATTGGGCCTACGGCCCCACGCCCGGCGAGACGCTAGAAGAAATTGCCGCGCAAGCTGGGATCAGCCGCGAGGCGCTGCAGGACTGCTTCTTCCGGGAGGAAGTGAAAACCGCCGTCGCTCAGAATGTCACCGCGGGTATTGAGGAGCACAATGTGGGCGTGACCCCAAGCTTTATCGTCAATGACATAGCCTTTGACTGGGGCCGCTCAGCAGAAGGCATGTCCAACGCCATTGAGGCGGAGCTGGCCAAGCTCGAGCAATAAACATAAGCACCTGAGTTGCCGAGCCTTCGGGAATCGCTCCAGGAGATGCCTTTAACACACTCTTAACCCTTATTTCGAAAGGGTTAAGATGGGCATAACCTAGTGGGTCTAGCCTCTATGGCTCCCTCTCGACGGCAAGGATGCGCGCGATGGAATTTCAAAAGCTGCGGCTCACCGGCTTTAAGTCTTTTGTGGAGCCGACGGATTTTGAGATCAGACCGGGCCTTACCGGCATTGTGGGGCCCAATGGTTGCGGCAAGTCCAATCTGTTAGAAGCTCTCCGCTGGGTGATGGGCGCCACGTCTGCGAAGGCACTGCGGGCGGGCGGGATGGAAGATGTGATCTTCTCAGGCACCGGCACCGCCGACCGGCCGGGTCGTCCCGCGCGGTCCTGGGCCGAGGTCACCCTCAACATCAATAATGAGGACCGCTCAGCACCAGCAGAATATAACGAGCATCCCGCCTTAGAAATCACCCGCCGCATTACGAAGAAGGCGGAGGGGTCAAGCTCCACCTACCGCATCAATGGGAAGGAAGTCCGCGCCAAGGACGTGCAGCTCCTATTCGCGGATGCATCCTCGGGCGCGAACTCCCCTGCTCTCGTTCGTCAGGGTCAGGTATCGGACCTTATTAACGCCAAGCCGGAAAATCGGCGTAAATTTTTGGAAGAAGCAGCCGGGGTCACTGGCCTTTACGCGCGCCGCCATGAAGCTGAGCTGCGCCTGCGCGCCGCGTCCACGAACCTTGAGCGCCTTGAAGATGTGACCGGGGAGCTTGAAACCCAGCGTGGGGTCCTGGCCCGGCAGGCCCGGCAGGCCACCCGCTATCGCAACATTGCGGGGCACCTCAAAAAGAATGAAGCCCTCCTGGCCTTCTCCCGTTGGAAAGAAGCGCAAGAAGCCGCCCTCGCCGCTGAGCAGTCGCTAAAAGAGGCCGTGGACGGATTAGAAACGGCCGTCCGCGCCGCCGCCAGCGCGAATGCGGAGCGCGAAAAACAGCATGAATTGGTGGAACCCCTTCGCCAGAAAGAGGCAGAGGCCGCCGCCGCCCTTCATCGCCTCACCGTTGAGCAAGAGAACTTCGACCGCGAAGTGCAGCGCGCCAAAGATGATGTCGAACGCCTCATGGCAGAGAAAGAACGCCTTGAGCGAGACCTTGCCCGGGAAAAAGATTTGGGCAGCGACGCAGCTCAGGCGTTAGAAACCCTCGCCGCGGAAGAAACTGGCCTTCAGCAGCGGCAAGCCAGTGAAGCAGAAAACCTCGCCCGTGCTGAAGAAGAGGTTGAGGTCGCGACCAAAGCCTTAGAAGCGGCAGAGGCCGAGGCGGAAACGCTCCAACGCCAAGTCGCAGAAGCGGAAGCCGAGCGCCGCGCCCTCACCGCCGCGCAGCACCGCACCGCAGAGGCCGTAAACCGTTTGAAGGCAGAATATACCCGCGCGGAAGAAGCCGAGCGCGCCTTCGCCGCCGAAGCATCCCATGCCGCTGATATCGCCGCCAAGCGGGAGCGCCTTCAAACTGTGACGGCAGCCATTGAAGAAGCAAGCGCCGCCGTGGAGCAAATGGCGCAGGTGAAAGCTCAGGCCGCCAGCGCGGCTGAAGCGGCGCAAGCCCCCCGAGATGAGGCCATGGCGGCGGTCAATGCGGTTCAATCCGAGGTAGATACATTAAAACGCATCCTTGCCCAATCTGAACCCGAAGGCCGGGCGATCCTCGAAGATATTTCCGTTAGAGAGGGATACGAGGCCGCCCTCGCTGCGGCCCTCGACGATGGGCTCACCGCATCCGATGATGCGGAGGCGGATCGGTATTGGTCGCCTCTTGGTACCCAAGAGTTGGGAACCGCTCCCCTGCCCGATGGGGTCGAAAGCTTGTCGACGGTGGCGACCGCACCAGCATTGCTCGGCCGTCGGTTGAAAATGGTGGGCGTCGTTGCCGATGAGGATGGCGACCGATTGGCGCAAGAGCTGCGGCCAGGCCAACGACTGGTCTCCAAAAATGGTGCCCTCTGGCGGTGGGACGGCTTTGTGGCAAAGGCGGGCGCGAAGACGGCTGCCGCCCTCCGGTTAGAGCAAAAACGTCAGCTAGCGGACCAAGAATCCGCCCTTACCCAAGCGTTTGAAAACCGCGACACGACCGAGCGTGCCCTCGGCGAAGCCAAAGCCGCCCTTGCCCAGGCGGGTGAACATGAAGCCCAAGCCCGGCGCACCGCTGATGATGCGCGCAAGGCGGCCACTGTTCTTGAGCGGGATCTAAACCGTCTCGAGGCTGAGGAACAACGCCGCGATTCAAAGCGCGAAGCCCTCATCACCAAAACCAAAGATTGCGCAGAACGACTAAGCACAGCCACTAGCGAAGCTGATGAGGCGGCGGGCAAGCTTGGTGCCCTGCCCGATCTTACCGCCTTGCAACAACAGCTTGGCACGGCACGGCGCCAGCGGGATGAGGCCCGCAGCACTAATGGTCGCGCCCGCGCCAAGCGGGCCGAGCTGAAACGGGATGCTGATTCTCGTGACGCCCGTCTTCGTCAGATTGCCGAGCAACGTGAAGGATGGCGCCGCCGCCAAGGCACGGCGACCGAGCGTATCGAAACGGTGATCCGTGAACGGGACGAAACCATTGTGTCCCTAGAAGCCGCTGAGCGGGTCCCCACCACCCTGGAGGAGCGCCGTGACGGGCTGGCTGATGCTTTAGGTGCCGCTGAAAGTCGACGTCGCCACGCCGCCGATGAATTGGCCACCGTTCAGGGCGCCCTCACCGACGCAGAGCGTGCTGCGAAGACGGCCACAGAGGCAGCGTCTCTCGCGAGGGAACTCAAAGCCCGCGCCGAAGCGCAAGCGGAAGCTGCGCGGGAGCGCCAGACTGATGTCCTTGATCGCGCCAAAGAAGTGCATGAGGGCGACCCGGCGGAGCTTCTTTCCGTTGCTGAGCATAACCCTGACGAGGCCCTTCCCGACCAAGAATGGCTTGAGCAGAAAATTGATAAACTCAAACGGGAGCGGGAGGCTCTTGGCGGCGTTAATCTGTGTGCCGACCAGGAAATGCAAGAAATCGACACCCGCCTTGAGGAAATCGCCACCGAGCGGGAAGATTGCGAGGCTGCCATCACAAAGCTACGGGGCGCCATTGGCAATTTGAACCGCGACGGTCGGCAACGGCTTCTTGAGGCTTTTGATAAGGTGAACGCAAACTTCAAGGATCTCTTTACCCAGCTGTTTGGCGGCGGCTCCGCGGAGCTACGCCTGGTGGATTCCGACGACCCCCTTGAAGCGGGCCTTGAGATCTTCGCCTCCCCACCGGGTAAAAAGCTCTCTTCTATGTCGCTCATGTCCGGTGGGGAGCAGGCTCTCACCGCAACCGCTCTGATCTTTGCGGTCTTCCGATCCAATCCAGCGCCCGTCTGTGTGCTAGACGAGGTGGATGCACCGCTTGACGATGCAAACACGGAACGCTTTTGTAAGATGATTGCGCGCATGGCAGAGGAAACCAATACCCGGTTTATTGCCATTACCCACCATCCGCTCACCATGTCCCGCATGGATCGGTTGTATGGTGTGACCATGGTGGAGCGCGGCGTCAGTCAACTTGTCAGTGTCGACCTCGCCGAAGCGGAAAAAATGGCCGCCTAAATCTCAACGACCACAGGTCAGCCATGACCCTTGACGAGTATAACAGATATTGCAGCAGCCTGACGGCCACCAGCCATGTTGTGCAGTGGCGCGGGGCGCACGTTTGGAAGGTGGGCGACAAAGTCTTCGCGATCGGGCGGGTCGAGGGGAATGTCCTTACCGTGATTTTTAAAACCAGCCCATTATCGTACGATATCTTAAAAGACCAAGCTGGACTTCGGCCTGCACCATACATGGCTTCTCGTGGAATGAAGTGGATCCAACATTATACGAGCCCTGGCCTTAACGACACTGATCTCGCAGAATATCTAAGCGAATCCCATCGTTTGGTGGCGTTGGGTTTATCCAAGAAAAAGCAGAAAGAGCTTGGTCTTTTGGGCTGCTAAGCCGCTTCACCGACGACACGGTTTCGACCATCGGCCTTCGCCTTGTAAAGCGCATCATCCGCCCGCTTCAGCACAGATTGAGGCGTGTCATCTTGGTTTTGCGGGTCCAAAGCCGCGACACCAATGCTGACAGTAACAGTCACGCTTTCTCCATTGGAGAGGCTGATGGACGTTTCCGCAATCTGCCCACGCAGACGTTCAGCGATGGTTTCCGCTGTCGCCTTATCCGTATCCGGCATAACAAAGACGAACTCTTCACCGCCATATCGGCACGCCAAGTCAATACCGCGCACAGACAGATTAAGGATATGCGCCACTTCCTTTAGAACCTCGTCCCCGACATCATGGCCCAGCGTATCATTTACTTTTTTGAAGTGATCCACATCGAGTACCATTAGCGCTAAAGGCTGGTTTCGATCATGAGCATCACGGAATAAGCGGGGAAGTTGCGATCCCAGGTAGCGACGATTGTAAAGCCCCGTCAGCGGATCGGTCACTGCCATCTCTAGGCTTTCGTGTACTGATTCCCGGAGGTACTCGACATAGCGTTTGCGCCGCAGCTGCGTTTTGACGCGGGCGGCCATCTCCTGGCTATCGACGGGACGCATGAGATAGTCATTGACCCCGATGTCCAACGCCCGGACCAGACGACGCATCTCGGTCTCACGGGCCAATGCCAATAAGGGCAGTAGGCGGGACCCTTCAAACGACCGAATAGCCGAACACAGACGAAGAGGATCATAGGACTCTAAGCTTAGATCCACCATGATCAGATCTGGTGTCTTTACACGGATCGTCTCTAGAGCTGCTCGCGCATCGGTGTGATACTCAAACTCCACCCGCCCAGGCAGGCCATCCGCATCAGAGTTCAGCCCATCGATAATCGGGTCATCAGAAATCACAAGAACGTTGGATTCACCGTCCTCCGCCTCATCCATATTCCCAACGGTAATCGCGCCAAGCTCTGCTCCGCGCGCGTGACGGTGACGAAGCTCGTCAGTCATTTGCTTCAGGCGACTCAAGCTGCGCACGCGCGCAAATAGGGCAACATCCTGTACAGGTTTTGTTAAGAAATCATCCGCTCCCGCCTTAAGGCCGGCTAGGCGGTCAGCCTGTTGATCAAGGGCGGTGACCATCACAACGGGGATATGGCAAGTTGTGCCATCTGCTTTTAAACGACGACAGGTTTCAAACCCATCGAGCCCCGGCATCATCACATCTAGTAAAATAATGTCAGGCTGTTGAGCGATGGCGATTTCAATCGCTTCCTCCCCCGAAAGGGTGGACAAGACCTCAAAATACTCCGCACGGAGTTTTGCTTCCAAAAGCTTCACATTCGGAGCAAGGTCATCAACAACAAGAACTCTGGCAGTCATCAGCGCACCCGTTACCCGCCGGTTAATCGGCATACTCGAGGGCGTAGACTAACCGAGATACCTTTTTACTTTGTCAAGAAAAATAGGAACGGAAATGGGTTTTGCTAAATAATCCTCGCATCCGCCCTCGCGAATACGTTCCTCATCGCTTTTCATCGCAAAAGCGGTAACCGCGATCACCGGAATAGAGGCAATTTCCGCATCCGCCTTAATTTCTCGGGTGACGTCGAGGCCGGATTTCCCCGGCAGCTGGATATCCATCAAAATCAGATCAGGATGGTGAGCGCGCGTTAACTCTAACGCATCTGCCCCGTTCTCGGCCTGCAGAATGCGGTAGCCTTGCACCTCGAGCAAATCATGAAAAAGCTTCATGTTTAGCTCGTTATCTTCCACAATCAGGACTGTCTTTTGCCCGGCCATGTCCTCGACTGGTGTCCTCATGGTCTTCGTATTGACGGCGAAATTCATATACTCAAGCCGGTTCTACCTACCTTGTGGGACCCGTTTGGGACCCATCCGTTATTCGCCTTGTCAACGCTTTAAGTTAATCTGGGGTTGACCAGATACCATGATATCGCCCGACAAAGATGATCTTGCCACCACTGGGCTGTGCCTGTGTCGGGATTGTGGCACTGAAAATAGCCCAAACACCAAGCGGTGCGGGGCCTGCGGCAGCCGTCGGCTGCTATCCCATCCCGAATTACCCACACTTTCTATTGCCCATATGGACTGCGACGCTTTTTTTGCCGCCGTAGAAAAACGGGATAATCCGGCCCTCGCGGACCAGCCAGTGATTGTTGGTGGGGGCCGACGGGGGGTGGTCTCGACATGCTGCTATATCGCCCGGACATACGGCATTCGCTCAGCCATGCCGATGTTCAAGGCGCTAGACCGTTGTCCCCACGCCGTGGTTGTGAAGCCCCATTTCGAAAAATATACCGAGGCCGCCCGGACCATCCGGGCGGAAATGGACAAGCTGACCCCCCTGGTGCAGCCTCTTTCCATTGATGAAGCTTTTCTAGACCTCACAGGCACCGAAAAGCTCCATGGTGGGATACCCGCAGCAACCCTGGCAAAACTAGCGCTCACCATCGAAGAAAAGGTGGGGATCACAGTGTCCGTGGGCCTCAGCCACAATAAGTTCCTCGCCAAAACAGCCTCGGATCTCGACAAGCCAAGGGGGTTTGCTGTGATCGGGCGGGCAGAAACCAAGAGTTTTTTGGCCTCCAAACCCGCAAGCTTCGTGTTTGGCGTTGGGACCAGCTTTGCGACCAAACTGGAACGAGACGGCTTTCGCACCTTGAAAGATATTCAAGAGGCGGACGTCAAAACGCTCATCCGCCGCTATGGCGAGCACGGCCTGAGGCTATATCGCTTGGCCCATGGGGAAGATGACCGCCCGGTGAAGCCCGACCGCGAGACAAAGAGCATTTCGGGCGAGACCACATTCTCTGATGACATGACCGGGCGCGAGGCGTTGGAGGATCGGCTTTACGCGATGGCCGTAAAGGTCACGGGACGCGCGAAGGACAAAGAGCTGGCAGGCCGGGTGGTGACCCTCAAACTCAAGACCGCAGGGTTTAAAAGCCTTACCCGTCGCAAAACCCTACCCCACCACACAAACCTATTGGGCGTCGTGTTTGAGACCGGACTCGAACTATTGCGCGAAGAAATTCCCGGACCGCGCAGTAATACTGCCTATCGGCTTATTGGAATCGGGGTGTCCGACCTTGCCCCAGCGGCTGCGATGGATGCAGACTTTCTGTTCCCCGACGCACATCGACGCCTTGGCGCGCAAGAGGACGCTATATCTTCTATAAGGGCGCGTTTTGGGGATGACGTGATTGGAACGATGCGCGACAAGCGCGCCGTGAGACCTCGGCAGCGGCCGGGGTCCGAAGACAAATAGTATAGAGGAGAAAAAGAGATGAGTGATATTGAGACCCGCCTGGCCGATTTGGGCCTGACCCTACCTGAACCTGCTGCGCCGGTGGCATCTTATGTTCCGTATACCATTGCGAATGGTATGGTTTTTGTTTCTGGCCAAGTTCCTTTTATCGGCGGCGGCGCGGTCATCACTGGCACCTTGGGTCTCGATATGGAGGTTGAAGCTGGCGCGAAAGCCGCTGAAGTGTGCGCGCTGGGACTATTGGCTCAAGTCAAGCTAGCCTGTGATGGCGACCTTGGCCGCCTTGACCGGTGTATCAAGCTGGGCGGTTTTGTAGCGTGTACGCCCGATTTTACCGACCAGCCAAAGGTGATCAATGGTGCCTCGGACCTCATGCTCTCTGCCCTTGGGGATGCAGGGCGCCATGCCCGCGCCGCAGTCGGCGTCCCTGCCCTTCCCCTTGGCTCCGCCGTTGAGGTGGACGGAATTTTTACGTTGAAGGGGTGAATAGCTTCTTTGTAGAGATTATTGTCATCCCGGTTTTCGCCAAAGGCGAACGACCGGGGTCGATAAACCCCAATGACGAGGACGACGCACCGCGCTCCATCATCTGCCCTACAGAGCTTGGACAATTGCTTGCACGAATTCCGTCATAGAAAAGCGCTCCCCTCCACCATTACACGCCCTTGCGATCACCTCATCGGCCTCGGTAGCGCAGCGTGGCCAGGATCAGCCCATATCGTAATATCGCTAAGCGACCCGAAAGCGACTGTACAAAAACCTTGCAATGCCTAATTATATAAAGCATGCTTACAATTGACGATGCGTCAGATTGTTAGATGCTGGCTTCAACCGTCAATGCGGCGAAGTCATTGAAGTGCATCGGTCGCCTTCAACCCATGCCATGAGCAATCGGGAGGTTTTTTGGAAATGATGAATTTTATCAGAAAACGTAAAGTGCTGTCCGTAGGCCTAGCCTTTATCGTGTTGTTACCGATACTATTTCAGTTCGGTCCCTTCCTGATTCCTGATCCGAAATGGTCGCCGACACCCAAAACAATCAACGGTATCACCGTCTTTGATGAGCACCACCCCTCACACCCAGGCCATTTCACGGTTGCTGAAAAAATAGGCATCTCGTCCAAAATCGACGTCGCAAAACTGCTCTTTAGCGAGAGAGCGCGGCAGGTTTCCAAGGACTGGCCAACCTTCGCAGATCGCACGGAAACCGGAGAAGTGACTCCGGATAACGATATAATGACAACGTCGGGCCGCCGCCTGAAATTGTAAGATTTACGCGGAAAATATGAAGCATTCATGTTCGTTGCAATCAC
>ERZ1740067.2173-NODE-2173-length-12303-cov-22.318174_pt1 | contig 12303 bp, 13 predicted proteins | sample MGYA00581736_ERZ1740067 | MGnify/ENA primary metagenome ERZ1740067 (study PRJEB43018, sample SAMN04849236) | marine metagenome | isolation source: floating plastic debris | place: Pacific Ocean | collected 2008-08-27 | study: EMG produced TPA metagenomics... | reverse complement strand
GGCTTTTATCCCGCCGTGTACCAGAAAACTGGCGGCCTCTCTCGGTCCAGACATTCAACCCTGAGATATCTCAGACTATTAAACCGGAACCCTAGAAACCTATGTGTTTGCTCTAGTATTCAAGCTTGTCATCCTTGAAGGGGTATCTGTTGTTACTAAATCTCCCATTAGATTGTGACGTATTATTTTCAATGGGAAGAGAAATAAAACTGCGCTGTAAAAGTTTACGCTAGCTACAGAATCCAGCAATTATTACAGCAAGATTAAACTTTGGACTGTCCCAGCTCTAATCCGGTTTCTCATTGAGTCTGGCAAACTAAAATTGCAGCAATGAAACGACTAGACAGCGTGATGACATGGTGGGTTAGGTCTATTTTGATTGGTTTGATGCTCGTCCTGGGGTGGGTGGGGGTGGACCACTCCATCGTCCTGGCTGCCAACCAACCACCGGTGGTTCAGTCGCGTGATGATGACGGCAGCTCCAGGTTTCAGATTGTGCCTGAGCTCACTAGCCCAGCCGAAATGCCAGTAGTTGAGGTGCAGCCTGAGGCCATGGCCCCATTTCCCTGGTTGGGGGGAGAAAGCACGGATGACCAGCCCTCTGAGGATGCGGGCGACGGGGGCAACAGCATGGAGGCAACCCTTGAGCAGTGGCTGTCATCGATAACAACCTTCTTTGAAGACAATTAATTGCAAATGGCATTGCGATCTCATGGACTATTGCATTCGATTAGCGCAACCATCGGATGTTGACTACCTGCCTACTATTGAAAGAACCGCAGCCCAGCAATATCTGCCCTACATATCCAAACTGGGTCTTACCCCAGAAAATTTAGACGATACCGTCTCCGTCAAGGTTCTAACCCATGCTCAGCGACAGCAACATCTTTGGGTTGCCGTCGTATCAGATTCTTCAAGCCTGCTACTTGCAGGCTTTGTTGTCGTTAATCGTCTAGGTAATGGCTTTTTTATAGTAGAGCTGGATGTTTTACCCACCTACGGTCGCCAGGGTATCGGGTTCGCATTGGTCAATCAGGTACTCAATGCGGCCCATGAGCAAAACTACCCAACAGTTACCTTGACCACATTTCGTTACATTCCTTGGACTATCCCTTTTTATCACCGCTTAGGATTTGAAATTGTTGGTCCAGAGAACTACACTCCAGACATTCAAACCATTGTTGACCATGAAGAACACCGTGGTTTTAGTCGTCAGGTGCGGGTCGTAATGCAGTGTCAGATTCCCAACAGGTTCTCAATTCGCTCCGTACCCAGCTAGAGCAACAGGCCGCTGCTGTGGGCTTTCATCGCTTTGGTGTGGTGGCGGTAAACTCGGAGGCCACTGCCCAAGAGCAAACCATGCAAACTCGGCTACAGCAGTGGTTGGGCCAGGGATATCAGGCCGACATGGCATGGATGGCAAACCCGAAGCGTCAGGATATTCGTCGGGTTATGCCGGAGGTGCGCTCAGTAATTTGCGTTGCCCTGAACTATTACACCCCCCATCAGCGGCCTGAGGGAGCCGAGTATGGCAAAATTGCCCGCTATGGTTGGGGGCGCGACTATCACCGGGTGATTCATAAAAAACTAAAGCAGCTCTCCCTGTGGCTACAGGCCCAGGGTGACGACATCACCGCTCGCTATTACGCTGATACGGGTCCGGTACAGGATAAATTTTGGGCCCAGGAAGCCGGGCTGGGGTGGGTGGCCAAAAATGGCAATGTGATCACCCGTGACTATGGGTCCTGGGTATTTTTAGGCGAAATTTTGACCAATCTGAGCCTGTCACCCTCTAAACCCCACACCAGCCACTGTGGCACCTGCAGCCGCTGTATTGAAGCTTGCCCCACCCAGGCAATTCGCGCCCCAGGGGTTGTCGATGCCAGTCGCTGCATTGCTTATCACACCATTGAAAATCGTGGGCCACAGCTGCCAACTCAAGTAGCAAATCACTTACATAACTGGGTTGCCGGCTGCGATATCTGTCAGGATGTGTGTCCCTGGAATCAACGCTTTGCCCAACCAACGGATGTAGCAGAATTTGAACCCTATCCCGGCAATGTGGCGCCCCCATTAGAGGATCTGGCCACCCTAACTGAACAGGAGTGGAATCAGCAATTTCCAGCATCGGCACTCAGACGGATTAAGCCAGCTATGTGGCGACGCAATGCAGCGGCGGCTTTAGCAGCTCAAGGAGTAGACATGAGCGCTCAGCAGTCGAACAGCGAAAGCTAAAAAAGCGAAAGACAAAAAGCCGTTGCTGATTTAGGAGATCCACCGATCGGGTGATGATGCCATCAATTAGAATTTCTTGGATACAATCGTCCCGAGGATCGACAACGGCCAGATTTTTATATCACCAACTTTGCCGATGCTTCGGTCAACACATAGGCATAGTCTGAGTGCTCCAAGGCCGCACAGACGTCATCGTAGTTAGCCACTAGATCGGGAATACTTTGGTGAACCAGTTTCATGGTGCAGTTCACCTGTTGCTGTTGCTGTAGCGACAAAAAGCGACACAGCCGTTGAGCCGTGGCGTTGTGGACATTGGGATTGAGCAGATCCGTTTCATAGGTGATGGTCAAGTGGGGCACCTGGGCCACAATGGTGGCTTCGGCAATCCGTTGCTCGTCTAGCTGTTTGAGGGTGGCAATTAACGCTGGGGGGTGGATGTGGCGCTGGGAAGGATTTTGAGATTTGAGAATTGCGATCGCATGTCGCATCAAATCTCGTCGCTGACTATGAATCACCTTGTACCCCCGCTCATATAGCAGAGTCATAAACCGATGGGGTTCACCCATCCCATGGGTCAGCATCAGATCCGCCGCCGATAGCCTAAAGCCAAATAGATACTCAGGACAGGCAGACCCATGACGGCGAATATGCTGTAACGGAAAAAAGTGACGGTGCGCTAACAGCGGCTCAACGGCCCAGGTTGGCGGTAGTAAACCATAGCGGGCATCAACCACACGACGGAGTAAATCAACCATCAAACGACCGCCGCTAAACTCTGCACCAAATAGAACAAAACAATGGGACGGTTGCGACATAGTTAGGCTGGATTGACTACGGTTGAGCAAAGCCTGCAGCTGATGGGCAAACCAAGAAGAATAGTAAGACGGCATAACCTACCATGATGTCTGACCCCGAGAGCCCCCAGTATTCCCCCTCGGACTCACCCAATCAAGCTCAATGAAGCCATTTCAACTAAACAAAATGGTTCATAATCCATATTTACAATCCATAGACTAAACCATGGTGAATGGCCATTGTAGACCGGCGTCATAGCCCCACAGGTTGCTTTGAGCGATAAATAACCGGGACAGGGGAGTAGGATTATTGAGACTGTCCTATCCATCCGCCATGAGCCTGCTCCACACACCGCTTTACGATTTATGTGTTCAAGCCAATGCCCGTATGACCGCATTCTCCGGTTGGGAAATGCCGGTGCAATTTAGCAGCATCAAGCAAGAACATGCAGCCGTTCGCACCTCAGTGGGCTTATTTGATATCTCCCACATGGGGAAATTTATCCTCACGGGGGATACCGTGTTGCGATCGCTTCAGCAGCTGGTCCCCTCTGATCTAGGAAAGCTCTCTCCTGGCAAGGCCCAGTACACCGTATTACTCAACCCCCAGGGTGGCATTATTGACGACCTGATTATCTACGACGAAGGCAACCAAGTCACCCTAATTGTGAACGCGGCCACCACCGCCAAAGATAAATCCTGGCTACTGGAGCATCTATCCGGTGTAGAGCTACAGGATAACTCCCAAAATCAGGCCCTGATAGCGGTGCAAGGCCCCAAAGCCGTAGCAACCCTGCAGCTAATTACAGAAGATATCGATCTCAGCACTATTCGCCGCTATAACCACGCTTATGGCCAAGTGCTCGGGCATAAAGCATTCCTGGCCCGCACAGGCTATACCGGCGAAGACGGATTTGAAGTTATGGTTAATGCCGATGGCGCTGCTGATATTTGGACAGCGCTGCAAGCACATGGGGCTGAAGCCTGCGGTCTAGGAGCACGGGACACCCTCCGACTCGAAGCGGCCATGGCACTCTATGGCCAAGACATTAACGATACAACCACACCTCTAGAAGGCGGGCTGAGCTGGTTAGTCCATCTAGATAAGGTGTCAGACTTTATGGGGCGAGATGTGCTAGCAAAGCAAAAGGCTGATGGCGTCTCCCGCCGTCTGGTGGGTCTACAGCTAGACGGTCGCAACATTGCCCGCCATGACTACCCCATCATTCAAGATGACAAATCCATAGGCATTGTCACCAGCGGCACCCTATCCCCCACCTTGGGATATCCGGTGGCCCTAGCCTATGTGCCAACTGAGCTAGCAAAAATTGGCACGGTGGTGACTGTCCAAATCCGTCAGAAGACCGTACCCGCTACGGTGGTAAAACGCCCGTTTTATAAAGCCGCAGCTTAGGGCTAAGCGTGGCCTAGGGCTAAGCCGCAGCTTAGGGCTATCAACTGTCAGGTGTGGCAGCAGACCTGCAGCAGCATTCAATCGCCTCTGAGGTGCGGCAGCACCCACTCAGTTAGAAGGGGAGCCAGCTCAATAGGATAGTCCTTAGCCAGAATGGGTATCCACCGGAGTTCAGCAATTTCGCTGGAGGCCATGGGGGTGCCCACAAGATCGCCTTGAAATACGGTTGCCACCAGTTGGGTGTTGGCCTCATTGGCGGCGGTGGTGACAAACTTGCCCAGCAACTTAAACGTGCTGAAATCGATATCACAGCTGAGCTCCTCCTTAACTTCTCGCTGAATTGCCGCCTCAGCATTCTCCCCAGGCTCAAGCTTACCGCCTGGAAACATAAACTTTTGGGTGTTTTTCTTCCGGACAGTGAGTAGTTGTTGATGATCAACAACTACATAGGCAACAACATAAATTACAGGTTTGGGCATTGTTTAAAGGGGGCAGGAACTTTCCATGGATAAAGTCAGACATCTACCCCTAAAGCCTACCGTCCAAAGCCCCTTAGCTGGTGTCTAGATGCTAGAAAGTCTCCTCTCTTTTCTCCTTGGTTGGACCAACGCCGAGCAGTGCGGCACTAGGCAATCGTTCATCCAGATTCCAGGTCTGGTCAACACGGTCTCTTCGAAAAATGTTGACCAGACGAGCATCCCGATTACCCATATTTATACCGTTAGTGAAAACGTAGTGGCGTTACGGATAGAAGCCGGTGAGCTGGTCCGGGGTAAGCAAGTCGCCTATGAGTCCCAGCCCGGTGACGTTATCAAAGAAAAAAACTGGGTATTTCGCAATGGAAAACCCCTAGGGCAACTAGTCTTGGGAGATGCCAATCTAATTTTGCTAGCCGATCAGCGTCTGGGGCCAACGCTGAATACTCGCTGCGTCGGTGACCTCAGCCGTTACAAAGTCACTACCGCAGACGGTAGCAAGATAGTTCCCACCAATGTTTATCGTAAAAGCAAAATCGATAGCATGGCCCAAACGGGTCCGTGGAACTTTGAGTGGCCCATGGTCCATACGCTATTTCTAGAACTACCGGAGGCCCTTACCCCCGGCGAAACCTATCGGTTTAGCTTTGCTGACCAATTTCTGCAAGATACTGAATTTTTGTATAGACCCGAGAAAACCCGTAGTGAAGCCGTACAGATATCTCACCTGGGGTTTGATCCAGATGATGCGGCCAAAGTCGCCTTCCTATCCACATGGATGGGCAATGGTGGCGGTCTTAGCTATGTCGCAGGTAAGCCATTCTGGCTAATTGATACGGCCACAGGTGAGCGGGTCTATGACGGTAAAACCATCCTTTCCCAGGCCGGTGATGTCAAAAACCTACGGGAGAGAAACCACAATGACACCGATGTGTTCATGATGGACTTTAGCCAGTTCTCCACCCCTGGTCAGTATCGCGTTTATGTGGATGGAGTGGGCACCTCCTACGAATTTGAAATTGGCGAAAATACCTGGCGTGACGCATTTTATGTGTCTGCTCGGGGGATGTATCACCAGCGAAGTGGCATTGCCCTGGAGCAGCCCTACACCGACTACGAGCGTCCCCGACCGTTTCACCCCGATGACGATGTGGTGATTTATCGGTCCACCGTTCCCCTGATGGAGACCAACATGGGCTTCAACTACCGGGATGGGGCCAACGCCTTTGAAGCCCTAATGGCCACTCGCACAGAGGAAGAAGTTCCAGACGCTTGGGGAGGCTGGATGGATGCTGGTGACTGGGATCGGCGGATCTCCCATTTGCAAGTTACCCGGTCATTTTTAGAGCTGGTGGAACTCTATCCAGAGTATTTCAAGGAGATTGACTTAAACCTACCCGAATCCAACAATGATCTGCCCGATATTGTGGATGAGGCCCTGTGGGGATTGGATGTGTTCCGGCGGCTCCAGACAAAAGCGGGGGGCATACCGGGAGGCATCGAATCATCGGGCCACCCCATTCGGCCAGAGGGCAGTTGGCAAGAATCCCAAACGGTTATGGTGTATGGTCCAGGTATATGGTCCAGCTATACCTACGCCAACGTGGCGGCTCGGGCCGCCTATGTGCTGGCTGCCTACGATCAGGACCTGGCTAACACCTATAAAGACAGCGCTATTCGTGCCATGAACTGGGCCAATGCTGAATTGGCCAAAGAACCGGAAGAACCGGACTCTTTTCTCTATTCTCGTGTTTATGACGAACGTAATCTGGCCGCGGCCGAACTCTATCGATTGACGGGCGATGAGCAGTGGCATCAGCTTTTTCTAGATACCACTATCTTTACCAATGCCAACGCTCCCTTGAAAAGGTGGAACAACCACGATCACAGCCATGCTGCATTTGTCTATGCCCGCACGGAGCGTCCCAAGATTAATCAAACCATCAAACAAAACGCCATCAATACCCTAGTGCGGACGGCTAAGACTGATATTGAGAATATAGAGCGCACAGGCTTTAAGTGGAACGTTGACCCAGGGTTAATGATTGGGTGGGGAACCATGACCACACCTAAAACCCAAACACTTTTCCACGCCCATACCCTGACGGGTGACGATGCCTATTTAAAGGCGGGCATCTTAGCCACTCAGTTTGCAGCAGGGGCCAACCCTAGCAACATGTCCTACACCATTGGCGTTGGCCATAGAAATCCCAAGATGCCCCTAATGGCCGATGTCCGTGCCTTGGGCAAGGAACCACCTCCGGGGATCACAGTTTATGGCCCCATGGATTTACAAGATGCCGAAGGCCATGTCAGAAAATGGCACTGGGCTGTGGACATGTTTGCCAATAAAGTGACCCCTACGGCCTGGGAATGGCCGACATCCGAGGCCTATTTCGACTCATATTATTACGTACCCGTCACCGAATTTACGGTGCATCAGTCCATTGGACCGACGGCTTATACATGGGGTTACCTGGCGGCAAGTGATAAAAACAAGTGATAAAAATTAAGCAATAAGAAACAGGAGCGTTGCTGATCCTCCCCAGGGATAAGGCAAAATGTGCAGGATGTCCTTGTCCCTCGTCCCATGGATCTGCCCAGCTGTCGCATCAAAATTATCAACGGTAATACCTGTCAGCCCATGACGGTCAATATTAATACCTCGGCTCAGAACGTTAAGTTTCCTGGGACTGAGATTCTGACTGTGCAGCCCCAGACAGGGCCTGAATCCATTGAGAGTTTTTATGATGAGTATCTAGCTATTCCCGGCATTCTAGAACAGATTATTCTAGACAGTGATTCCGATGTGTTTATCTTGGCTTGCTGGGGAGATCCTGGTATTGAAGCGGCCCGTGAGATCACCTCAAAACCTGTGGTTGGCATTGCGGAGGCCAGTCTCTACATGGCAAACATGCTGGCAGCAAAGTGGAGCGTAGTCACCACACTCCACCGCGTCCGGGACATGGTAGAAAAAACAGTTCATAAAACAGGACTAACGGCACGATGCGCCTCGGTGCGGACGACAAAGCTGTCGGTGCTCGATACGGAACAAGACCGGGCTACCACCTTAGATGTGTTGACTGAGGCCAGCCAACTGGCCATTAGTGAGGATGGGGCTGAAGCCATTTGCTTGGGCTGTGCTGGCATGAGTGGACTGGAGCAACAATTAGAAGACCGGCTGGGGGTGCCGGTGATTGATGCGGTGGCGGCAGCGGTCAAGATGGCAGAGTCTTTAGTGAGCTTAGGGAAAACAACCAGCAAACAGTTAACTTATCGTCTACCAGAACTTAAACGTGTTAAAGGATATGGAGCACATTTTCAGGCTGAAACATGGCATGGCCAGGGCAGGGCAGCGGCTGTAGACAAGACTTAGCAGCTGTTTCCAAATGCTGATTAAAAAATTAAGATTGTTGTTTTTTATCCTGTTATCGGACGGGGCTGTACCAGTGTATAAAAGCGGCATCTTAACCGCATTCTGTTTCGAGAAAGTCGATACTGTAGAACTATGACTCGCCCCTCTGTGGGCGTCCCTCTGTGTGTGATCCTTAGGTGTGACTATGTTTAAGTCAACAACGTTTAAGTCAACAGCTTTCAAATTAACCAGCCTTGCCTTACCACTGGTGTTAGCTACCGCTGCACAAGCCGCCAGTGAGATGAGACTGGCCCTGGGGTTTACAGCTGCCCAGGCCAGTGGTCAGACCGTTGGTTCCTTTGGTCTAGCCAATATTGCCAGTCGTGACAGCAGTGGTGAATTTTGCCTGGGCTATGCTGACCGCAGTCCAGATCATGTTTTGACCCTAGAGCAGGCGTTTACTCAGCTCACCATTGCGGTGGATAGTGGCGGTGCCGACACGACGCTGCTGATTCAAGGGCCTAATGACAGCACGGTACGCTGCAATGACAACGCCAGTCGCCAAAGCCGTGACGCTCAAATTCAAGACACCTTTGCCGAGGGCACCTACCAGGTGTGGGTGGGCTCATTTGAGCAAGATGGCCGCCATCGCTATAGCCTGAAGGTGACGGAATAATTGGGATTAGGTCTTGATAAACAACGCGCGATAAACGGGTTTACCCTGGGCCAGGGTGACCCGTTCGCGGTCGGTTGGGGCAGCTAGGGGATTGCTGGCAAGCCATAAACCGGTTGTTCCGGGTTGGGGCGGCTCTAAGAAGCGCTTAAATTGAGCGTTAGCAGAAAAGACTTCGACCATATCGTCTGCGACGGATTCTACATCGGACTGGAGCCACACCCAGGCACCAACGGGCATATACTCGGCCAGGTCGTTGGTCAGCTGCGGTTGGACCACGCGGCGCTTTTGATGACGCGTTTTGAACCAAGGGTCGGGAAACTGGATACTCACTCGCTGGGGTGGCTGGGGCAGGCTGGCCAACAGGGGTTTAAGGGAGTTATTGGCATTACAAAACAACGCATGCATGTTGGTGAGACCCAACTCATTGCGCTGTCGGAGACATTGTTGCACCAGCGGTTCTCGGATCTCGAGTCCGAGAAAGTTCCAGTCTGGGCAGGCTTGGGCCATGTCACTGATGAAATAGCCCTTGGCAGAGCCGATGTCGATATGTAGAGGCTGCTGAGGTTTGGCGTACACATCGGCCCACGGGGGCGGGATTACCGGTGTGCTATAGCGATTGTTGAGCGGATTAACATGCTGGCGCACACGGGACATGGTCGAAACAGGCGATGATAGGACTAAGCCTATCTACCCTATCAAGTCCTATGGCTCTTTTGGCTCGTTTTGCGGTGGTGAGCGATCTGCACATCGCTTTGCCCCATACCATATGGGATTCGCCGACTCGGTTTCACCTGGTGGAGGTGAGCATTCCGGCGTTTGAGCAGATTTTAGACCACCTGGCCAGGGTGGATATTGATTTTCTGCTGCTGCCGGGGGATTTGGTCCAGCATGGGGAGCGGGAAAACCATCAGTGGCTGGTGCAGCGTTTAGGGCAGCTGCCGTATCCGGTTTATGTGGTGCCGGGTAACCATGATGTGGTGAAGCATGGGGGGTGCGATCGCACCCTTTCCCTAGACGAGTTTGTCCACCTATACCAAGACTTTGGCTACACCGACCCAACTCAGCCCTACTACCACCACAAGCTCCTCGATGGGCTACATCTGATCGGTCTTAACTCCAATGGTTTTGAGCCCAATGGGGACCCCTTTTACACCGGTTGGCTGGACCCCGAACAGCTCGACTGGCTGGACCAGCAGCTCGACCAGCTCGCCCAGCTGCCAAATCAGCCCCTCACCCTGGTGATGCTGCACCACAACGCCCTAGAACACCTGCCACGCCAGTCCCACAGCCGTATGGGACAGCGCTATATGGTTAAAAATGCCACTGACCTGACTGAGCGTTTGCAGGCAGCCAATGTGCCCCTCATGTTTACCGGACATCTGCATGTGCAGGACGTGGCCCAGGCTAACCGGCTCTACGAAGTAACCACGGGGTCCCTCGTCAGCTACCCTCATCCGTACCGCATCTGTGAACTCGCAACCACAGACGCAGACCACCGTCTGGACATTACCTCCCATCGGATCGAGGCTGTCCCCGACTGGCCTACCCTACAGGCCACCTCTCAGCAATGGATGGCTGAGCACTCTTTCCCCTTTATGATGAAGCTGCTCACCAGCAAACCGCTCTACTTACCACCGGCTGAAGCCGAAAAAATTGCCCCGGTTATGCAAAACTTTTGGGCCCGGGTGGCCGGTGGTGATGCCCTATTCGATTTTCCTGAGCTGCCCCCCAAGCTACAGCGTTACTTCCACACATTTAGTGCCACTGCCCCCGATGGGCAACCCCAATGCATAGACAATAACGCCACCCTATGGCTAAAACGGGAGCGCCAGCCCTACAAAACCGCCCTACAAAGTGAAACCCCGGCCACATCTGGACCGGGGTGATTGCCAAGTTAGTTTTAATTGATTAATGCACCGAGCATTTTTAAGCCATCTCCAATGTACCAGGGCAGACTGGGAAAAGACATGGCCCAGATCAGCTGAAAAAACATCTAGAACGAATCGTCGACTGTAGGCGTTTTTTAAAGTCAGCTTTTGGCAATAATCCCTGAAATAGGGTTGACAGCCCCTCTGACATTACGGACATGACAGCGGGCTATACAAAGCTTCCAGAGATCGCGGTATGAACGAGGGCATTGCCACTTAATATTTGCAGGGACTATGACGTGTCCTAATACCTACATTTTTCTATGCACATCAAAGCCATTCACCACATAGCCATTATTTGCTCGAACTACGAGCGCTCTAAACGGTTTTATGTCGATGTGCTCGGTGCCGATATTATTTGCGAAACCTGGCGCGAACAGCGGTCTTCCCACAAGCTGGATTTACGTCTGGGAAATGCTCAGATCGAACTTTTTTCATTTCCAGCGCCGCCACCTCGACCGACCCGTCCTGAAGCCTGCGGATTGCGTCACCTGGCCCTGGTGGTGGACAACCTGGAAACCAACATCACCCACCTCAAACGGCATCAGATCCCGGTGGAAGCCATTCGCTTAGATGAATTGACCGGTAAACGCTTTGCATTTTTCCAAGATCCCGATGGGCTACCCCTAGAACTCTATGAAGCGTGAGGGGCTAATTAACCTGAACCGACGCTGCCTCAGTGGTTTGACTAGGTTTTTAACCTGTAGTGTGACACGAATCTTAAAAATATGTGATTTCACGCACGGTTATCAGTCTTGGACCGGATTAAAGTTAGGACATAGCAGAAAACACTATTCTAAACCGCCTACCTTAAGGGGCTTGGCGCTATTCTAGGCAGGGCCACTTAAAGGCTAGGGCTTTAATTATGGCAAACGGGCAGTGAAGTTAATCTTCATTGCCCGTTTGCTGTTGGGAGCGAGGTATACTCGTGACCTCAAACCGTAGCCCTAGGCGCTGGAGGTAAAGCGGCGCTTACGACGACGGGCAATTGCCTTGCGCTTAGCTTTTTCAATAGGAGTTTCAAAATAACGCTTCTTTTTTATGTCTGAAAAGATATCGGCCCTCGATACCTGACGCTTAAAGCGACGCAGCGCTGATTCGATACCTTCATTTTCACTAACAATCACCTGGGCCATCCGACCTAACACTCCTTGATTCATCACTAGATTTAAGCGGTCTAAACAGGTTGAAAAAAGACCCATGGGCCTAACTAACCTGACAGATGCAATGGTTTGCGATATCGGCAATCGCCCAATCCCTCGGAGATAGCAGCTGCGTGCCATAGTATGCGCGACAACATTGATAGCTAAAACTGTTATTGGGAACGGTGCAGCCCAGGCACTGTTTCCAACGTCGGCAGACTATTTGCATCGGCAGGCTATCTGCATCGGCAGACTATCTGCTGGTTTTAGCTAACTGTCCCCT
>ERZ1740067.2171-NODE-2171-length-12324-cov-5.468661_pt1 | contig 12324 bp, 9 predicted proteins | sample MGYA00581736_ERZ1740067 | MGnify/ENA primary metagenome ERZ1740067 (study PRJEB43018, sample SAMN04849236) | marine metagenome | isolation source: floating plastic debris | place: Pacific Ocean | collected 2008-08-27 | study: EMG produced TPA metagenomics... | reverse complement strand
CTTCCCCACACTCATCGGCGGCCCAACCTACGAGCGCCGCTACCTCCTCGGCACCTCCATGGCTCGACCGATCCTCGCTAAGGCCCACGTCGAGTACGCCCGAGAGGTCGGCGCGGACTCCCTCTGCCACGGCTGCACCGGCAAGGGCAACGACCAGGTCCGCTTCGAGACCACCTTCGCCGCACTCGCCCCAGACCTTGAGGTCATCGCCCCCTGGCGAACATGGTCGATGCGATCGCGCGAAGAGCTCCTCCAATACCTCGCCGACCGCAACATCGCGACCACCGCGAGCGCCACGAAGATCTACTCGCGCGACGCGAACCTCTGGCACATCTCCCACGAGGGCGGCGCGATCGAAGACCCCTGGGCCGAGCCCCCCGCCGACGCCTGGATGACCACCACCGACCCGCGCGAAGCGCCGAGCGAACATGATGACGTCACGCTCACCTTCGAGCGAGGTCGGCCCGTCGCGGTGAACCACGCGCCGATGGCTCCGCACGACCTGATCGAGCACCTCAACGCTGTCGCCGGACCCCACGGCGTTGGCCGGGTCGACATCGTCGAGAACCGCGTCGTCGGCATGAAGTCCCGAGGCCTCTACGAGACCCCGGGCGGCACGGTCATCGTCGAAGCCCTGCTCGCGCTCGAAGAACTCTGCCTCGACCGCGACACTATGCGGCTCCGCGAAACCCTCGCCCTCCGCTTCGCCGACCTTGTTTACGAAGGTAAATGGTTCTGCCCGGTCCGCGAGGCAATCAGCGCTGCCGCCGAGTCCATCGCGACGAAGCTCGAAGGCGACGTCGTCGTTCGTCTCTACAAAGGCAGCGCTACCGCTATCCAACGTAAGAGCCCCCACTCGCTCTACGCCGAGGACTACTCAACATTTGGAGAGGACGAGGTGTACGACCAGTCGCACGCCGAGGGCTTCATCCGCCTCTTCAGCCTGCCCAGCCGAATCGCGGCGCACAACGCCGCCGCCGCTGCGCAGAAAGCAAACTCATGAGCATGTGGGGCGGCCGGTTTGAGGGCGACGCGTCCCCCCTCTTTCGTGCGCTCAACGACTCGCTCCCCTTCGACGCCCGCCTCGCCCGCGAAGACATCGCCGGCTCACGTGCTTGGGCCAGCGCGCTTACCGGCGCGGGCGTCCTCACCGCCGACGAGCACGCGACACTCGACAAAGCCCTCGCCGACTTGGACGCGAAGGTCACGGCAAACCCTCGCGTACCACTCGAGTCCGACGCCGAGGACATCCACTCATGGGTGGAAGGCGAGTTGGTCTCGGCCCTCGGCCCGCTCGGCAAGAAGCTGCATACGGGCCGAAGTCGAAACGACCAAGTCGCGACCGACTTGCGGCTCTGGACGCGCAGCGCGATCGACGCCCGCGTCGCTGAGCTCGCAGAGGTCCGCCGCGCAATGCTCGACCTCGCCGAGCGCGAATGCACCACGCCCATGCCCGCCTACACACACCTCCAGCGCGCACAACCGGTCACGGTCGGCCACTGGGCCCTCGCCTACTGCGAGATGTTCGAACGAGATGCCGACCGCCTCGCCAATGCGCGCCGGCGGGTCAACGTCTGCCCACTCGGCTCGGGCGCACTCGCGGGCACCACCTTCCCCGTCGACCGCGACGCGATCGCCCGCGATCTTGAATTCGACCGCCCCACCCGCAACAGCCTCGACGGCGTCTCCGACCGCGACTTCGTCGTCGAGACCATCGCCGCCTGCGCACTCACCGCCCTGCACCTCTCGCGTCTCGGCGAAGAGCTCGTCTTCTTCGCATCGGGCGAGGCCGGTTTCATCAAGATGTCCGACGCGGTGACCTCCGGCTCATCGCTGATGCCGCAGAAGAAGAACCCCGACGCCGCCGAACTGCTTCGGGGCAAGGCCGGCCGAATTCTCGGCAACCTCGTCGCCATCGCCGCGACGCTCAAGAACCTCCCGCTTGCGTACAACAAAGACCTCCAAGAAGACAAAGAGCCCCTCTTCGACGCGATGTACCACCTCGCGCTCTGTCTCCAAGTCACGCCCATCATCCTCGATGGCCTCACCGTCAACCGGGACCGCCTGCTCGCCGCAGCCAAGGCAGGCCACGCCAACGCGACCGAGCTCGCCGACGCACTTGTCGCCAAGGGCATTCCGTTCCGCGACGCCCACGACCTCGCCGGCAAGGCCGTCCGCGTGGCGCTCGATCGCAACTGCAACCTCGAAGACCTGCCGCTGGCCGATCTTCAAGCGATCGCGCCCCAGCTCGACGACTCTATCTTCAACAAGCTCACGCTCGAAAGCGTGCTCGGCGCCCGCAGCATCGCCGGCGGTACGTCACCCACGCGTGTTGCCGAAGCACTCTCGGCCGCACGCCAACGCCTCGGGGCGGCTAAGCACTGAGCCCGCGACGGGCTCAGCCGTCCTTTTTCGCAACCCCGTCTTCATCGTCGAGCAGCATCCGCATCGGCGGCGTGTCCAGATCATCAAATTGCCCTCCGCGCACCGCCCACAGAAACGCCCACACGCCAAGCCCCGCACCAACGAACGCGAGCGGCAACACCAGATACATCACACTCATCGCCGCGCTCCCTCCGAAGACTTCCCAAACGTTCGGCTGCGATACGACATCGTCAGCACCGTCAGCGAGCTGATCGGCATCAGCACCGCCGCGAGAAGCGCAGTCATCAAACCAAGCACCGCGAGCGACCCCGTCAGCACGTTGTATCCGAGCGAGAACGCCAGGTTCCGCCGGATCACCCGCAGCGCACGCCGGCTTCCCTCGACGAGTTCCACCACCGGCCCCACGCCCGGCCGCTGCAAGTAGACATCCGCAGCCGACAAGCTCGCCTCCGCGCCCCCGTGCACCGCCACGCCCACCGTCGCCCGCGCAAGCGCCGCCGCGTCGTTCACACCATCACCCACCATTACCACCGGCCGCGATCGCATCGCCGCATCTTCAAGATGCTCCTCAACGATCGCCAGCTTCTGCTCCGGGCTCTTGCCGCCCAGGCAATCCTCGCTCGCCAGCCCGAGCGCGCCGCCGACACGCTCAGCAACCGACGGATCATCGCCCGACACGATCCGCACGCGATACCCCATGCCCTTCAAACGCGACACAGCGTCCTTCGCATCGCTCCGAAGTGGATCGCCCAGCACCGCCACACCCGAAACCCGGCCATCAACGCTAGCAAGCACGGCGGTCAATCCCGACTCCCGCGCCTCTCGCACAACACCCGCAAACCGTTCTGCTCCGCTCGTCGCAACCGACGCAACGAACCGCTCCGACCCAACCGCAACACGCCGCTCCGCCACCCCACCGACCACGCCTCTACCCACGCGAGACTCCACATCGCTCGCGACCAGGTCGTCACCCTCAGCCAACTCGCGCAGAGCGTGCCGGTCTTATCCAGCAGCACCACGCCCGGCTTGTTGAGCCGCTCGAGCACGTCGCCGCCCTTGATCAGAATGCCCTGCCGCGCAGCCCGACCCACCGCCGCGGTCACCGCCATCGGCGTCGCCAGCCCAAGCGCACACGGGCACGTCACGATCAACAGCGCAACCACCGGCTCCACCGCGTGCCCCGCGTCAATCACAAGCCACACCGCGAACGTCGCCAGCGCAATCGACCCAACAACCCACACGAACCAGCCCGCGATCTTGTCCGCAGCCGTCACGATCGGCGCCCGCCGCCGCGCGCTCTCCTCGACCATCGACATGAGTCGGCCCACGCGCGTCTCCGCACCCGTCGCCTCGACCCGCACCCGAAGCACGCCCGACATATTCACCGAGCCGGCGCACACCTCATCGCCCGTGCCCACATCCACGGGCCTGCTCTCGCCGGTCAGCACCGACACATCAACCGACGACCGCCCCCGCACGACCACGCCGTCGGCCGGTACGCTCTCGCCGGCGAGCACCTCGACCACCGCGCCCGCATCCAGCGACTCAACCGCGACCTCGCGCGTGTCGTCGCCAACAACGAGCCGCGCCCGCATCGGCGTGATCGAGTACAGCAACTCGATTGAGTCCGTCGCCGCCTCTTGCCGCCGCCGTTGCACCCAACGGCCGAGCAACAGCAAGAACACCAGCATCGTCAGCGCATCGAAATACACCTCGCCGATGCCGAGCACCACATTCACCGTGCCCGCCACCGCGCCGATCCCGAGCGCGATCGCGATGGGCAGATCCAGGTGCCCCGTCCGCGTGCGTATCGCCGCCAACGCACCCTTGAAAAAGACCCGCCCGGGCCACGAGATCGACAGCACCGCCAGCGCCATGCCGCACGCTCGGAACAGGAACTTGAACTCCGGCTCCATCCCGTTGAATCGCTCGGTGTACACCGCAATCGCCAGGAGCATCGTGTTGCCCGCGATCGCCCCTGCCACGCCGATGCGCACCAAGGCCCGCCGATCCGCCTCACGCCGAGCCTTCCTGGCCGCGCCATCCCTCGCGGGGTGCGGCACGTACCCGAGCCGGTCGATCCATGTCGCCACGTCCGAGAGCGACACCGCGTCACGATCCCACACCACCCGCACCATCGACCGCCCAAGCTCAACCCTGCACTCGACCGCACCCGGGCAGAGCTCCGGCAGCTTCTCGAGCAACCACACGCACGCGATGCAGTGCATGCCCTCGATAAACAGCTCCGCCGTGCACAGCCCGTCGGCACGGTCCTTCACGTACAACGCGGCGAACGCATCGTCATCAAACTCCGCGTACTTCCGCCCCGTTCCCTTGGCACGCTCGGCATCAACACCCGCCGCATCCCGCAGCGCGTAGTACCGCCCGAGCCCGCACGCATTGATTGCCCCGTACGCGATGCGGCACGCCCCGCAGCAAAACTGCTCATCCGCCTCGTCCTCGACGAGCCCCGCCGGCACAGGCAAACCGCAGTGCGTGCACGAGCACGCCGCAGCAACAACCTTGCGCTCCACAGCCTCAGTCGACATTGCGACCTCCGCCGCCAGAACCCCGCTCGACAACAGCGGGCCCGTTCCGACCGAGATCAATCGGTGCGCCGTCCGGCCCGCACACCTCGCTGGCAACACCCGCGTCAACCGTCGCCGGCATCATCATCGCGTGCGCCACAGTCCACCCGCCAAGCACCACAACGATCGCCGGCATCAGCACCGGAAGCCGCCGCCCGACACGCCCGCTCGCCGCACGCACACCAACACCAACCGCGGCGAGCGCGGGCAACGTGCCGAGCCAGAACACGGCCATCACAAGACCGCCCGTCAGCGCCGATGCCGTCCCCGCCGCCGTTACGACGTACGCGTACAGCCAACCGCACGGCAGCAGCGTCGTCGCCCAACCGATCAGGTACGCCCGCGGCAGCACCGGCATCGCCATCAGCTTTGCGTACACACGCTCAACAAACCGAGCCCACCGCTTCGGTGCTCGAGCAATCGGCACACGCACACCCATCGCACGCAACAGGTGCACAAGCCCAAACGCCGCGAGCAGCACACCCGCGAAGACCATCGCCCCCCGCCGCAATCCGAGCGCCGAACCACCAAGATCAATCACCGAGCCGAAGAAGCCCGCAACAATACCGAGCGCGACATACGTCGTCAGCCGGCCAAGGTGATACGCGATCTGCCCCACGCCCGCCCGCCGACCATCAGCGCCCGCAATCGAGAGCGTCAAGAACGCCCCGCACATGCCCGCGCAGTGCACACTGCCGAGCAAGCTCGCACCAAGCACCGCCAGAAACAGGCCGTTCATCGGATCCATGGTCTCGTGCTCAGCCGCCCGCGGCGTGCGCGCCGCCTTTGGCGATAAGCATCGCATCGCCAGCGCCACGCGCGTCGATCTCATACGACCACACGCCCGCCGCGAACCCTTCGAGCGTTCCCCGATATCCGCCCCGCCCCTCGGCCGACAAGCCCACCGCACGCACATCCCGAGGCGCTCCGACGTGGTAGACGCTGAGCATCACCGACGCGTCGTCGACCGTCTCGCCCGCCGCGTCAACGAGCCGAACCAGCACGTCCCATGATGTGCCCTCTCCCTCGCCGTCGCGAGAGATCTGCACCGCGTGCGACCAGCCGGTCGCCTCGCTCTTCGCCAACTCGGCCTTGTGCTCATCCCACTGCAGGCCCTTCTCGTAGTAGTTTGCCTCGATGATCGCGCCGCCGTTGCGATGCGCGAGAAACACCGTGGTGACCACAAGCGTGCAGCTCAGCCCGAGCAGCACGAACACCATACCCGGCCACATCCAACTGCCCCGCGGCGCCGCGTTCGTTCCATCAGTCGTCATCGCCAGAACTCCCTGGAATCGTGCCTGTTTGTGCCTTGTCCGCTCCAGCCGCGCGCCAGGGGCCGAGCAGCCGATACGTCCGCTCAACCTCAAACCCGCTCGTGCCGACAATCCGGATGCGTGCGACCTGCTCGCCCTCGACGAACCCGTCGGCCGGCACGAGGATCGAGATCGGCGCGGTCTTGAGCTCTCCGGGACCAATAGTCAATGCCGCGGTGCCCTCTGCCACGCGAGCACCCTCGGGGCTCAGCATCGTGACCGTGAACGACTCCTCAGCGCCGGTCCGATTACGCAGTTTCACGAGCGCCTGATTCGCCACCATTCCATCGCCCAGCAACGCGAACGGTGCGCCCCGACCTCGCAACAACGTCACGTCGACCGGACTCTTCGTGAGCAGCACGAACGACAGCAAACCGACGAGCACCGTGAGCAGCAACGGATAGATCACAACCCGCGGCCGAAGCACCGACCACGACTTGGTCTCGATCGCGTTCTGCGACGAATAGCGAATCAACCCCAGGTCGCGCCCGAGCTTGCCCATCACGTCGTTGCACGCGTCGATGCACTGCGCACAGTTGACGCACTCGAGTTGGAGTCCGTCGCGAATGTCGATCCCCGTCGGGCAGACCTGCACGCACATCGTGCAATCCACACAGTCACCAAGAGCGGGCTCGGGCTCGACAACCTTGAGCGAAACATCCTCGCCCTTCTTCGCACGCCGCCGCTTCTTCCGGCCCCGAGGCTCCCCCCGCACATGGTCGTACGACACGATCAGCGAGTTCCGATCGAGCATCACCGACTGGAACCGCCCATACGGGCACGCCACGATGCACGTCTGCTCGCGGAAAAACGAGAAGTCGAACATCATCATCGCCGTCACGAACACCATCACGAAGAACGGCATTGGGTGCTCGAGGGGGCTCAGCCGAACCCACTCCGCGAGCCGCTCCGTTCCAACAAAGTACGCCAGGAACGTGTGCGCGAGCAGCATCGAAAGCACAAGGTACATCCCGTACTTCGCCGGCGTCCGCCACGCCCCGACCTTCCGCCGCTTACCCGGCTCGCCATCGAAGAACCGCTCGATCGGGCGATACACGAACTCCAGATAGACCGTCTGCGGGCACGCCCAGCCGCACCACACGCGCCCAAACAACGCCGTCATCAGAAAGATCGACACGAACACGCTCAGCACCAGCAGCGCGAGCGCGACCGTGTCGGTCGGGTAGAACACCGTCCCAAAGAGCGTGAACTCCCGCGCTGCGATGTCCAGCAAGAAGGGCGGCTTGCCACCGACACGCAGATGCGGCAACACCACGAACAGAGCGATCAGCCCGTATGCAACGATGCGCCGGCGATACCAGTGCGTCCCCTTCGAAACCTTCGGCTTGAGCCACCGCCGCGAACCGTCCGCGTTCATCGTCGAGAGCACACGCTCGGCAGTCGGTGCGCCAGTCCCTCCGGAAGACATAGCACGCTCCTTCAAATGGCAGCGACGGATTTACCCGCCCGCCGTGGTGCCTTGATCGTCCTCAGTCGCCGCCTCGTCAGTCGCCGTCGGAATCTCAAACTCTGGCCAAGGCGCGATGATCTCGCCCTCCGCTCCGCGGGGCCCGGGCAAGTTCTTGCCGCGGAGCGACGCGACGTACGACGCGAGCACGATGATCTGGTTGTCGTTGAGCCGCTGCTTCCAGGCGGGCATCGAGCCGTTCGCCGCGCCGTCCTCAAGCACCGTCACGATGCCCTCGACATCCGTCAGATTCTTGTAGTAGTCGTCGGTGAGGTTCGTACCGACAAGCCCCTGCCCATCCTGTCCGTGGCACGACACGCAGTTCGTCCGGTACAGGCCGCGGGCGACGAGCTCCCACTTGCCACCCTCGACATCCATCATCGTCATGAGCGTGCGGGCGTCGGGCTCGAGCTCGCCGATGTCGCCGAAGAGCGCCTCCATGAATCGCGCCTCGGTCGCCTGCGCTGTCTCGAGATGCGTCTTTGCCAACGGGCTCGCGTGCCAGAAGAACAGGTACGCCGCGCTGAACACCACCGACCCCAGGAAGATCGCGTGCCACCAGCCGGGCGTCGGGTTGTCGTACTCCTGGATGCCGTCGTAGACATGGTCGAGCAGTCTCGGATCCTGACTCACGCCACCACCTCCTTGGCGCCGCGCGAGGCCGTGGTGACCACGTCGTCCTCGAGCGGGATCGAAGCACACTCACGCATCTCTGCACCAGACTTGCGTGCGACGCGCCACATCGCTGCAGCGAAGATCGTCAGAAACAGAATCAGCCCGATCTGCGGGAACACCGCCAGATCCATGTGGCTCATGATCTCGCTCATTCTCACGGGGCACCTCCCACTGTCGACGCGCCGGTCGAAGCGACCGTCTCGCCAGCCGCTTCGGCCGGAGCCGGCGTCGGCTGATTCAGATCAGTTCCAAGACGCTGCATGTACGCGATCAGGGCGATGACCTTCTTGTCGCCAAGCCCCGGCTGCTCACTGTCATTCACGATCTGCTGGGCGATGTCCGCGGCCTGCGCACGCGCCATCTCCTCGGCGTTGACCACGGCGTCGCCGTAGGGCACACCGAGCATCGCCATTGACCGCACCTTCGCCGGGATCGCACCGAAGTCGAGCTCTTGCTCCAGCAAGAACGCGTAGTTCGGCATGATCGAGCCAGGTGTGACAGCACGCGCATCGCGGAAGTGCTTCACGTGCCACGAGGCCGCCGGCCACTTCTCGCCGACCCGAGCCAAGTCCGGACCGATGCGGCGCGAGCCCCACTGGAACGGCCTGTCGTACACAAACTCGCCCGCCTTCGAGTACTCGCCATAGCGCTTCTTCTCCGCATACATCGGACGGATCATCTGCGAGTGGCAGTTGTAGCAACCCTCGGCGATATAGATGTCCCGGCCCGCAAGCTCCAGCGGCGTGTACGGCTGCACACTCGCGATCGTCGGAACGTTCGAGCGGATCAAGAACAGCGGGATCATCTCAAACACGCTCGCGATCGAGACCGCGATCAGGGTGTAGATCGTGAACCGAATCGGAAGCCGCTCCCACCTCCGGTGCCACATGCCCTGCAAGAACACATCGCCCTTCTTGCCAAGCTCGATCGTGTCGGTCAGCTTGCTCTCGGCGAGCGGCGGATCGACATAATCGGCCGACAACGGGGCCGCGCGGTGCACGGGCGTGTCGTACTTGCCGGGCTTCATGCGCCACGTCTTGAAGATGTTCACCATCATCACGACCACGCCCAGCAGGTACAGGCCGCCGCCGATCACGCGGATCCAATAGAACGGCATCAGCTTGACGACGGTCTCAATAAACTGCGGGTATGCCAGCGAGCCGGTCTGGTCGAACGCACGCCACATCAGGCCCTGCGTGATACCCGCGGTATAGATCGAGATGATGTACAGCAGAATGCCGATCGTGCCGATCCAGAAGTGGAACGACGCGGCCTTCTGCGACCAAAGCTTGCCCGACTGGAAGATCCGCGGCGCGAGCCAGTAGATCATGCCGAACGTCATGAACCCGTTCCAACCCAGCGCACCGCTGTGCACGTGCGCAATGGTCCAGTCCGTGTAGTGGCTCAGCGCATTGACGCTCTTGAGCGACAGCATGGGGCCCTCGAACGTCGCCATGCCATAGAACGTGATGCCCACAACGAAGAATTTCAGAATCGGGTCACTCGCCACACGGTTCCACGCTCCGCGAAGCGTCAGCAAGCCATTGATCATCCCGCCCCATGAGGGCATCCAAAGCATGATGCTGAACACCATGCCAAGGCTCGAAGCCCAAGCCGGCAACGCCGTGTAGTGCAGGTGGTGCGGGCCGGCCCAGATGTAGATGAACACCAGACTCCAGAAGTGGATAATCGAGAGCCGGTAGCTGAACACCGGGCGTTCCGCGGCCTTCGGCAGGAAGTAGTACATCATCCCAAGGAACGGCGTCGTCAGGAAGAACGCCACCGCGTTGTGCCCGTACCACCACTGCATGAACGCGTCCTGCACACCCGCATACACCGGGTACGACTTCAACACGTTCACGCGGCTCGGCATCTCGCCCGTGCTGAACCACTCGACGATGCCGACCGGAATCCAGATGTTGTTAAAGACGTGCAGCACCGTCACCGCGACCAGCGATGCGATGTAAAACCAAAGAGCCACATACATGTGCCGCTCGCGACGCTTCACCAGCGTCATCAGAAAGTTCGTGCCAAAGAAACCGAGCCACACGACCGCGATCGCCAGATCAATCGGCCACTCGAGCTCGGCATACTCCTTGCCCTGCGTCACGCCCAGCGGCAGCGTGACCGCCGCCGAGACGATGATCGCCTGCCAACCCCAGAAGTGCAGCTTGCTCAGCAGGTCGCTCCACATCCGCGCCTTGCAGAGCCGCTGCGTGGAGTAGTACACCGCAGTGAAGATCGCATTGCCGGCAAACGCGAAGATCGCCGCGTTCGTGTGCAGCGGACGCAGGCGACCGAAGTTCAAGAACTCCGTCTCGTACAAGAATGACGTGAAACCGAGCCATGCGTGCTTCTCGACCGCCGGCGGCAGCGCGAGCTGCACCGCGATCAACACGCCCACGAGCATCGCCACGAAGCCCCACACGATCGTCGCGACCATGAACTTGCGGACAATCGCGTCGTCGTAGACGAACTCGTCAAGATGGGCGCTGGGTGCCCCCGAAAGTGAGCCTGAAGAGGCCGACGCCGAGCTCATGCTCGCCCCCGCTTCGCCTGCGGGCCCCGGACGCTCGGCAACGCGCCAAGCCCCCCCCGGAAGCCACCTATTGCGGATGTGCTCATACAGTTATGAGGAATCGGCCCCGCGTCAAGCGGCCGACAGCCAATCTCGGAGGTTTTTCTCTTCAATTGGTCGGTACAGCCAGCTTTTTAGACTGAAATGCCTATGCGAGCCGGGGAAAACAGCCCGTCCTTGCCCTGCTATACACCACCACCAGCCTCGACGCGCGCCACCACCACCGCATGGTGAGCCGCTCGCACGCACAGACTCATCCCGAGACCCGTCATCCCGACGCACGCGAAGACCCCCGGCCGAACCGCCCCGACAATCGGGAGCCCATCCGGCGAGAAGCCCATCGTCCCAGCCCACCGCCGGATCACCCGCTCCCGAACCGCCTCCACGCCGCCGAACCCGAGCACCTCGACCGCGAACGCATCAAGCGCCCCCTGCACCGCCGCCGTCGGCTCGTCCCCATACCCCACCTCAGCCGCCTCATCCCGCACGCGGCACCCACCCTCCACCACCACGCCATCGCCCGCCGACCGAAAGTACTCCGACCCGCGGTTCGCGTAGTATGCCCGATCAAGCACCAGCTCCGGCGCTCGCAGACCCAACATCTGCCCCCGGTTCGGCACCACCACGCCCCGCAGCTCAGGCAACAGCTCACCGGCCCACGCGTTTGTGCACACCAGCACCCGCCCGGCGTCGATCGCACCATCCGCAAGAACAACCCGAGCGCCATCGTGGTGCGCCTCGATCGCAGCAACCTCCGCAAGCGTCCGCACCGGCTCGCGCAGGCGCGACGCCATCCACGAAATCAGCTCCGCCGGGTTTACCACCGCATCACCAGGATTCACAAGCCCGCGTCTCGGCGCGCCGTGCGTCCACGCCGCGTCACCCGTCCCCGGATCGCCCGGTTCGATCAGCTCGACCGCAAACCCGTCTTCGCGCATCATCGCCGCCGCCGCGCCCAGCTCGTCCGCCTCCGCAGCATCAAGCCCAAGCACGCACGACTCCCGCATCGCAAAGCTCGCAAGCTCCTCCACACCGTCGCGCCGCAACAGCTCCAGATTCTCCTCACTCCACCGCCAGAGCGTCCGCGCCGCGTCACGCCCCCACGCATCCGCCGCCGCCCCGTAGTGCTCCGCCGCGCCACGCATCAGGAAGCCCGCGTTCCGCGACGATGCACCGGCACCCGGCCCATAGCGATCAACGACAACCACATCCACGCCACGGCGCTCGAGCTCGAGCGCCGCCGACAACCCCACCCCCCCCGCGCCGCCCCCGCCCCCGTCCCCGCGCTCGCCCGCGCGTGCGCCCGCCGCCGCCAGC
>ERZ1740067.2170-NODE-2170-length-12329-cov-6.949242_pt1 | contig 12329 bp, 16 predicted proteins | sample MGYA00581736_ERZ1740067 | MGnify/ENA primary metagenome ERZ1740067 (study PRJEB43018, sample SAMN04849236) | marine metagenome | isolation source: floating plastic debris | place: Pacific Ocean | collected 2008-08-27 | study: EMG produced TPA metagenomics... | reverse complement strand
GCCCCCCTCGCGCTCCCCCCGTGGTATTTATCGTCAGAAGAAGGAACAGGCTGTGATTAGTATCCAGACGATCCAATCCACTGCCGAGGTCCTCATGGACAAGGCAGCGATCGAGATCCCGCAGGACTACCTCGACGGGCTGCAACAGGCGGCCAAGACCGAGGATGGCGACCTGTCATCGTTCGTCCTCAAGGCCATGCTGGAAAACTACGAGGCCGCCAAGGAAGACCGCCGCGCGATGTGCGGCGACACTGGCGTGCCGCGCTGGTTCGGCAAGCTGGGCAATGAGGCGCAGGGCGAGGGCGGCATGGTCGCGCTTGAGGCGGCTGTGCGTCGTGCCACGGCCAACCAACCAACGGCGTGCCCTTGCGGCCCAACCGTGTGCATCCGCTGTGGCGCACGGATCACGACAACAACGTGGGCATCGGCGCGCCCGAGATCGAATACGGGTTTGAACCCGAAGGCGCATGGATCGACCTGATCACCGTGCACAAGGGTGGGCTCTTTGGCACCGACTACCGCATGCTGTTCCCGTCTGACGGCCTTCAGGGGATCAAGCGGTTCTACCTCGACAGCCTGATGGCGTTCGGCAAACGCGGCCTTGCCTGTCAGCCTGCGATCATCGGCATCGGGCTGGGCGGGTCCAAGGACATCTGCATGACGCTGGGCAAACGCGCCTCGACCCTGCGCATCGTCGGCAGCCGCAATTCCGATCCGCGCATTGCCGAGATGGAGGACGAGTTCAAGGAGCTCGGCAACTCCATCGGCATGGGTGCCATGGGATTCGTGGGCAAGAACATGGTGATCGATTGCAATATCGAGGTCGGGTATTGCCACACAGGCGGCATGCCCATGTCGGTGCATGCGTTCTGCCTGTCCTCGCGCCGCGCCGTGGCCCGCATTCACGCAGACGGGCGGGTGGAGCACCGCACCGACCCCGATTGGTTCACCGATTACCAGCGCCGCGAAACGGTGGAATGGGAACCACAGCGGGAGGCAGCGGAGTAAATGCCGCAGCGCAGCCCAAAGGACATGCGCGAAGACCGTCCCGACATGGCCACCATCATGACGAGCGCGGAGCTGCGCCGCTGGTATTGGCGCAAGGATGAGCTTCTGGTCCATGCCAAGCGGCTGGGCCTCAAGTCCACAGGTGGCAAGTTCCTGATCCTCGACCGGATTGCGCATTATCTCGACACAGGCGAGACGTTTTTTCCGGGCGATGTCACCATCAGACCCGTTTCAAAGTTCGACTGGCATTCCGCGGCCCTCGATGATGCCACTGTCATCACAGACAGCTACAGAAACAGCCAGAATGTGCGGCGGTATTTCAAATCGCGGCTCGGGGACAGGTTTGCGTTCAACATCGCCTTTATGGACTGGATTCGCGCCAACACCGGAAAAACGCTTGCCGATGCCTGCGCCGCCTATGGCGCGCTCAAGGCGGCCAAGGGCCAGACGCAGATCCGCGACCATAACCAGTTCAACCAGTACACGCGCGACTTTCTGGCCGACAACCCGGACCTTGGCATGGAAGATGTCCGCCGCGTCTGGGCACGCAAGATCAAGCTGCCCTCCGACACGGGGCGCCACAGATATGAGCGGGAGGATCTGGAACTTGAAGACTGAAACAACGGACGGGGTCACCCCATGACAATCCGCGAAGTCCGCCTGTCGACCACCCCCACAGACGCAGCCATCGCGGACCTGAGACTGGGCGATGTCGTCTACCTCGATGGTCTGATGTACACCGCACGCGAGGGCGTCTACATGCGCGCGCTGGAGGACAAGGCCAACATCCCCATGGAGTTGCCCAGCCAGTCGGCGGCCAATTTCCACTGCTCGCCGGCCGCGCGCATCAACCCCGATGGCAGCTTTGACATGGGTGCCGTGACCGCCACCGCGTCCTTCCGCTTTGCCAAGTGGCTGCCGGAATGGATGGCCAAGACGGGAGCAAAGCTGATTGTCGGCAAAGGCGGCATGACCTCGAGGGACTACAGGGAATACTTCGTGCCCAACGGTGCCGTATACTTGTCGACCGTTGGCTACGGCACCGGCGCGCTGCTGGGTCGCGGCGTGGAAAACGTCGAAGCGGTGCACTGGAACGAAGAACTGGGGCTCGCGCAGGCGATGTGGGTTATCAGGTGCAACAGGATGGGGCCGTTCATCGTCGCCTCCGACATGAATGGCGACTGCCTTTTCGAACGCGAAAACGCCAAGATTGCCGAAAACGTGGCCCGCGTGTACGAAGGCACGAAACCGGCAGTCCTCAAACGCTACGGCGAAAGCGATGACCGCACGGACGAGGTAATATGATGCGTCCATGCCCGACCCTTCCCTGATCGCGTTCGCCAGCGCCGTTCTGCTGCTGGCAGGCACCGTAAAGGGGTTTATCGGGTTGGGAATGCCCACCGTGGCCCTGACCCTGCTGACGCTTCAGGTCGATGCCCGATCCGCCGTCACCCTCATCGTGATCCCCATGTTGCTGAGCAATGTGTGGCAGTTCTGGCGCGGCCCGGACATGGCGGGATGCGTCAAGCAGCATTGGCGCTATGCAGCCGTTCTGATCCTGTGTGTCGCGGGAACCGTCTGGTTCAGCCAATCCGCGCCTGACCGGTTCCTGCGCGCGGTTCTGGGGACATTCGTGCTCGCCTTCTGCTTTTTCAGCTGGCGCAACATGGTGCCCCCGATCCCGCCGCACCGTGTGCGCCTGTTCGAGGGGATCAGTGCCGTGATCGCGGGGCTGGTCGGCGGGCTGACGGCGGCTTGGGCTCCGCCCCTGGCCATGTACCTCACCGGCCTGAGGCTGGATCGCGACGCCTTTGTGCAGGCGCTTGGGTTTTTGATCACGGCGGGCAGCATCTCGATCTTTGTCATGTTCGTTGCGGTCGGGCACAGTTCTGCACCACAACTGGCGGTCTCGGCGTTTTTGTTCATCCCGACGCTTATCGGGTTTTCCGTGGGCGAGCGATTGCGACACCGATCCGACCCGGAACAGTTCAAAAAGTACTTCCTCGGGGCATTTTCCGTGCTGGGCGCGAACCTGTTGCTTGGCACAGTCTTCGGGTGAGCCCGACCTACGCCAGTTCGCTGAGCAGCACGCCCATGCCCATGGCGAGCGTCAGCAGGATCAACAGGCGCCGGAACATCGTATCGCTGAGCCGTCGGAACACCATGATGCCGATCTGTGCCGCGACCAAGCCGGTCGGCACCGTGATCAGCAGGGCCGACAGTGCCGTGCTGTCATACGCCCCGCGAACGAACAGCAGACACACGGTTGTGCTGAGGATGACCACGTTGAACGGTTGCAGAACCGCGCGTGTCTCGGACTTGGTCCAGGGCCGGATCGACAGCCACATCGCAGGCAGCGCGCCGGACACGGACGCCGCCCCGCCAAACACTCCGCCAGCCAGACCGACAAGCACATCCAGAACAGGCGTGGGACGGGAAAAAGCGGGCAAGGCCGCGCGGAACCCGAAATAGCAGCCGTAGACGATCAGCGTGGCCGCGATGGCGATGCGCAACACGCCTGCATCGATCACGGCCAGCAGCGACACGCCCACGGGCACGCCGATCAGCCCGGGCAGCAGGAACCGCAACAGCCTGCGCGGCTGGGCGAGGATTTCCCTGCGCACGATCCACAGGCCTTGCAACCCTGCCAGAACAGACATCAGCGCCACAATGGCCACAGCCTGCACCGGGTCCAGCACCACAAGGTAGAACCCCAACGCAAAGAGCGCGGTACCTGTCCCGGACAGTCCGTTGATGAACCCGCCCGCTACAGCGCCGAGCACGAGGTAAAAGGCAAAGTCAAAGTTGATCAATGTGCGTGCACCCGTTGCGCCGATGCAGCCTCGATGACCGACACGAGCGCCTGATAGACCTCATCCAGCGCCTGCATCTTGAGCTGATTGTCCCGGTGCACGAGACCAAGCGTGCGCCTTGGTGCATCCGGGCCGAGGCTTAGCCGTTTGACCGGCACGACGTCAGGCGGGGTCACGGCAAGGTCCGGCACAATGGACACGCCCAGATTGGCGCGCACCATTCCGGTGATCGCCTCGGGGCTGTCCAGCTCCATCGTCTCGTTCACCTTGATCCGGTGCGACAGGATCCAGTTGTCGATCAGCGCGCCCACCACGGCAGTGCGGTCGAAGCGGATGAACGGGCGCGTGTTCAGCAGCGCTATGGGATCGTCGCCCGGTTCTTCCATCGCGGCGATCAGCTGCATCGGCTCGTCCGCCAGTGGGCGAAAGACCACGCCCGCTGGCATCTGGTGCGGTTGCGAAGTGATCGCCGCATCCAGATTGCCCCGCTCGATCTCGGCCAACAGCTCAGCCGTCAGCCCCGGCCTGATATGCAGGCCCATATCCGGGAACCGCGCCTTGAGCGCGGCCATAGCCTGCGGTGTCAAACCGGTCAGCGTCGTGCGCAGAACGCCCAGCGTGACAGTGCCGCGCAGGCCGGTGTCGTTCAGGACAGACGGCACGAGGTTGTCGTATTCGGCCACCAACGTCCGGGCCTTGGCCACGATCTGATGCGCGAGCGGGGTCAACTGTGGCGTCCGCGTGCTGCGGTCAAACAGCGTGACGCCAAGATCCGCCTCGAGCGCCTGCATCTGCTGGCTGACAGCCGCATGGGTGACATGAACGACCTCTGCGGCAGCGCTGAACGTTCGCGTTTCCGCGATTGCGACGAGCGTGCGCAGTCTGCGTATGGTCATGGTCCCTGCCGTCCTGAAAGGGATTTTGCCGGAATGGGCTGCAATGCCCCTGTTTTCGTAAGGCAACCTTACATCATGCCAAACCGCTCTGACCAGCGGCGAAAGGGGCTGGACGCCGCCCACAAAAAAGGGCGGCCCAAGGCCACCCTTTTCAGTCTTACGGCAAATTTCGCTGGATCAATGCAGCGGCTGCGGCGCGTAGTCGTGCTGCCGGGCCAGCGCAAGCGCCAGCTTGCGATCGGCCACAAGCGCCAGCTGCTGTCCTTCGGCGTCATGCACGGCAAAGAGCTGCTCCAACCCCTCGGCCTGATCGCGCACCTCTTTGGGAAGGTTGTCAACGGCGATGGGTTTCACATAGACCATCCGGCCCACATCGGCGTTCAAATCATAGGGCGTGTTCATGACTTATCCTTTCCTGATGCTGATGGTCTGAACGATCTTTTCCGGTTGGGCGCGGGTCAGGTCCACGTGCAGCAAGCCATTCTCCATGATCGCCTCGCCGACCTCAACCCCATCGGCCAGCACAAAGCTGCGCTGAAACTGGCGGGCGGCGATGCCGCGGTGCAAAAACACGCGTTCGGCAATGTCCTCAGATTGGCGTCCGCGAATGACCAGTTGCCGGTCTTCGACCGTGATCGACAGATCAGCCTCGGCAAACCCGGCCACGGCCAACGTGATCCGATAGGAGTTGTCGGAGGTCTGTTCGATGTTGAACGGCGGATATCCTTCGGCGCTTTTGGCCGTACGTTCCAGCAGTCGTTCCAGTTGCTCGAACCCGAGCATGTGAGGGTATGAGCCAAGCGTCATTTTCGTCATGCGACACGTCCTTTGGTCAAGCGACAGTCAGTAATCCACCCCTTCAGAGGCAGCGGATAGGCCAAATATGGGCAGTAATCGCGACCGGAACAAGGTCTATGCGCAACGCAAAACTGTGATTATATTCAATGAACCACCAAAAACCGGAATCACAGCCATGAACGCGCCTTCGGACATCTCGATGAAAACCGACGACGTTTTGCGCGTCGAGCTTGAGGTGTTCCGGCGCGAGCATCGCGACCTCGACGAGGCGATCCGCGCCCTGCAGGACAAGGGCACGTCCGACCAGCTCACGATCCAGCGGCTCAAGAAGAAAAAGCTGCGGCTCAAGGACAAGATTGCGATCATCGAAGACCGCCTGACTCCCGATATCATCGCTTGAGTGCCCCCATTGCCACGCGAAGCGTTCCGGCTATAGTGCGCGCTCTTTCCAGACGGGCGACCTGACATGACAGACATCCCTCCTGCCGTTGGCATCATCATGGGCAGCCAGTCGGACTGGCCAACCATGCGCGAGGCGGCGGATATCCTCGACACGCTGGGCGTCGCTTTTGAGACGCGCATCGTTTCGGCGCATCGCACGCCCGACCGGTTGTGGGACTATGGCAAGACGGCCGTGGACCGCGGCCTCAAGGTGATCATCGCGGGCGCGGGCGGGGCGGCGCATCTGCCCGGCATGATGGCGTCCAAGACGCGGGTGCCAGTAATCGGTGTGCCTGTGCAGACCAAGGCCCTGTCTGGTGTCGACAGCCTCTATTCCATCGTGCAGATGCCGCGCGGCTATCCCGTGGCGACCATGGCGATCGGGGCCGCGGGGGCGGCAAATGCCGGGCTGATGGCCGCTGCAATCCTCGCCACGTCCGACGCTGGATTGGCTGATCGGCTCGAGGCGTGGCGCGACACCCTTTCGGCATCCATCCCCGAGGTGCCGCAGGATGACTGAACCGCTGGCGCCCGGCGCCACCATCGGCATCCTTGGCGGCGGCCAACTGGGCCGGATGCTGTCGGTTGCGGCAGCGCGGCTGGGCTTTCGCACGCATATCTACGAGCCGGGTGCGAGCCCGCCCGCCGGGGACGTGGCGCACATGGTCACGACTGCGCCCTACGAGGACAATGACGCGCTCTATGCCTTTGCCACGTCCGTCGACGTCATCACCTACGAATTCGAGAACATCCCCACCCTGACCCTCGACGCGCTCGAAGATCACGCACCGATCCGTCCCGGGCGCGAGGCATTGCGGGTCAGTCAGGACCGGCTCGTGGAAAAGGAATTCCTGCAAGGCCTAGGCCTTACGACTGCCCCCTTTGCGGATGTGCCGGACATGGCGGCTTTGGCCACGGCACTGTCGGGCATCGGCACGCCTGCAATCCTCAAGACCCGCCGCCTGGGCTATGACGGCAAGGGGCAGGCCCGCCTGACCACACCCGAGGACGCCAAAAGTGCACTGAGCGAAATGCAGGGCGCGCCCGCCATCCTCGAAGGGTTCGTCGCGTTCAGCCACGAGGTCTCGGTGATCGCGGCCCGCAGCCTCGATGGCTCCGTCGCCTGCTACGATCCCGGCGAGAACGTGCATGAGGGCGGCATCCTGCGCACCACCACCGTCCCGGCGCGCCTGTCGGCATCCCAGCGCACGGATGCAGTCCTGTTGGCGGCGCAGATCCTCAACGCGCTGGACTATGTCGGGGTGATGGGGGTCGAGCTGTTTGTGACGCCGCAGGGCCTGATCGTAAACGAGATCGCGCCGCGCGTGCATAATTCCGGCCACTGGACGCAGAACGGCTGTACCGTGGATCAGTTCGAACAGCATATCCGCGCCGTCGCTGGCTGGCCTCTGGGCGACGGGCAGCGGCACGCGGATGTGGTGATGGAGAACCTGATCGGCGACGACATGGCCCGCGTTCCAGACATCGCCCGGGAAAGAGACGCTGCCCTGCACCTTTATGGCAAGGGGGATACCCGGCCTGGCCGCAAGATGGGCCACGTGAACCGGATCACCCGTTAGGCTGCAACGAACCGTGCGGCAATGTCCCCCGACATATAGCTGACCCGCCCACAGGCGAGCGTGGCCGCAACGCGGTCGGACGCATCGAGGATGACCAGATCGGCGCGCATACCGGGTGCAAGCTTGCCTCGGTCGGTCAGGCCCAGCACGCGCGCCGGACCCGAGGACACCCACGCCCATGCTGCGCCGAGATCCAGCACACCGGTGCGCGCCAGCATGAGCGCCGCACGGCGCGGCGAGGGGTAGTGATAATCCGAAGCCAGCGCATCGCACAGCCCCATGGCGATCAGGTCGATGGCCGAGGCGTTGCCCTTGTGCGACCCGCCGCGCACCACGTTCGGCGCACCCAGCACAACCGCGTCGCCGTCATCCCGCGCCGCTTCGGCAGCGATCGCGGTTTCTGGAAACTCTGCCACATGCACGCCGCGCGCGTGCCAGCCAATGCGCCCTTCGGCAGTGTGATCGTCGTGACTACCCAGGCGCACCCCCATCTCCAGCAACCGCGGGCAGAGTTTGTCTAGCGCGGGCGCCACCGCATCCGACGCGCGGTGCAACTCCAGCAGCATCTGGAAATGCGCATCCGGGTTTCGCCCGGCCTTGAGCGCTTGACCCGTCAGGCGCGGCGGCTTGCGCCCCTCGCGCAAGCGGTCATGCGGCAGGTGATCGTTGAACACGACATAGTCGACGCCCCACCGCGCCACCCGCTCGGGCAGGTCGTCGTAAAGCTCCAGCAAATGCGTTTCAAACCGCAGCTGCGCACGCAGATCAGTCACCACCTGCCCGCGCACTGTGCTGAGCCCGGCAAAGACCTGATCGGCGAACTCAAGCCCACGCAACCCACCTTCCCAGCTTACAAACTGCGCCAAAACGCCGGTGGTAATGCCGTTGGCGGCCAGCTCCGCCTCGGTGGCACGCAGCCCTTCAGTCGTCTCATTCATCGCGCCGCGCCGCGGGGCCACGTGCCGTTCGAACCCGTCGCCGTGCACGTCGATGATGCCTGGCAGCACGCGGTAGCCAGTCAGGTCCACGGGCCTGCCAACGGCCTCCGCCACAATGCTCCCCTCCGCAAGGCTCAGCCGTTCACACGTCAGGCCGTCCGGCCCCAGCACCTCGGCACCGATCAGATCAATTGCGAGCATCGTCATCCGCGCCAAACTGTTCCAGCACGGCCTCGGCCCAACTCAGATCCGCATCAAAACGCCCGGTCCGCAGAAACTCGACCACCTGCACCAGCACGCGCGGGTTATTCATCATGAAAGTATGCGTCACCGGCAGGGTCAAATGCGCCGTCATCCCCGCGACCCGGGTGGAGGCGACGGACACTTTGCCATCATCCGGTCCGGGCAACAGCGATGAGAAATAGGGGTTCAGCGATTGGCTGCCGGCAATCACGCCCACGGGGTAAGTCACCGGCGGCAGGCGGCGCGGCAGGCCCTGCGCCCCGGTGCCCAGCTGCGCCCCCGCCGGACCATTGAGCCAGCCGAAGGCGGCCAGATCGCCCAGCGTATCAACCACTTCGCTGCCCTGGTTGGGCGGGCCCATCATCACCACATGCCCCAGGCGGTCGGGCACCCCGTGCCGGTCGATCCAGTAGCGCAGCAGGATGCCCCCCATCGAATGGGTCACCACGTGCACCGGTCCGGTATCGCAACGCTCCAATGCATGCGGCAGCACCGCTTCGGCCAGCGCCTCGACGGAGGCGGAGGTGGACGGATAACCCGGGCGCACGACATCAAAGCCTTCGGCCTCCAGCGCACTCTCCATCACGATCAGTGACGCCTCGCTGCGCGCCAAGCCGTGCAGCAGGATCACGCAATCGGCGAGCGCCGGCCGCGCCAGACAGAGCATCAAGAGAAGGGTCACCCATCGCATGACGCTTGAGATAGCCCGTCCTTGCGCCCTATGGAATACGCACCAGCAGATTGGACGACCGATGCGATTGAAATCTCCACGCCTCGCTGTGCGCGGCATTCTCGTTGAGGACGCCCGTCTGCTGATGGTCAACGCCTACCCGGACGGGCAAAGCCCGCTGATGTGTGCACCCGGCGGCGGCGTCGAGGTGGGCAGCTCGCTGCCCGACAACCTCGCGCGCGAGATGTATGAGGAAACCGGGCTGCGCGTACGGGTCGGTGCGCCCTGCCTCGTCAATGAATTCCACGATCCCGGCAGCGGTTTTCATCAGGTGGACGTGTATTTTCACTGCACCCTCGCTGCGGACAGCCCGCGCCCCGACATGTGGACCGACCCGGAGGCCATCGTGACCGAACGGCGCTGGTTGACGCGGGACGACCTCGCACGCACGCCGCACAAACCCGATAGCCTGGCCAGTGTCGCCTTTGGTGATGCAGGGATCAGCTACGACCCGCTTGAGCCTTTGGTGCGGTGATCGCAACCGCAATCCCGCCCAGAACCAGCAGCGCCGACAGCAGCAAGTCCAGTCCAACCGCCTCGCCCAGCAGCAGCGCACCGGCTGCAATCGCGATGATCGGTACGCTCAGCTGCACCACTGCCGCCGTCTGTGCTGCCAGCTGCGGCAGCACCAGATACCACAGCGCATAGCCGAGGCCGGATGTGACAGCGCCACACAAGACCGCCAGCGCGATGCCGGACGGTGCCACATGCAGCGACGCCCCCACCAGCAACACCAGCATCACGGGCAAGGTTACCACGAAATTGGCCGCCGTCGCCGCGAGCGGGTCCTTGGCCCCGCGCCCGGCGAGCGTGTAGGCAGCCCACCCGACGCCCGCCAGGACCATGAGCATGGCACCGGGCAGGTCCGCTGCCGCCCCGCCCCCGCGGGGCCAAAGCGCATAGATCAGACCGGCAAAGGCGACGCTGGCCCCAGTCAGTTGCCGCACAGTTGGCGCTGCACCGCGCAGTGCACCCCAGCCGAACATCGTCACTTGCACCGTCCCGAACAGGATCAACGCACCAAGGCCTGCATCAAGCGTCACATAGGCCAGCGAAAACCCGACCATGTAGACGCTCAGGCTGATCACACCCACCGCGCGCCCCTTGGCCACCACAGGAAGGCCGCCGCCGCGCACGCTCAGGATCATGCACAGCGCCACCGCACCCGCCAGCACCCGGATCACGGCAAAGCTGGACGCATCGATGGAGCCGCTGTCCACCGCAAGACGGTTGAGGATGGAGTTCGAGGCAAAGGCGACCATGGTCAGGCAGGTCAGCAGGATCAGGCGCATGGCAGCCTTTCAACGGTGCGGCACGCCCAAGTTGCCCACAGCCAGAGCGGCGTCAAGATGCGACAGGAATGCTCGCACCTCCGACGGACGGGTCAGGTGATAGCGCACCTTGTCCGCCGGTGCGCTGTCATAAAGCGCGCGCATCCGGTCTCGCGCGCTTGCGCGTGTTCGCCAGATATAGGCAAAGAATTCGGCACTGAACTGTTCGGGGCACCCTTCCGGCAAATCCGGGCGCGTCCGACCGTAATACCGCAAGACGCGCCGCACCACGCGCCGCAGGCGCAACCCCACAGGCAGATCCAGCCAGATCAGCGTGTCCGCGCGTTCCAGTCTCTGTGGCCAGGTCGCACTGTGACCACCCTCAAAAATCCATGTGGGCCGCGCGGTGACCTCCAGCGTGAGCCGCCTCTTTTCGGCCCGTGATCGCTCAACCCAGCCCGCCTGCCAGTGAATATGGTCAATATGGATCACCGGAAGATAGGTGATCTCTCCCAACCGGCGCGCAAGTGTCGACTTGCCCGACCCGGGCTGCCCGATGATCATCACGCGCTGCATGCCCTGAGCGTCGCGCAGGACAGGCCCGGAGACAAGAGTACTGCTGCATGGGTTGGCGGGTGGGCGCCTTTTGTCCCGGCACGGGGCAAAACAGTCCACCCGGCAACGAAAAGGGGCCGCATCGCTGCGACCCCTTCCCCATCATTTGATAGCAAGCGACTGCTTACATCATGCCGCCCATGCCGCCCATGTCGGGCATGCCGCCGGGTGCACCGCCAGCGCCTTCCTTGGCCGGCTTGTCGGCGACCATGGCTTCGGTCGTGATCAGCAAAGCCGCGACAGAAGCGGCATCCTGCAGAGCGGTCCGCACCACCTTGGCCGGGTCAATCACGCCGAAGTCGAACATGTTGCCATATTCTTCGGTCTGCGCGTTGAAGCCAAAGGTGACGTCGTCGCTTTCGCGGATTTTGCCCGCAACCACGGCACCGTCGACACCGGCGTTTTCGGCGATCTGACGCAGCGGGGACTCGATGGCCCGGCGCACGATCGAGATGCCGACATTCTGGTCGTTGTTCTCGCCGGTCAGACCGTCGAGCGACTTGGCCGCCTGCACCAGCGCAACACCGCCGCCGACGACAACACCTTCCTGCACAGCAGCGCGGGTGGCGTTGAGCGCATCGTCCACACGGTCCTTGCGCTCTTTCACTTCGACTTCGGTCATGCCGCCGACGCGGATCACGGCAACACCGCCGGCCAGCTTGGCCACACGCTCTTGCAGTTTCTCACGGTCGTAGTCGGACGTGGTTTCTTCGATCTGGCCGCGGATCTGGGCGACGCGCGCTTCGATCTCGGCTTTCTCGCCGTTGCCGTCGATCACTGTGGTCTCGTCCTTGGTGATCTGGATGCGCTTGGCGGTGCCCAGCATGTCCATTGTCACGCTCTCGAGCTTCATGCCCAGATCTTCGGAGATCACCTGGCCACCTGTCAGGATCGCGATGTCCTGCAGCATCGCCTTGCGACGATCACCAAAGCCGGGGGCCTTGACGGCTGCGATCTTCAGGCCGCCACGCAGCTTGTTGACCACGAGGGTCGCCA
>ERZ1740067.2168-NODE-2168-length-12329-cov-18.681115_pt1 | contig 12329 bp, 9 predicted proteins | sample MGYA00581736_ERZ1740067 | MGnify/ENA primary metagenome ERZ1740067 (study PRJEB43018, sample SAMN04849236) | marine metagenome | isolation source: floating plastic debris | place: Pacific Ocean | collected 2008-08-27 | study: EMG produced TPA metagenomics... | reverse complement strand
CTGTTCTCGTTTTATCAGCTCTCGTCAAAAGCGGCATAAGTGGGATGCTCCCTCAGTAAAAGTGAGGTTCGTTACTATTTATCGGCAAAGCAATTAAAAGCGAACAATAGTAAATATCCATGACTGTAAGCACCCAACGATCACAATCTGTGGATACCCATTCCCATAGTCACGATCACGCTCACAACCATACCCATACTCACGACCACGTCCATACCCACGCCGATGGACAGGAGCACAGTCACGACCACACCCATGGTCATGACCATACCCACGCCAATGCTGACGGTCATGACCACAGTCACGACCACACCCACGGTCATGACCACAGTCACGACTAAACCAGTGGGTAAGAATCCCGACCATGCCTATCGTCATCCTCCACATTGTTTAGATGACGATAGGTTGGTTTTGTTTTTTGTTGGGGGTCGTTATCAATTCAATCCTAAAGCCAAGGGTCGAAATGGTTTCGCCCTCCAGCAGTTTTTTGTTTTTAATGAATCTATAATCCCCATTTCGAAAGGCTTCTGGCACTTAATTGATGACAGTCCACAGGGTCAAAACAGTTCCAGAATTTCATTACGGGCAAAGTCTTTATTCGACAAGAAAGTTGACAGAAAGCTTAGGAAAGTTACCCGGATGCTACGCCCCAACTGAGCCTGGGCGAAATAAATCCTTTTAATCTGATAAAGCAACGGCGGAGATAGGGTCTAACCCTGATGTGGTGCGGACCATTGTGACATTGACGCCATAATTGACGCCATATTTAGATCGGTCATTTCTTGATAGAAATGGTTGAATTTCTTGATGATCACTGTTAATCCCAGTGGTTTCTTTTGGGCGAACCAAAAACATTTGGAGTGGATACCCCCTACGGGCATTGTCAACTCAATCTGAGTCATTTTTACTAGCCATAGCGACACTGAAATTTCGGCAGCATCGCAATATCCTTAACTGCAATGTTTTAATGAAATGTTTTGGTTTTGTGGTGTTGGGACTAAGGAATTTTGGGGATTAGGGGCTAGCGTCAATAAATTTCAGCCTTGCTTTGTGGGTCTGTATCCCTCACCTAACTGTGCATAACGTGCGGCGACGTCCACAGTGCAAGCTTTTGAAAGCCATTTAAAACTTCACAGATCATTTTTAAGAGTGATTAATGACACGCCCCAAAAGTCGCAGATCAAATTAGGGGTGGCAGATTAACGGCCGATAACTAGCCTGAAATATGCTTCCACCGTTTTCACTCGAATCGCTAATCACTGATTCAGTTTGCAAAGTGGTTCTACGTCATTGGGTTACTTATGAAAATTAATTTTGGCAGTAGTCGGCAAAATCAATCAAAGAGTCCTCGGGGGATTTGGCAAGCGCAGGGGCAACGAAAGACGTTTGTGGAGAATTTTTTGGGGCCATGGGCTGGAGGATCGACCTCGAAAGGCTCCACTGGGGGGCAATTAACGAAACGCGCTTTTCTGTGGCGTCCTTTGGCGATCACCGGCGTATTGGCGGCGGCGCTATCTAGCTGTGGCGAATCGGCGACGGAAATGTCCAAGCTGGGGCTGGTGGTAAATGGGGAAACCTTCGCCCAGGAAGGCATGGTGTCGAAGGATGATTGGCAGATCAGCTTCCAGGAAATTGCGGTCACCCTTGGGTCAGTTACCGCGCTAGGGGAGGCAGCCCCCGACGAAGGTGGCGATGAGGTTTTGGAAGCTTCTTGGCCCCTGAAGGAAGGGGAGGCGGCGAAAGAGTTTGTCACGGTCACCCTCCATGAAGGACCGGCCCAGTTAGGTGCCCAGGAGGTGCCGGTGGGGAACTACAACCAGGTGAAGTGGCAATGGGGCGGCAGTGAGGCCGCGATCGCCATGAAGGGAACAGCGGTTAAGGGCGATCAGACTATTGAATTTGACATGGCCTTGCCAGGAACGTTTCAAGTGGCCTGCGGAGACTACGTGGGCGACGAGCGGAAAGGAATCGTAACCGCGGACAGCGAGGGGGAAGTGGAGTTAACCCTGCACTTAGACCACTTGTTTGGGGATGGCGAGTCCCCTCCCAGCGCGGAAATAAATACCAAGTCGCTGGGATTTGATCCCTTTGCCGCAACGGCGGAAGAGGGCAAATTATCCCTGGCGGCGGCTGACGCAGACACCTGGGCAACGCCCCAGTTAAGGCAGCTTTTGCAGGAAGTGCTGATGTCCATGCCCCATGTGGGAGAGGGACATTGCGAAGTGGACATGTTGGAGAGTTCTTAGTTCCTAGATCCTCTCATTTTTAGAACGTCCCAGTTTTAGGCAAGGGATTATTCGGGGGCATTTTTAAAGGTTTTTAGGGGCTGTTATCACTTAAATCTCAAGCCAGTAACAACAAGGGCATTGGCTCCTAATAGGCTTTGCTTTGAAAGGCGTGGACTCCTAACTGTGTAAGGCTTCGGACCCGCAATGATGACACGCCCTAATGCCCTTCTATTTGGTTTGCTTTTTAGCGAATTATTAGCGAATTAATAAATGCCCCTTCGAAAATCCCTTGCAACCGGTTCGCTGATTTTATTGACGCTAACTTTTAGTCCTGGCTTCTAAACGTTTTAATCCCCAAACTCACTGGAATTTCATCGGTCGCCGCTGGGGGGCATATCCACCAGGCGACAGCTTAATCAACCCCACGGAGAACTTAGCCTGAGGATAAAACAATGAAACTTACCCGCCGCTCGAACACTTTACTGTCAGGAAATTTATCAGGCGAATTATCCAAAAATTCATCGCATAATGTCTCTTCCCATAGGCAATTGAAAGGGAGATTGGGAGGAGTGCTTCAGGGCATTGCAGTGACGGGAATGGCGGCGGGAATGGCGGCGGCGATCGCCCCAGTGGCCACTGCCCACGGTGCGCTGGTGGAATACAAAGCCATCAACACACCATCAGGAACAGCAGTGCAGGTAGTGGCGAAATATGACACCGACGAGCCCATGCGGGAGGCCCAGGTGTCTATCTATCATCCTGACCAACCCCAAACGCCTTGGTTAACGGGGCAAACTGACGCCAATGGATATTTTGAATTTACCCCCGACCAGGGAGGAAACTGGGATATTAAGGTGCGCCACGCTGGGCATGGGGCCTTAGTCACAATGGAATGGCCACCGGAAACGGCGTTGGCGGCGAAGGAGCTGACGGCTTTGGGCAGCAGTGCCCAGGGGGGACTTCCCCAGTGGCTGGGGCTAGGGCTAGGGGTAGCAGGATGTTTGGGAGGGGCGTGGTTTATGATGCGGCGATCGCCCAGCCATATTTCCAGCGTTTCCGGCGGGGTCGAAATTGCTGATTAGGTGTTGTGGATTAGGACGGGTGCTCAGTTAGGCGCTAGAAGCGTTACACAGGGGCGACTACACGATCATCTCAAATCAAACAAGCTAAGGGCTGTAACCTTCGTCAATATTAGGTTTGACGTTGAACTGAGCACAGCCCCTAGCACTGCCTATTCAACGTCAGCCTGACAGAAAGTTTTCCCTAATAAGGGGAGGACGCCAAATTTAACCCTTGCTGCAGAAAGAAGGTTGGCAAAGGGTGAGCAATCAATAAGTTTGAATCTTTTCCCTTCAACCAGGGGGTGTCCAGGGGCTGTTATCACTTAAATCTCAAAGCCAGTAACCATGAAGGTTCCAGCCCCTAATTTGTAAGGCTTCTGGCACTTAACTGATGGCACGCCCTAGGCAGTAATCGTAAATAGGGGAGAGTTCGAAGATGCACATAGCTGACGGTTTGTTGCCCGCGCAATTATGTATTGGCGGATATGCCTTAAGTGGACTGACCCTATGGTGGACGCTACGCCAGTCCAAAGCTCAGACCGCAGCCCAAGGTAGGGCGCGGGAAAAGGCGCGGGTAAGTCGTGCCCTGTGCCAGGGCACCAGTTCTCAGGCCAGTTCCCCCTCCACAGGGTTGGGCGATCGCCCTGAGCATATCTCCGGGGAACTGCGCCCTGATCCCAATGAGTCGAGTTCCACCTCAGAAACGGATCCCCGATCCACCGTTCCTCTGCGCCCCAGTGCCCCACCCACAGCACAACAGAATATTGCCCGAGCAGCCCTACTAACGGCCGCTTTTTTTGTGGCGTCCAGCATTCGTATCGCCATTCCTCCCGCCAGCGTGCATTTTGTACTGGTGGGATTAATGGGATCCATTCTAGGACCGCTGGCGTTTCCGTCGGTGATGGTGGGTTTAACCCTTCAGGCAGTTTTGGTGGGGCACGGCGGTTTAACCGTATTGGGCGTTAATTCATTGATTTTGGGATGGCCGGCATTGGTTGCCGGTGTTTTATTTCGCCTGTGTTGTCGATGGGGTAGCGGCTGGCTGGGGCGATCGCGCTCCACCTTAGCAGGGGGATTTTTGGCCGGGTCCATTGGCACGGTTTTAGTGGTGGGACTTTTTTTTGGGGCAGTATTAATGGGCATCACCCCCGATTTAAATTCCGAAGTGGAACAAGCTGCCACAGTGGGAATCGCGATCGCCCATGCCCCCCTCGTGCTGATCGAAGGATGCTTCACCGCCGCCGTCATTGGATTTTGCCAGCGCGTCTATCCTGATTTACTGCCGGACGTTCTACCCGTAGACGATTCCGAAAATCCATCGGCAAAAGTGGAACGATCTTTCACCGATAGCAAGACCTGATCATCTTAAAAAGTTTGCCCATATCTCCCCTTGCATCTGTCTGTAAAAATCTAAAGTGAATACCGGCGGGTTATCTAACTGGAACATCTCGTTTGATTTACCGACCAAATACCCATAGGATTTTAGAAATTTTTCCTTGATTTCCTCTCCGCCTCGTCGGTAGATGTTGTTGGTAAATATTCCAAGCAAGCGGCTTTTAGGTAACCCCCTTGAAAATTGTTCTTGAAAATGTTCAAAAATCCTACGGTGGTCGGCCGGTGGTCAATCGGGTGAACTTACGGGTAGAGCAGGGAGAGGTGGTTGGATTGCTCGGTCCCAACGGTGCAGGTAAAACCACCGTGTTCTATATGGCCACAGGATTGGAACGACCGGACACCGGGCGGGTGACCCTAGACGGACAGGATATTACGGCGCTGCCAGTGCACCAGCGGGCCCGCCTAGGCATTGGTTATTTGGCCCAGGAGCCAAGCGTTTTTCGCCATTTGACGGTGCAGGATAATTTGCTGTTGGTGCTGCAACAAACCCAGGTGCCCCAGGGGCAGTGGCGATCGCGCCTGCGGGGGCTAATTGAAGAATTTAGCCTTGCCTCCGTTGCCCATACGGCAGGGAACTTAATTTCTGGAGGCGAACGCCGTCGGACAGAAATTGCGCGGGCATTAGCGGTGGGGTTAGACGGTCCTAAGTTTTTGCTCCTGGACGAACCTTTTGCGGGTATTGATCCGATCGCCGTAGCGGACATCCAGGGCACCATCGCTCGACTGAAGCAACAACAAATGGGCGTTTTAATTACTGACCACAATGTGCGGGAAACGTTGGAAATCATTGATCGCGCCTATATTATGCGAGACGGGGAAATCTTGGCTTCAGGCAGTGCTGACGAGCTTTATGCAAATCCACTGGTGCGTCAGTACTATTTAGGTGAGCAATTCGCCCGGTAGGACTCGGCAAAAGAGCCGTCAGTAAGAACCGTCAGTAAGAGCCGTCAGTCAGTGATGAACGCAAATGCCCTTTGACTATCTGACGCCAAAGTCCTTTACCAATGCTCTATTGAGCGCCATAACGGCAACCCTGGAGCCGGAGGTAAATTGGACTGGACCATTGGGAACGCTAAGGTAGACTGACATAGGAATGCGTCTAGGTATCTTCACCATCTGCGTCACCGCATGAGTTCAGCCCCGTACAAAGTAAGATTTTCACCTCCTCCCTTGTGGCCCCAGTGGCTGCCCAACCTATCGATAATGGATCGATACCTGGCAAGGGAGCTGGTTATGCCGTTTTTGTTTGGGGTGGCGGCATTTTCATCCATTGGCGTGGCGGTGGGCACTTTATTTGAACTGGTGCGCCAGGTGGTGGAAGCGGGATTGCCCATTCCCTTGGCATTGCAGGTGCTGCTGCTGCGGATGCCCTACTTTATTGTGCTGTCGTTTCCCATGGCGACGCTGTTGGCAACTTTGATGGCCTACGGGCGATTGTCCAATGACAGTGAGCTGGTGGCCCTACGCAGTTGCGGCGTCAGTGTGTATCGACTGGTGATGCCGGCGATCGCCTTGAGCTTTATGGTCACGGGCATGACCTTTGTCTTTAACGAGTGGCTGGTGCCGGCGGCCAACTATCAAGCAACCACGGTGCTGGAGCAGGCTTTGGGCACCGATTCCCAGCCCGCATTTCGAGACGAGAATATTTTTTATCGGGAATATGGGGACGTAAAACTGCCGGGGGGTGGCAAGAAAAATACCATGACCCGAATGTTTTACGCTGAGCGGTTTGACGGGGAGCTGATGAAAGAGCTTACCGTTGTGGATCGATCTCAGTACGGTGTTAAGCAGGTGATTGTGGCCAAGTCAGCCCGGTGGGAGCCCACCACCAGCCAATGGGAGTTTTTCGATGGCACCATTTACCTGGTGTCGGAGGATGGGTCCTACCGCAATATTTTGAGATTTGACCAGCAAACGGTGCAGTTGCCTCGGACGGCGCTGGATTTGGCGGTGCGGGGACGATACAAAACCGAAGAGATGAATATTGTCCAGGCTCAGGAGCAGTTAGCGCTGATTCGCGAAAGTGGCGATCGCAGTTCCATCAATAAGCTGGAGTTGAGAATTCAGCAAAAATTAGCGTTGCCCTTTGTGTGCGTCGCCTTTGGGATTATTGGTTCGGCATTGGGGAATCGAAAGCACCAGCGGGTGAGCCGCGCCACCAGTTTCGGCATTAGCGTGGTGCTAATTTTCGCCTATTACCTGTTTGCCTTTGTGATGGACGCGCTAGGGTTGACGGAAGTGGTGGCTCCGGTGATTGCCACCTGGACACCGATTTTGGCATTTACGGGAATCGGTATTTTCCTGTTGACGCGGGCATCTCGCTAGGGTTTGGTCGGTGGCTCAGCCGGTTGTAGAAAAACTGAGCGCGAGCTGGATTATTGTTGCCATCATCATGCTGGGGGCCGCGCTACGGACCTGGCAATTAGCGGACCATCCCCTGTGGAGCGACGAGTTTGCCACGCTGGTCTTTAGCTTGGGGCATGGCTTTGCTGATATTCCCCTAGACCAGCCGGTAACGGGGAATCGTCTCCTTGAAGCTTTAACGGTGCAGGACACCCTGGGGGCGGGCGCAACCTGGGACCGGCTGCTATCGGAAAGCAATCATCCCCCCTTGTATTTTCTCCTGTCCAACAGATGGATCCACCTTTGGCAAGGGTCGGGGCAGTTGGTCAACCTGGGGGTGGCGCGATCGCTGCCAGCCCTCTTCGGCGTATTGGCAATTCCAGGCACCTACGCCTTAATGAAACTGGCTAGCGGGCGGAACAGGGTCCTACCCCTAATTGCCGCGCTGCTAATGGCGGTTTCGCCCTTCGGTATTTATCTATCCCAAGAAACCCGCCACTACACCTTGGGACTGGTGTGGGGCATCGCTTCCCTGGGGTGCTGGGTTATTTTTTTACGCCATTGGAATCCACCTAAACGCGTCCCTCCCTGGTTGCCGTGGGCGTGGATTGGGGTAAACGGCCTGGGCATTGCCACCCATTTTTTTGTGGGGTTGTTGCTGCTGGCTCAGGGAATCACCATAGGGCTCTTAGCGATTTACCGGGGTATCCCGCGTCCCTGGCGAAGCCTGGCGATCGCGGCATTGGGAACAGCGGCAATGGCGATGGCGTGGGTGCCCTATGCCCAAAGCATTCCCAAAGACGGGCTTACGGATTGGCTATTGGAAACGGTCACCTGGACCACTGGCTTCGAGGCGATCGCTCGGTTGGTTGCCTGGACTATAACCATGGGGGTGATGCTGCCGGTGGAGTCTAGCTCCCAGCCCACCGCCGTGGTTATTATTTCTGGCGGGATTATGGGCGTTGTCACGGGGTTGATGGTGACGGGGTTGGTGTTTGCCTGGCGATCACGGCGACAGTGGGATGACACAACCCGGCAAATTTTAATTGGGTTTGGGATTTTAGCCGGGGCGATCGCCGCAGTGACAGTGGGTATTGTGTTGGTGCTGGGCAAGGATATTACCGTGGCAGCGCGATATCAGTTTGTAACCTTGCCCGTGGTAGTGGCGCTGATGGCGGTGGGCTGGTGGGGGCTTTGGCAACGGTGGCGAGTTGTGGCGATCGCCTGGCTGGCAGTGGCTTTAGTCAGCGGCGGTTGCGTTGCCCAGGGGCTGGCGTTTCAGCGCCCGGACCGCCCCGATTTGATGGTGGAGTTTTTGGCCCAGATAACTCGCGATCGCCCCGATGCTGCCAGTATCGCCATCGCCACGGTGTATAAGAACCACGAGCAAACGGGGGAAATGCTCGGGCTAGCTTGGGAATGGCGATCGCAAAATCTGTCGCAAAACCTGGGCAAGGATCCGCAATTTATTTTGGCTAGAAAAGCCTCCGACCACCCGGCACCTAATGATACGGTTCGCAATAGAATTGCAAATTTACCAAAGCCTCTGAACCTGTGGCTGGTTAACTTTGCGGCGCCAGAAAATCTCAAAGAAACCGCCCAGTGCCAGCAGGTGCCCAAAACTAAACATCGCGTCCCTGGCTACACAGCAAAACTTTACCGCTGCCTGAATTAATCCCCATCGCGGGGCTATCTTAGAAACACCGGCTTTCCCCTAAGACCCATGGCTGATTCTTCCCGCGCCGACGACATTGTTACTCGCTATATTCAGCGAATTTCAGAGCTAAGTCACCACAAAAAAAAGCTGCCCGACCAGGGAGAGCTTGAGGCGATCGCCCTGGAAATGGGCATGGATGAAGCGGACATTAAGCTGGCTAAGGCGGAGGCTCGAGCCTGTCTCCAGCGAGCTCGCACCTACAGCCGGGCGGGACGTTGGGAAGATGCGATCGCCGAATTTGAGCGGGCATCCCTGGTGCCTATCACCGACGCCGATACCCTTTTAGAGTGGGCTCAGGCTCATCAGGGACGCTACCAGGAAACCCGCGACAGCCTCCATCGGGACAAGGCTCAGCGCCTGGCTCGTCAGTGTTTGGGCATTGCCCCCGACTCCCAAAAGGCAGCCCAGCTGCTGAACCAGCTTGATGCGATCGCCAGCTCTTCCCCCCGCAGTACTCCTCACGGTGCGCCCCCCCCCGCTAGGCGAAAAACCAGCGGCGTCTTGGCGAATACCGGTCGAGCTGTGGCGGTGGTGTTGATTTTGGCGGGGGTCGGCGCTTTTGGTTACCTGCGAGCTGCCCGAGTTTCTTCACGATCTGGCTCTCCGGTCCCCGTTGACGCTCCCGTTAATGCTCCCAATACCCAGCCCAAAGGCGTTACTTCCAAAGGCGTTACCTCCAAAAGCGTCTCCGGCACCGGCACCGAAACAATTCCGGCAGAGCTAGTTGTTGGGGAAAACGGAGCTGGGCTGGAGCTGGAAACCCGTAATTCTGGCTTGACCCGCTATAGCAATTCCACGTTTTACAAGGCGGCATTTTCTCTAATAAACAATACCCAGCAGGAAATCAGCGAAGCCGAAGCCCAGCTAGAGTACCTCGACAGCAGCGGCAATGTGCTTCACACTAAGTCGGTGAAAATTATCGGTAGTTTAAATGCCACCCTGCGACCGGGCGATCGCCAACCTGTGACCGTAATTAGCAGCGACCAACAAGTTCCTAACCTAGACAAGCTATCCAACGTCCGCCTGAAAACCACCTATTTAAAAACTGCCCCCGCCCCTGCTAGCTATCCCGCCAGCCCCACCGGAAACTTTGGCTGGGCAGCGGCTCAACCCCCAGGCGCAGATCTCAAAATTGGCATTCGCACCGAAGCGGTGAGCAGTTTCCAAAACGGCGCGTCTAACTATCTCAACCTAGTGTTAGAAGTCACCAACGCGGGGAGCGTTAACTTGAGCAAACTCAAATTAGAGGTGGAGGTTTTTGACGATCAGGATCAGTCGTTAGAAACGCGATCCGTATCGGTCAGCTCCACCTTGATGCCGCCGCTGGTACAAGGGGAAACACGGCTGCTGAAAACCACTATCAGCGTGCCGCGATCGCCCCAAAAATACACCTTGATGGTGGTGGAGGCGCAAGGGTCCTAAAGGCGTCATAAGCTGCGTCGATACGTGGCGTCAGTTATTTGCGCCAGTTATCGCTGAAAACTGTGGCGATTTTTACATCGGTTCGAGGCGATCGCCGACAGAATACTTAAACTTCGGCAATAGCAAGGCTGCCTTAGAAAAGCTGGAATCAAAAGCTGAAGTCAACAGCTGGAATCAAAAGCGGGAATACACAGGCCAGCTCAAAAAGCCTAAAGCAACAATAAGAAATGGCTAAAGTTGAGCGCCTTTGAGCCGTTTTTCAACTGAAATAAATACACTAAAAGCAACGTTGTCTTGGCTTCGCAGGCGGCAAATATGGGTAAGCTTCGCAGGTTTGTATCCAAAATTTCATCCCAACTCTTTACCCAAAACCCGTTTTCTAAAGAGCCCCTAGTAAAGCTGGGACAAAAGCTTTTCTGGCGACGGCTGATTTGGGCGATCGCCTTAGTCATCACAAGCCTTAGCTTAATTGCTCTGGTCTCTAGAGATACGGTGGGGAGCCCACCAGCCCTATCCCAGCTCACCGGCTCCCCCACCATCACCATTGACGTCTCCCCTTATATACTCAATGGCACCCTGTCCAAGCTGGATTACGAAGACCGTCCCGCCAATATTCCCATCGACACCATTGTTCTCCACCACACCGCCCTAAGCCGGTCCATGCCCGTGGGCAACGTGGCGCGATCGTGGCAAAACAGCAACGCTGAAGTTAGCGCCCACTTTGTTATCGGCAGCCAGGGAGAAATCTTAATGACGGTGCCCGTGGCGAAAACTGCGTTTCATATTTTGAAGCAAGCCGCTTACCGGGATCCCGACACGGGCGTCCCCATTAACTGGATCAATATTCGCGCCATTGGCTTTGAATTCCACTACGATCCCCGTCGAGAGCGCCCCACCTGCCAGCAAATTATTGCCGGTGGACGACTCATAGGCGCTTTGTTCAATGTTTTCCCCGACCTGGACGTGGACCGCATTATTGGTCACGGAGTCCAAGCTTTCTCCAACGGCGGTCGTGCCAGCCGCATCCTCAGTGAACCCACCTACCTATTCCTTAATCCCAACGGCACCGTTCATACCAATTTGTACACGTTGCTGACTGCTGCCGCTGAGGTGTCTCCCGAAATTGAAGGGGCGATCGCCGAAGCCGGCAGTGTACAACAGCTCGCCAATCGAGTGCGCCAAAATACCATTACCGGAAAACAAACCACCCTAGGACTCGATGCTCGCTGGACCCGTCCTTCGGGAATGCCCATTACCACCCCTGCGCCCGAGGACGTGTATGACGAAGTGCAGCAAATCATCGATGCCAGCCGCAGCACCTCTGTGTCAGGAGCTAGGGGAATGTTGGCGACCTTTATTTACCGTTTCACCGGCAGATAAGACTGGGAACTTAGTAAGACTGGAAATTCAGTAAGACTGGGAACTCAATAAGGCTGGGCATTAAGATCGTGCCCCATTGTCCGTTCCTAACTTCCAACGGTCCAGAACATCTTTAACTAAGACTTCGTTCAGCCAAACCTGAGCAACCACCGTAATCGGCAACGCTAAGAAAAGCCCAAGAAGTCCAAAGAATATGGCAAACGCCACTTGGGAAAGTAAGGTTACGGCTGGCAATAATGACACCTGTTTTTCCATGACTATCGGCGTCAAAATACTGCTCTCAGCTTGCTGAATCACAATATAAAGAATCACCACCGCCACGGCTTTCCAGGGGGCATCGAGTAAGGCCATTGCTGTAGGTGGAATGACGCTTAAAACAGGTCCTAGGTTAGGAATAAACGTTAGCATTCCCGCCAGTAACGAGTTGGCTAGGGGCAATCTTACCCCTAGAAGTAGCAGACCTACACCGCTCAGAACTGCAATGACAGCCATATTAAACAAAATGCCAACGGTCCATCCCCCTAGGTTCTTCTCGCATTTTTCGAGGATTGTGTGTACCCGTTGACGATAGAAGGCGGGAAACAGGGACAAAAACATCCGCCTGTAGGGAGCCGGGTTGGACAGCAGCATAATCGTAACGACGATAACTAGCAAAGAATTGAGGAAAACCTCCAGGGTGCTCGAGAATAAATTGAAGAAATTGCCGATAAATCTATCCACAAAAGATCGGGGGAGCATCCCACTTATGCCGCTTTTGACGAGAGCTGATAAAACGAGAACAGA
>ERZ1740067.2167-NODE-2167-length-12335-cov-6.609039_pt1 | contig 12335 bp, 12 predicted proteins | sample MGYA00581736_ERZ1740067 | MGnify/ENA primary metagenome ERZ1740067 (study PRJEB43018, sample SAMN04849236) | marine metagenome | isolation source: floating plastic debris | place: Pacific Ocean | collected 2008-08-27 | study: EMG produced TPA metagenomics... | reverse complement strand
TTGAGATCGCCGAACTCTTCGACGATATCGGAAGTGCCGCAATGGACGACGACGAACTGACCGAAGCGGCCCCTGCGGCGGAAGCTGCCGACGACGCGCCGGACGAGGAAGAGCAGAAGGACTAAAGCCCTTCTCTATTTCAAAACAACAAAGCCGCGCCCCAACAGCGCGGCTTTTTCTATTAGGCAAAGCGACGGTCCAAAAGGTCACATGTCGCTGACACCAACAACATCCCGCAGCAACCCAATTGCCCACAAAACTGCGGGGTCGTTCTCTTGCCGCTTGTGACGCACAGCCGAGATTTCGAACGGTCGAACTGCAAACGGCGCTTCCTGAAATGCCAGATCGAACCTCTCTGCGTATGTCCGGACCATTGTTGCAGGCAGCGCGGTGATCAGATCAGAGCTTCCCACAATCGTCAGCGCCGGAAAGAAGAACGGCACAGACACCGCCACGTTACGGCGCGCACCCAGACCGCGCAGCACGCGGTCCACAACGCCGCGCATGTCGCCCTTTTGCGACACAACCACATGCCCCGCCGCGCAATAGCTCTCAAGCGTCAGCGGCGTTTGCATCAATGGATTACTGCGTGCACCGACGATCAGATAAGGCTCACTCACCAACGGCTCGCAGATCAGCGTGTCCGGCACGTTCCAGAAATAGCCCACCGCCAAATCCAGATCATTGCGCGCAAAGGCTTTTGTCGCTGCATCCCGCCCCATGGACCGAACCACAAACCCCATATCCGGCGCCTGCCCGCGCATCGCGCCCACAAAACGCGGCAGGATCGTCGCCATTGAATGATCCAGCGCCGACATCCGCAGTGTTTTCGTGCTGTGGAGCGGATCAAACGCCTTCGGCCCGTCCAGCGCGTTGTTCAACGTGGCAACGACCTGACGGATCTGTGGTTCCAACTCCATCGCAAAACTTGTCGGCTCAAGCCCGTGCGGGTGCCGGATAAACAGCGGATCGCCAAAAATATCCCGCAGACGCTTTAACGTATGACTGATCGAGGATTGCGTGAGGCCCAATTCAGCGGCCACATCGGCCGCCTTCTTATGGCGCACCAGCCCCAAAAACGTGAGCAACACGCCCAAGTCCAACCGCCTTAGTTTAGTAAAATCGAACTCAGCCATGAATCGTTTTCAATTTCAATCATCCCTAATGCCTTCATACCCTTACGTAAGCGTCAAACCAACAGTCGTGTTCCACAGGAGGACGTAACGATGACCAAAGTGCTGATGATTACCGCCAACCCTGCAACATCGCCTGTCACTGGATGGCCGATCGGGTTCTGGTGGGCTGAACTGTCCCACGCATGGCTCGAATTCACCCATGCTGGGTATGAAATCACCGTCGCCTCCACCGATGGCGGCGATCTTGAGGCCGATGGCTGGTCCGACCCGGAACACGAAAGCGGGTATGCTGCGACCGACCTCATTTCTCTGGGGTTCAAGACGTCGCCTGTTACATCAGGACTGATCAAGGACACGCCTGCCTTGTCTGATATTAACCCCGATGACTTTGACGCCATCTTCATTGTCGGCGGCCAGTCGCCGATGGTGTCGATGATCGACAACGACGCCGTGCATCAATTCGTCGCCGACTTCCACGCCACCGGAAAAATCACCGCCGCCGTCTGCCACGGCACCTGCGTTTTGCTCAAAGCCAAAGACGCCGAGGGCAATCTGATCGTCAAAGGCAAGACATGGACCGGCTTTGCCAACTCCGAGGAACGCTATGCCGAAAGCGCCGCAGGGCTGAAAATCCAACCCTTCTGGATTGAAGACGAAGCCGCCAAGATCGAAGACACCAACTTCATCACCGGCGGTCTGCTTGCCGAGTTTGCCGTGCGGGACGGTAATCTGATCACCGGCCAGCAGCAGGTTTCGTCTGCCGCGACGGCCAGAAAGGTGATCGAGGCTCTGGGCCACTAACGCCCGGGAGACCCCCGATGACAAATTGGTTTCTGATGACCTGCGCCTTTCTCACCGGCGCGCTTGTGCCGCTGCAACTGGCGTTCAACGCCCAACTTGGCGGCGTGACGCGCAACGCGTTCACCGCAAGCCTGATCGTCTTTCTGATTGGCGCCGTGGCCATGGCGCTGGTCACACTGGTCCTGCGCCCACAACTTCCCACGCTCAATGATCTTGCCGCCGCCCCCAAAACCATCTGGATCGGCGGCCTGATCGCGACTGTCTATATCCTTGCGATTGTGATCCTGACACCCAAACTGGGGGTCGGCCTGACCACCAGCCTGATCCTTATCGGCCAATTGATCACCGCCATCGCACTTGATCACTTCGGTGCGTTCGGCACCCCGCAACACCAGATCAACTTCTGGCGCATCGCTGGCGTCAGCATGATGATCGCAGGCGTCATAACGATCAAAGCCAACTGAAAAGCCGCATTAACCACCCGTTAACAAAACCGTCGCATTAACACGATGTTCACCTTACACCCCCTCTCAACGGCGGGGGCCTTAACAAAGAGTGAACGACGATGCGCTGCCTTGCCCTGATCCCCCTTCTGCTGACCCTCGCCCTGCCGGTCCAAGCCGCTGAAACCTCACTCGTTTTCGGGGTCAGCCAAAGCTGGGACAAGCACGAGTTTGATGGAAAGAACACCAACCGCGTCGTGTCTTCTATCCACCATTCGCAGCACGCTCAAACCAACGCCTTCAGCCTGCGTGTAGCCCGCACGATGCCCCGCGCGTCGGTCGAAGTGGAAGGCCACATCTCCGCGCCGGTCACGCTGGACGGTAAGACCGCCGACACCGCATGGGGACGCCGCCTTGCTTACAAAGCCAAGCTGCGCACCCGGCGCCTTGGCGCCAACATTTGGGCGCCTGTCACCAAAACCGACACGTCGACCATCGCCGTCGGTGCAGGCATCGGGATGCGTCACACCGCTGGCGATATCACAGGGCCCGGCCTTGACCGCAGCATCGACGACACCGCGCCCTACGCCCTTGTCGGCGCCCGCATGACGCACAAGATCACTGCCCGCAAATCCGCATTGATCGAAGCGCGCTACGTCACTTCGCCCCCGATCCGCAGCGGCGCGGATCCCAGCGGCTCAAACGTCGACCACGAGGTTGCCGGACTGGAGATCATCTTGGGCGTATCGCTCTCCCTCGACTAACGTGATCAGCGCGCCTACCCTGTCTCAAACAGGAGCGCGCCGCCATGCCAGAACCCGGGACCACCCTTCTTCATCAACTTATCGACACGCTGCCCAAGGCCGAGTTGCACCTGCATATCGAAGGCACGCTTGAGCCCGAGATGATGCTGGCGCTGGCCAAGCGCAACAACATCGACCTGCCTTACGACACCGCCGAAGACATCCGCGCGGCATATCAGTTCGACAATCTGCAAGACTTTCTGGACGTCTACTATCTGGGCATGTCCGTCCTGATCGAAGAACGTGACTTTTTCGATCTGACCTGGGCCTACCTGACCAAGGTCCACGCCGACGGCCTCACCCATGCCGAGATTTTCTTTGATCCCCAAGCCCATATGGAGCGCGGCGTCACCTTTGAAACCGCCCTGGGGGGCATCACATCCGCGCTCGAACAAGCCCATAAAGAAATGGGTATCTCTTCCAAACTCATCATGTGCTTTCTGCGCCACCTGAGCGAAGAAGAAGCCTTCGATACGCTCGCTTGTGCTTGCAAACACAAGGACCACATCTTTGCCGTCGGCCTAGACAGCTCCGAACAAGGCCACCCGCCCGAGAAATTCGAACGCGTCTTTGCCGAGGCCCGCGAGGAAGGCTTTGTCGCCGTCGCACATGCCGGCGAAGAAGGCCCGCCCGCAAATGTCACGAACGCGCTGGACTTGCTAGGCGTCGCGCGGGTCGATCATGGCAATTCTGCGCTGACAGACGCCGCGCTCACCAAACGTCTGGCCGAACAACAAACCCCGCTGACGATGTGCCCGATCTCAAATCTGCGCCTGAAGGGGATTCCCACCCTTAGCGCATCGCCCATAAAAAAGGCCCTGAACGCGGGGCTATTGGTCACCGTAAATTCTGACGACCCCAGCTATTTCGGTGGCTACCTCAACGACAACTACCGCGCTGTGGCGGACGCGCTGCATCTGACAGAGCAAGATATCATTGCTCTGGCGCGCAATAGTATCGCCGCATCGTTCCTGGACGACGCAGACAAGCAAACCCATCTCGACCGGATTGACGCGCAAGTCACGCGTCTTCGTTCCGCTTAAGGATAATGCCGCGTGATCTACATCACCACGCTCATCACAATCACCATGAGCACCGAATAGATCGCGACACCGCCCCCGATCAGGAACAACGGCCAGTTCTTCGTCACAGTCGCCGTCGCGATGGATTTCATCTGATAAATCAGATCCGGCCATGTGTAGGAGACAAAATCACCTTGCGTGAAGACGGCCTTGATATGCCCGTCATCATCCACCACGGGCAGACGACGGAAGCGCTCATTCGACATGATCCGCAACCAATCCACCAGATCATCGGTCTCGCGTGCCAAGCGTGGATTTGTCGTCATAACCTGCTCTAGCTTTGTCTTCTTCGGATCAAGCCCTTTGCCCACGACCTTGTTCATCACGTCCCGTTCGGTCACGACGCCGATCACCTTCTTGGCCTCATCAATCACGATGATTGAGCCGTAATTCTTCTCGGACATCATCCCCACGGCATCGGACACGCTTACCTCCGAGGTGCTGGTCAAGGGCTGTTGTTTCGACTTGTATTCCGGCCGGTCCATCAATCGGTTTCCAGGGCGTTGGGCTCGTTCGGGCATGATAAGGCTCCTCGTGATCACATGCACGAAGACCTAGTCCCTCGTGCTTCCAAAGCCAGCCCGTCGATATCCCGCGCGATTTAGAACGTGTTCACAACAACCCATCCGGCATCGCCTGTTCCGCCGCCGTGTTCACCCGCCGGAAGTAGAACGTGACCGCCGTCGACACGATCACGATGAACAGCGAATAGAGTACCGGCACTGCCATGATCGGCTGCGCCTCGGTTCCGCCAAAGGTGAACACGATAATGGCCACGGCCAGAGGCCCGTTCTGAATACCCGTCTCAAGTGCGACGGTCCGGGCATTGCGCGGGTGCAGCTTGAGAGCCTTTGCAAAATTGTAGCCGATCGTGATCCCCACCAGCCCCAACGCGATGGAAGCAAAGTATGTGGCCCATGTCGTCTCCAGCAGGAAGCCCCAGTTGCGCGGGATCCATGATACGATCAGGAACAGGATAAAGAACACCGCCAACAAGGATCCCATGAACTCCGTCACCGCGCCCACATTCGCGTTCACTTTGCGCATCACCATTCCGATGCCCACCGGCACAAGCAACAAGACCAGCGTCGCGATGATGTTCTCGCGCGGGATTTCAAGGTCGAGCGCGCCCGCATAAAGCACCAGCACAATGGGGATTAGGATCACCCCGAAGACCGTAGAGGTGACCGTCATCAATACCGACAACGCCAGATTGCCCTTTGAGAAATAGGTGAAGATATTCGACGTCGTCCCGCCCGGCATGCAGGCCATGATCAGGATACCGATTTTGATATTGTCTGGCAGCGGCAAGCTGATCGCCAGAACAAACCCCAAAAGCGGCATGATCCCGTATTGCGAAACCACCCCGATTGCTAAGCCGTAAGGTCGTTTCAACGCCAGCGCAAAGTCGCGCGGGGTCAGCGACGCCCCCATACCAAGCATGATCACAAAGATCATCAGGGCGAGAATGGCTTGCTCTAAAGGTCCGACCATCGGGGTCCCTTTCCAGAATTAAGAGACGGCCCTAAGCCGCTGATTGTGTTTTATTTTCCCGCTCTCGAAGATCCTTGCGCAGAATCTTCCCGACATTGGATTTGGGCAGCTCGTCCTGAACGTCGACCTCTTTGGGCACCTTATAGGCCGTCAGATGTTCTTTGCAGTAAGCGCGGATTTCTTCAGGGCTGACCCCGTCGTCATGCAACACCACAAACGCCTTGATCTTCTCACCGGCAACCCCGTCCGGCACACCGATCACAGCCGCTTCGGACACACCGGGATGCCGGGTCAGGCAATCCTCGATCTCGTTTGGATACACATTGAACCCGGACACCAAAATCATGTCCTTCTTGCGGTCCACGATCCGGAAATAGCCGTCGGGGTCCATAACTCCGATGTCGCCCGTCAGCAGCCAGCCGTCTTTCATCGTCTTGGCGGTCTCGTCTGGCCGTTCCCAATATCCTTGCATAATCTGTGGACCATAAGCCGCAATCTCACCGGGTTCGCCTTGCGGCACCGGCACGCCGTCCTCATCCACGCACCGCATATGCGTTGATGGCAGCGGGATCCCGATTGACCCCGTCCGCGTCTTGCCCAGCGGGTTGAACGTCAACACCGGAGAGCTCTCCGTCAGCCCGTAGCCTTCGAGCACCGGCTTGCCCGTCACCTCTTCCCAGCGTTTCGCAACCGCGCTTTGCAGCGCCATCCCACCAGCTGAGGCGAATTTGAGATGCGCAGGCGGCGTATCCAGAAACCACACCTCATTCGACAGCCCGTTGAACAGCGTGTTCACACCACTCATCCATGTGATGTTGTAATTCTCAAAAGCCCGTTTGAGATTGCTCAATGGTCGCGGGTTCGGGATCAGAATGTTGCGCGCACCCAGCCAGTAGAACCCCATCAGATTCACCGTAAAGGCAAAGATATGATACATCGGCAACGCGGTCAGCGCGACTTCCTTACCTTTCTGCACACCACTGATCAGCTCCATGGTCTGCTCCATGTTCATAATCAGATTGGCATGGCTCAACATCGCGCCTTTCGATACGCCTGTGGTCCCGCCGGTATATTGCAGACAGGCGATATCATCCGGCTCGACCTCGGTGCGGTACGCCTCGACCTGAACACTTTTTTCGACCCGCGTGGTGCGCCCGGACGCGATGGCATCGGGCAACCGGATATGGGGTATGTCAATCGGTTGCAGGGTCTTGTCCCAGTATTTCTGAACCAGACGCACGATACCGCGTGGGGCAGCAGGCAAAAACTCGGCCACCTGCGTGACGATGATGTTGGGGATCGGATGGCCTTTGATCGCACCGGGCAGCTTGTCGGCAAACATATCCACAATGATCAGCGCATTGGGTTCGGCATCGGCAAACTGCTTGGCCATCTCTTCGGCGGTGTAAAGCGGGTTTACGTTGACCAGAACACAGCCCGCCTTGAGCACACCAAACGCCGCGACGGGGAAGGACAAGCCGTTGGGCACCTGCAACGCCACGCGATCGCCTTTGACCAGCCCCGCAGTCTCACGCAGGTAGATCGCGAAGGCATCCGACATGTCGTCGACCTGCTCAAATGTCAGTGTGCCGTTCATCCCATTGGGCAGACACGTCGTGAATGCGGGCTGCGTCCCATAGAGATGCGAGGTTGCACTGACAAGATCACCGACCGTCCGGTACTGTGTCGAGGTGATGTCCTTGCGCACGGACGGGCCGTAAAAGGCCGTCCATGGACGTTCTTGGTCTGTCATGTGATCTCCCCTCGCCCCTCCAGGGCTTTGCGGTATGAAAGACATAGCAACGGCATTTGGCAATCCAATTCACACCGCAATGCCGCAACGTATCAATAAAAAAGGCCGCGTCCGAAGACGCGGCCTTGATATCGTGTTGTCCGGCGAAGGACTTATTCTTCTTCGAGCGCCTCAACAGCTTTTTGCAGATCGTCCTTGGAGACCTCTTTGTCCTTGACCGACGCGCCTTCTGCAATGTGATCGACAACCTTGTCTTCAAAGATCGGCGCGCGCATCTGTTGCTGCATCTGTTGGTTTTGCTGCACAAACTCAAAGAACTGACGTTCCTGACCGGGATACTGACGCGCCTGGTTCATAATGGCTTGCGTCATCTCGGCGTCGGTGACCTCGATTTCGGCTTTGCGGCCGACTTCGGCCAACAACAAGCCCAGACGCACGCGGCGCTCAGCCAGCTTGTTGTGCTCGTCAGTCGGCGTGATCTCGGGGTGATCCTCGGTTTTGACGTCGGGGTTTTCCTCGTGCCATAGCTGATGCGCGATTTGACCGGCCTCGGCCTCAACCAAAGACGGTGGCAGATTGAACTTCACCTGCTCGTCCAACTGATCCAGAAGGCCGCGCTTCAGAACAGCGCGCGCAGCACCTGCATATTCAGCTTCAAGACGCTCGCTGATCTGAGTTTTCAGACCCGCAAGATCTTCGGCCCCGAACTTTGTCGCCAACTGATCGTTGATCTCTGCGGCGACAGGTTCTTTGACGTTCTTGATCGTGCAATCAAAGATCGCTTCCTTGCCCGCAAGATGCTCTGCGCCGTAGTCGTCGGGGAAGTTGACCGTCACGGCCTTCTCGTCACCGGCCTTCACGCCGACCAACTGCTCTTCAAAGCCGGGAATGAAGCTGTTGGAACCAAGCGTCAGCGGGTAATCCTCGGCCGAACCGCCCTCAAACAACTCACCGTCCACCTTACCGGCGAAATCCATGACAACCTGATCGCCGTCTTTGGCCTTGCTGCCCTTCTTGCGGTCTTTGAAATCCTGCGCGGTCTCGGCCAGATTGCCCAATGCTTCGTCCACAGAAGCCTCGTCTGCCTTCACGACAAGCTTTTCAAGCTTGAGCTTCTTCAGATCAATCTCGGGGATCTCGGGCAATGCCTCGTAAGACATCGAAACCTCGACATCATCGCCTTCTTTCCAATCCTCATTGGTCATCTTGACCTCAGGCTGCATCGCAGGGCGGTCGCCACTTTCCTCAAAGTGGCTGTTCATCGCCCCGTCGATGGTTTCCTGCATCGCCTCACCCAGAACGCGCTGGCCAAACTGCTTTTTCAGCAGCGCCATCGGGACCTTCCCCTTGCGGAAGCCCTTCATCTCGACCTCAGGCTGCGCTTCAAGCAGCTTTTCGTTCACTTTCTCGTCCAGCTCAGCGGCTGTCACAGTGATGGCATAGCCGCGCTTGAGGCCGTCGTTCAGGGTCTCAGTGACCTGCATTTGCTTTCCTTTTCCTACCTTTGGTGCGGGTGAAGGGACTTGAACCCCCACGCCTTGCGGCGCCAGAACCTAAATCTGGTGCGTCTACCAATTCCGCCACACCCGCAAAAAACCCAAAACGAGGCGGCCGCAAAGCCACCCCGCATTTCAGCGCGTCCTAGCAAAGCATTTCGTGGGATGCGAGCAGAAAATCACGCCAAATAGGTGGTTTTGCAGCTCTGATGGGGTTCCGGCATTGAGGCAAAAAGGACTCAATCGCCTTCAATGCCCCGCAATGGTGCGAAAAAAGGCGCGACAGTAACCCTTTGTTGCCATATTCTGACGCACAATTGAGGCAGTTATACACAGCTAGAGCGGAAAATCGCCATGCACTTGGGTTCTATCAAAGCGGTCACCACCGGTGACTCTCGCACACATCTGGATACCGGCCTGATCGCCGGAACCTCCATCCTCACGCTTGAGGGCAATTTGCCCATCGAGCACCTCGCGCCCGGCGACAAGGTGATCACCCGCGACAGCGGTGTGGCGGTCCTCAAAGCGGTGCGCGTGCGCAAAACCGTGGCACGGATGATCCGCATCAAAGCAGGCACCCTTGGCACCACCCGCCCCGAAGGCGACGTGGTCGTCCCTGCAGATCAAGGCATCCTGATCCGCGACTGGCGCGCAAAGGCGATTTATGGTGAAGTGCAGGCGATCGTGCCTGCCGCGCAATTGATTGACGGCGAATTCATTGCCGAACACTCCCCCGCCGCGCAGGTCACCCTGTTCGAGCTGGAGTTTGCCGCGCCGCATATCGTCTAAGCCGCCGGTCTGGAACTGTCGGTCAGCGAAAGCGTGATCGCCTAATTCTGCTGTGCCGCAAGCACGCGCGGCAGAACCTCTGAAATATCCTCGGCAATCAGGCCTGGCCCGAAGGCGCGGCCACATTCCTGATGAAGCCAAGCGGCCCGCGCGGCCGCGACCCAAGGTGGATCGCCTTGCGCCATTAATCCGGCGATAAACCCTGCAAGCACATCGCCTGACCCTGCCGTCGCCAACATCGGCGCCGCGCGATCGTAGACCGCCGCGATGATTTGTGTCTGTTCTCGCGGATCGGCCACAACCGTATCTGCCCCTTTCAGCAAAACAGTACAGCCCGCCCGCTTGGAAGCGTCGCGCACAGCGGTCACCTTTGATCCGGGCTCTCCGATCACATCGGGATCACGCCACGGTTCTGCCAAATCCGGAAACAACCGCGCGAACTCGCCCGCGTGGGGTGTCAACACACAACCGCGATGCAGCTTGGCGAAAAGCGCCTCGGGATTGTCAGCAAACACGGTTAAAGCGTCCGCGTCCAAAACGGTCGCGCGTTTGGCTGCCAGCGCCGCCAAGACCAACGCACGCGTCGCGTCCGTCACGCCCAGCCCCGGCCCCAGACACAAAGCGCTTATCCGCCCATCCTCAAGAAGCGCCGTCAACGGCTCAGCGTCGGGCACACGCGCCAGCATGATCGCCGTCACCTGCGACGCGACCTCCAGCTGCGCCGCGGGCGGCACGCCCAACGTCACCAGCCCCGCGCCAATTCGTAGCGCGCCCCGCGCCGCCAATCGTGCAGCCCCCGTCTTGCCCGGTCCACCGCTGAGAACAAGGGCGTGCCCGTGATCAAACTTGTGTTTTGCGCGCTCACGCATCTTCCTGACAGACAGGCTTGGCAGCCGCGGGCCGTGCAACCCGACCACGTTTGAAAGATCGGCTGAGACGGCTTCTTCTACCTCGCGCGGCAGCCGCCGACCGCGACGGGAGCTTACAATATCAAGCGGCGCCACCTTCACCGCACCACATAGTGCGGGCCCGTCCTCCAAATAGTGCCCGCATTTCGGCACCTCAAAGGTGACCGTCAAATCGGCCAGCCCGAAGATCGGCGGCTCGCGCCCCACCAGCTTGCCGCTATCAGCACACAGGCCCGACGGCACATCAACCGCGACCCATTTCGCAGGCGACCATTTGCTTAGCAAATGACACAGCGCACCCGACAAAGGTCGACTGATCCCGATCCCGAACACGGCATCCACCACAAGATCGGCGTCATCGAAGATCGCGTGGTCACAGCCTTCCATCGGATGCGTCACCCCGATCTCGTCCCAGCGCTGAAAGTTGGCCTTGGCATCCGGCGGCAACGTCTCTGCATCCCCCAGCAGATAGCACACCACATCCCAGCCCTGCCCTGCCAACAGCCGCGCAATCACAAATCCATCGCCGCCGTTGTTGCCCGGCCCGCACAGCACCACCGCGCGATGCGGCGCTTTTGCAAACGCAGGCCAGTGCTGCATAACCGCATGGACAACGCCGGATCCGGCCCGCTCCATCAGCGCAAGCCCCGTAACCGCACCTGAGGCCATTGCCGCGGCTTCAATGGCGCGCATTTGGGCAGTTGAAAGCAGGTTTGTCATTTATTGCGCATCTTTCGTTCTTAAACCGCCTATTTGGATTGCCAATAGCCTAAATTTTAGGCACACCCCGGAGAATCCAACCGGCCATACCGCCGGAGTCAGACTAGCTAATTGTCCCTCCGAATGAGAAGTGGTCTCAGCAATTCAACGCAAGTCTAAGGGAGTCGCGGTCATGAAGAAGATCGAAGCCATCATCAAGCCATTCAAACTTGATGAGGTGAAGGAAGCCCTCCAGGACGTTGGCGTTCAAGGCCTGTCCGTAATCGAGGTCAAAGGCTTCGGCCGTCAGAAAGGCCACACAGAACTGTATCGCGGCGCAGAATACGTTGTCGACTTCCTGCCCAAAGTGAAGATCTCGGTCGTTCTGGCCGATGATCAGCTGGACGGTGCAATCGAAGCGATTGTGGACGCGGCCAAGACCGATAAGATCGGCGATGGCAAGATTTTCGTCTCCAGCATCGAACAAGCCGTACGCATCCGCACAGGCGAAATTGGCGACGAGGCTTTGTAATCAGAGCCCGATACCCCCCTAATTCTCAGCAAAACTCCAAAAGAGGATAGACTGTCTATGAGCACCGCTGACTTTCTCAAAACCATCAAGGATGAAGACGTCGAATATGTCGACATCCGTTTCACCGACCCGCGTGGCAAGCTGCAACACGTGACGGTCATGGCTGACCAAGTCGACGAAGATTTCCTTGAAGAAGGCTTTATGTTCGACGGCTCCTCCATCGCTGGTTGGAAATCCATCGACCAGTCGGACATGAAATTGATGCCCGACACCGGCAGCGCCTACATGGACCCGTTCTACGCTGAAAAAACGCTTTGCGTGCACTGCTCTATCGTTGAGCCGGACACGGGCGAAGCCTACGACCGCGACCCGCGCGGGACCGCCGAAAAGGCCGAAGCC
>ERZ1740067.2166-NODE-2166-length-12339-cov-4.100212_pt1 | contig 12339 bp, 9 predicted proteins | sample MGYA00581736_ERZ1740067 | MGnify/ENA primary metagenome ERZ1740067 (study PRJEB43018, sample SAMN04849236) | marine metagenome | isolation source: floating plastic debris | place: Pacific Ocean | collected 2008-08-27 | study: EMG produced TPA metagenomics... | reverse complement strand
GTTTTGAATGATGACTTCTTGAATGTGGCCGTGACGGGCGTGGCTGTCGTTGATCGCATGCAATGCTTCGATCCGATCCCGCCAGGTTTCACCGATCCCAATCAGCAGCCCCGTTGTGAACGGAACCTTTTTCTCGCCTGCGCGTTCAAGCGTGCGCAAACGTTGCACAGGCATTTTATCTGGGCAGGCGTAATGAGGCTGTCCGCGCCGGGTCAGTCGGCGGCTTACTGTTTCCAGCATCATACCCATCGACGCAGAGACAGGACGCAGCGCATCAATTTCTTCGTCAGTCAGCGTACCGGCATTCACGTGTGGCAGCAGCGATGTTTCTGACAAAACCAATGCGCACATGTCTGCCAGATAATCTGTCATACGCTGATATCCGAGATGTTCCAGGGCCACCTTTGCCTTTTCATACCGACGCTCAGGTTTTTCCCCCCAGCTAAACAAAAGTTCTTTGCAGCCCGCGCGTTCTCCGCGCCGGGCAGATGCAAGAACCTGGGCACGCGTCATGATGTTTGCAGCCGGATCAGAGGGGTGTTTTACAAACGTGCAATAGCCACAGGTATCCCGGCACATGTTGGTGAGCGGTACAAAGACTTTTCGCGAATATGTCACGCATCGTCCCCAAGCAGCGTCTCGCCGTTCTGCGGCGTCCGCCATGAGGGTTTGCGTCGGTATCGTATCTAAGAGGTCCACACCCATTCCACCCGAAATCATGGTCCCAGCCTGCAAAGGGAGGGACGCTTCCGTCAAGAATTTTATTTACTAGTAAGTAAAAAAATTCGGGTTCACGTGGGATCGCTGAATTTTCAGGCGGTTGCGCGGTCAAACCGGGGCTCAACGTCTTTTGCGATGTAAAGATTGCTTTTTTGCGCGCGATAAGAAATTGTAAAGCGTGAGTAAGCGATGCCCGGGGCCAAGTCGCAAAGCAGAAAGTGATGAGCGCAGAAAAGATCAGAAATATGGAAGAGTTCGCCGCGGCAATTGGAATGTCGCGTCCGACGGTGTCGAAATTCTTCAATGATCCCGAGAGCGTAAAGGTCTCGACGCGCGAACGCATCGAAGAGGCCCTAGAACATTACGATTACCGCCCGAACATCTATGCAATGAACCAAAACCGCAAACTCACAAAGAATGTGGGCATCGTGGTGCCGTATATGGCGGACCCATTCTTTGCTGAGATCGCGCGAAACATCGAGCAGCGGTGTCTCGATGCGGGGTATCGCCCAACGCTTTATAGCTCGCACGGTGATCCATCGCTGGAAGCCGATATCTTGGACAGCTTGCGTTCACTGAAACCGTCTGGCGTTTTGCTTGCACCGCTTGGGCGGGCAACGGATCGGGCACGGGTTGAGAAGTTTTGCAAAGACATTCCAACGGTCTTGTTTGACAGCAACCTTAGCGATCTGGACGCGTCCTTTGTCGGCTCTGACAATCCACAGTTTTCTCACCTCATCGTAGATTATCTCTGCCGAACCGGCGAGCCCCCGTGTTTCTTTGAAATGGCCAACCCATCCAACCCGAACGCCAACCGGCGCCGGCAAGCGTATCTTTCAGCGATGCACAAACTCGGCGAAACGCCGAATGTGATTTCAGTTGACGGCGAAGGGTGGGAGTTTGAAGAAATTGGCTATCGCGGTGGATTGCAGGCCTTGGATACACATCAGTTTCCTTCAAATACCATACTATGTAGCAATGATCGGCTCGCCATCGGGTTTCTAACCGCGTGCTTTGAAAAACGACTGCGTGTAGGCCGCGACACCGATTGTGCGATTCGCGTTGCGGGGCAGGACGATCATCCGTTTTCCCGTTTTACGTGTCCGTCGTTAACGACGATTGCCCAGGACTATGAAGCGATTTCGCGTCATGCGGTCCAGTCTTTGTTTCAAGCCATTGAAACGGAACAGTATTCCCCAAGCGCGACCTTGTTTGAGGGTCGGTTGGTCATGCGACAATCAGCGTAGCTTTCAATAAAAATTTTGCGCGCGTAAAATTTTTATTGACGGCGCGCGCAAAACCGCGTTTCTTTGATCCATAACATCCAATTCAAGGGAGGAACCGGATGTCTCTCAAGAACGTGCTTTGCACGGCCTCTGCCGTGTCTTTGCTCGCAGCTGGCGCTTTTGCTGGCGGCCACGGCAAAGAGCTTACAATTGCGATCGTGAACAACGGTCACATGGAAAACATGAAAGAAATCGCGAAAGTCTATGAAGGCGTAACCGGTGTTCAACTGAACTGGGTCTCGCTGGAAGAAGGCGTTCTGCGTGAGCAGGTCACATCTGACACAGCCACGGGTGGTGGTCAGTATGACGTGATCAATATCGGTATGCAGGAAGCGCCTATCTGGGGTGCTGCAGGCTGGATCGAACCGCTGAACTTCAGCGCGCGTTACGACGTTGACGACATTCTGCCCGCGATGCGCGGCGGTCTGAGCCACGAAGGCACGCTGTACGCGGCACCCTTCTATGGCGAAAGCTCGATGGTGATGTATCGCAGCGGTATGATGGAAGCTGCCGGTGTATCCATCGCGGACAACGACAGCTGGGACAACGTGAAAGCGGCCGCCGCTGCTGTGCACGACCCTGACAACGGCGTTTATGGCGCATGCTTGCGCGGTAAGCCGGGCTGGGGCGACAACATGGCGTTCATCACAACTGTTGTGAACTCCTTCGGTGGCGCATGGTTCGACGCGGATTACAAACCGCAGCTGGACAGCCCAGAGTGGAACGCAGCCATCAGCTTCTATGTTGATCTGCTGGGCAACTACGGCCCTCCGGGTTCTGAAGGTAACTCCTTCAACGAGATCCTGGCTCTGTACAACGAAGGCAAATGCGGCATGTGGATCGACGCCACAATTGGTGCATCCTTCCTGACACCTGATGACGTTGCGTATGCACAGTCGCCAAACGCGGGTAATCCCGTGGGCGCGAACTGGCTGTGGGCCTGGGCCTTTGCAATTCCTGCCGGTTCTCCGAATGCAGAAGAAGCGCAAAAGTTCATCGAATGGGCGACATCCAAAGACTATCACGCGGCAGTTGCAGCGCATAAAGACTTTGGTGTGGGTTCTGTCCCGACAGGTGCACGTGCGTCCACATACGAAATGGACGGCTTTGCAGACGCCAACAAGTTCGCAACTGCTGAACTGGCTGCGATCAACTCTGCGGCTCCAGCTGCGACAGACCTGAAGCCTTACACAGGCGTTCAGTTTGCTGCGATCCCGGAATTCCCGGAAGTTGGCTCTGTGGTTGCGCAGGAAATGGCTGCGGCCCTGTCCGGTGCCAAGTCGGTTGAAGATGCGCTGGCCGCGTCACAAGCCGCTGCAGACAGCATCATGAAAGAAGCGGGTTACTACGACTAACCCTCTCTAAATGGGAGGTCCGGTTCGCCGGGCCTCCTGCCGCCGGGTTTGTTTGACAGCGAGCACATCGGCATCCGATAACCGACCGAACCGAAACCGACTATTCAGAGCGTGCATCTACGCCGCGCAGGGACAGGTGAGTTATGTCTAATCGAACGCTCCCCCGGCTTCTTCAGACCCCGGCCGTTGTGCTGCTGCTGATCTGGATGCTCGTCCCGCTGAGCATGACGCTCTACTTCTCATTTATTCGCTATGTGTTGAACAACCTGCGGCGCCCGGAGTGGACAACGCCCAGCATCAGCAACTGGCGCGGGTTCGGAAACTATGAATTCGTTCTGAATTCCAAGGACTTCTTGTTTGCCATCCAGAACAGCCTGTTCATTGTGGGCAGCATTCTGTTTCTGACCGTGATCCTTGGCGTGCTTATCGCCGTGCTGATCAACAAGGCCTTCCCAGGTCGCGGGCTTGTGCGGGTTTTGTTGATATCACCTTTCTTTGTCATGCCCGCTGTGAACGCGGTCTTGTGGATCAACATGATCCTTGATCCGGTGCTGGGCTTGCAAGGTCTGGCGGTGAACGGGATCAATGATTTGATCGATGGGCTTCGGGCCACCCCAGGTGTGGGTTGGTTCTTTTCCCTCTGGCCGGAATTGAAGCCAATCTCGTTCCGCGCCACGCAAACATCCGCCATTGCGGTGATTATCATGGTCACCTGGCAGTGGACGCCTTTTGCAGTTCTGATTTTCATGACCTCGTTGCAGTCAGAAGATCAGCAGCAGAAAGAGGCCGCAATTCTGGATGGGGCAGGGGTGTGGTCACAGTTCCGGTTCCTCACGCTGCCACATTTGGGTCGACCCATTGCGATTGTTGTAATGATCCAGGCGATCTTTCACCTGTCGCTTTACGCCGAGATTGAGATTGTCAGCCGCGGCAATGGGAACAAAAACCTGCCTTACCTGATCGGTGAGTTTGCCAATAACAACATTGGTGCTGCCAGCGCCACAGGCATCTTCGCGGTCATCCTTGCCAACATTGTTGCCATCTTCCTGCTGCGGATGATCGGCAAGACATTGATGGAGTAATTGGAAATGGCTATCGTTGCTCAATCATCGAAATATGGACGCGTCAGCCGGGCGAGTTTTGCATGGATCGTGGGGCTGCTGTTCTTCTTTCCGATCTTCTGGCTGGTTCTGACATCGTTCAAGACGGATGCGGATGCGGTGAAGCCAGAGTTTCTGTTCTTCTTCACCCCAACGCTCGATAACTATCTGAACATGACGCAAAACTATGACTATTGGCGCTTTGCGACCAATTCAGTCATCACGTCGGTCTTTGCGACTTTGTTCACATTGGCGGTGGGAATTCCGGCGGCATATGCGATGGCGTTCAACCCCGCCAAGCGCACCAAAGACATTTTGATGTGGATGCTGTCCACCAAGATGTTGCCGGCGGCCGCTGTGCTCTATCCGATGACGTTTCTGACCAAAAGTATGGGACTGTTTGACACGCATTTCTTGATCATTCTCGTGCTGAGCCTGATTAACCTGCCTATCGTGGTGTGGATGCTGTTCACCTACTTCAAGGAGATCCCGAAAGAGATCATCGAAGCCGGGCAAATGGACGGCGTGAATACCTGGGGCGAGATCAAGGAAATCCTGATCCCGCTGGCCTGGGGTGGTATCGCCTCCACTGCGCTGCTCTGTTTTATTTTTTGCTGGAACGAAGCGTATTGGACTGTGCGCCTTACCACGACCGATGCGGCGACACTGTCGAAATTGATTGAAGGCAACCGCGCGCCTGAGGGGCTGTTTTTTGGCCGCTTGTCTGCGGTGTCGGCGGCTGCGGTTGGCCCTATCGTTGTACTTGGTTGGTTTTGTCAAAAACAACTCGTCCAAGGTCTCACCTTCGGCGCCGTGAAATAGGATAAGATCATGGGACGTATTGTACTTGAGAACGTGACCAAGAAATTCGGCGATGTGGAGGTGATCCCGCCGCTGGACCTGGAAATCGAAGACGGAGAGTTTGCAGTTTTTGTCGGCCCGTCGGGCTGTGGCAAATCCACCTTGCTGCGTTTGATTGCCGGGTTGGAAGAGACAACATCAGGTCGCGTCATCATCGATGGCGAAGACATGACGGAAATCTCGCCATCCAAGCGCGGGCTGGCGATGGTGTTCCAGACCTATGCACTTTACCCGCATATGACAGTGCGCAAGAACATCGCGTTTCCGATGCGCATGGCCGGGCTTAGCCAGGAAGAGCAGGATAAGCGCATCAACGCAGCGGCGGAATCGCTGAACCTGACCGATTATCTGGATCGCAAGCCTGGGCAATTGTCTGGTGGTCAGCGTCAGCGGGTTGCCATTGGTCGCGCGATTGTGCGTGATCCGTCCGCGTTCCTGTTTGACGAACCTTTGTCGAACCTCGATGCGGCATTGCGCGTTGGGATGCGCCTGGAAATCAGCGAGATGCATGCGCGCATGAACACGACGATGATCTATGTGACCCATGATCAGGTCGAGGCGATGACGATGGCCAACAAGATCGTCGTTCTGCAAGCCGGTGTTATCGAACAGGTTGGCTCTCCGCTCGAGCTCTATCGCGCACCGCGCAACACCTTTGTGGCTGGCTTTATCGGCAGCCCGAAAATGAATCTGTTGGAGGGGCCAGAGGCGCAGAAACATGGCGCGCATACCATCGGCATCCGTCCCGAACATATTGGCATTTCCGAAACCGAAGGCGCTTGGAAGGGAACAGTGGGCGTGTCCGAACATCTTGGGTCCGACACGTTTTTCCATGTTAAATGCGATGCCTTCCCTGAGCCGTTGACCGTTCGGGCCGGTGGAGAAATGACGCTCAGCTATGGGGCGACGGTGTTCCTGACACCGGACGGCGCGCATTTGCACAGGTTTGACGACAAGGGATTGCGATTGGAATGACGCGACTGGCCGGTAAAACGGCGCTGATCACAGGCGCGGCGCGCGGCATTGGCCGCGCCGTTGCTGACGCGTATGTGCGCGAAGGTGCATATGTTTACGTCAGCGATATTGATCTTGCCCGTGCCGAAGCGGCAGCGGGCGAAATCGGCGCGCGAGCCTGTGCGGTGCATATGGATGTCACGGATCAGTCGAGTATTGATTTGGCTCTGGCGCGTGTTGTTGAGCAATCCGACGGATTGGACATTCTGGTCAACAATGCCGCAATCTTTTCAGCCGCACCTATCGCCGAAATTGAGCGTGCGGATTTTAACCGGGTGTTTGACATCAACGTCGCCGGTGTTCTGTTCACCATGCAAGCCGCAGTGCGGCACATGATCGACCGGGGTCGGGGTGGCAAGATTATCAATATGGCCAGCCAGGCGGGACGGCGTGGCGAGGCACTTGTGGGCGTCTATTGTGCCTCCAAGGCAGCGGTGATCAGCCTTACGCAGTCTGCGGGCCTGAACCTGATTGAACATGGGATCAATGTGAACGCCATTGCACCCGGTGTCGTCGATGGTGAGCATTGGGATGGTGTAGATGCGTTCTTTGCCAAATACGAAGGCAAGGCACCGGGCCAAAAGAAGCAAGAAGTTGGCGCGGCCGTTCCGTTTGGTCGGAGGGGGCAGCCTGCGGAGTTGACTGGGATGGCGGTCGTTTTGGCATGGGCGGACGCCGATTACATCGTTGCACAGTGCTATAATGTGGATGGTGGCCAGTGGATGAGTTAACCAAAGATAAGTCCAAAATGGGACCGCCTCTTCGTCTTAGCAATGCGGCGCTTTCCAATCTGCCAGATGGGATTAAACGTCCGTCTTATGACAGATCGAAGCTGTCGCCGGGGATCGTGCATATCGGCATGGGCAATTTTCATCGCGCGCATCAGGCTTGGTATCTGCATCGGCTGATGGAGCAGGGGCTTGCCCATGATTGGGCCATCATCGGAGCGGGTGTTCGTCCCACTGATGCCAAAATGCGCGAAACGCTGCTGGCTCAAGAGTGTCTGACCACACTGGTTGAACTGGACCCGCATGGCACATCTGCCGAGGTGATCGGCTCGATCATAGACTTTGTTCCTGTGGAACAAAACAATACGTCGTTGATTGCGGCGATGTCGGATCCTGCAATCCGCATTGTGTCGCTGACAATCACGGAGGGTGGTTACTATACGGATGCGCATGGCGATTTTGATCCATCCCATGATGATGTGTGTCATGACATTGCCAACCCTGACGCGCCGGTGACCGTGTTTGGTGCCATGATTGTGGCACTTAACAACAGACGGCAGGCTGGGCATCCAGCATTCACCTGTATGTGCTGTGACAATTTGCAAAACAACGGCGAGGTGTTGCGCAATACGCTTGTTGGACTTGCGCGACTGATTGATGCCGAACTTGCAGATTGGATTGACGAGGACTCATCATTCCCCGCTTCGATGGTCGATTGCATTGTTCCCGCGACTGGGCCGGACGAGCGCGACTTGGCGCAACAACTTGGGGTCATCGACGCTGCGGTTGTGACCCATGAACACTTTCGCCAATGGGTGATTGAAGACGACTTTTGCGCAGGCCGCCCTCCTTGGGAACGGGTCGGCGCGACGCTGACTAATGACGTACATCCCTATGAGGCGATGAAGATACTGATGCTGAACGCAGGTCATCAGGTTCTTGCCAACGCAGGTGAGTTGCTGGGGCTTGAAACCATTGCGGACTGTATGGCCGACCCAGACGTGGCCGCGTTTTTTATGGCCGTTGAAAGGGACGAAATTGCGCCGCATGTCGACCCGGTTCCCGGTCTTGGGCCCGCGCAATATCTCGAACTCATCTCCGAACGGTTTGCAAACCGGGCGATCCGTGACACGACCCGCCGCGTTGCTTTTGACGGTTCCTCGCGCCATCCCGGATTTGTCCTTCCGATTGTGCGTAAAGCCATTGGTGCGGGGACCCGGTATCAAAACCTCGCTTTGGTTGAGGCGCTTTGGTGCCGGATGTGCTGCGGTGTGCGCGAGGATGGCAGCATTATCGAACCAAACGATCCAAACTGGGACGACTTAAAACGCACCGCCATGACCGCAGAACAAGATCCGGGCGTTTGGCTGAATCAAAAGGCGCTTTATGGCGATTTGACCGATCACGCAGACTTCAGGTCAGCCTTCATCGCAGGAATGAACAGGCTGTCAAAGTATGGCGTGCGGGCAACTCTGGCATCCGCGGTCAATTCTTCGTCGTAAACACGCACTTATCGGAACGCACAAAAAAGGCGCAGAGACTGCGTAGGTCTCTGCGCCATGTCGTCGTGTTGTGTCAGACTGGGTTAGGCCGCCAGCTGATCCTTGGACAGATCAAACCGGTCGTTGTTCATGACCTTGGTCCATGCTGCGATAAAGTCGCGCACGAACTTTTCCTTGTTGTCGTCCTGCGCGTACACCTCTGCATAAGCACGTAGGACCGAATTTGAACCAAACACCAGATCTGCGCTTGTGGCGGACCATTTTACCGCGCCTGTGGCTCGGTCTTTGATCTCATAGGCGCCGTCGCCAGTTGGGTGCCAGCTATTGCCCATGTCCGTCAGATTGACGAAAAAGTCCGTGGTCAGTGCGCCGACTGTGTCGGTGAACACGCCCATCGCGCTGCCGCCATGGTTGGTTCCAAGTACGCGCATACCGCCGACCAGAACCGTCATTTCCTTCACGGTAAGGCCCAGCAATTGCGCACGATCCAACATCATTTCTTCCGCAGACACGGCATAGGTATCTTTTTGCCAGTTGCGGAAGCCATCAGCCAACGGTTCGAGAACGTCAAAGGACGCCGCATCGGTCTGATCATCACTTGCGTCCCCACGTCCGGGCGTAAAGGGCACATCATGGCTGAAACCTGCGGCCGCAATGCCGTGTTCAAGACCAACGCAGCCGGCCAGGACAATCACGTCAGCAACAGACGCACCATGTGTATTCGCAATCGGCTCAAGTGCTGCCAGCACAGCGGTAAGCCGTGTTGGTTCGTTGCCGTCCCAGTCCCGCTGTGGGGCCAGGCGAATGCGTGCACCATTGGCGCCTCCACGTTTGTCCGATCCGCGATATGTCCGCGCGCTGTCCCAGGCTGTGGCAATCATGTCAGCGGCCGAGATACCGCTTGCCGCGATATCCGCTTTTACGGCTGCAACATCAAACGTCGCATTGCCTGCCGGAACTGGATCCTGCCAAACAAGATCCTCACCTGGAACGTCAGGTCCAAAGTAATTGGCACGCGGTCCAAGATCACGGTGACACAGCTTGAACCATGCACGCGCAAACGTGTCTTGGAAATAGGCAGGGTCTGCGATGAATTTCTGGCAGATTTCGTTATAGATCGGATCGACTTTCATCGCCATGTCCGCGTCCGTCATGATCGGATTGTGACGCACAGATGGATCGGTCGGATCAACCGGTTTGTCTTCCTCTTTGATGCTGACTGGCTCCCATTGCCATGCACCGGCTGGCGATTTGGCCAATTCCCATTCATGACCAAACAAAAGTTCGAAGTAACCCATGTCGAACTTGGTTGGTTCTTTTGACCAAGCGCCTTCAATGCCGGATGTAAAGGCATTGGTTGCCAGGCTATCATGGCCCGGGTTAGACCAGCCAAATCCTTGCGCCTCCAGGCCCGCGGCCTCAGGCTCAACGCCGATACTGTCAACTGCGCCGCGCCCATGGGCTTTGCCAACTGTGTGCCCGCCACAAGTCAGGGCAGCCGTTTCCTCATCATCCATCGCCATGCGGGCGAATGTCTCACGCACGTGATAGGCGGTGCGCTGCGGATCGGGTGTGCCGTTCACGCCTTCGGGATTGACATAAATCAGGCCCATATGGACCGCGCCAAGCGGATTTTCCAAAGTGGATGCATCATCCAAATCGCCATAGCGGTTCTCACTTGGGGCAAGCCATTCTCCTTCAGACCCCCAGTACACGTCCTTTTCTGGCCCCCAGATGTCTTCGCGCCCGAACCCGAAGCCGAATGTTTTCAACCCCATGTTTTCATAGGCGATCGTACCGGAGTAGAGAATGAGGTCAGCCCAAGACAACGCGTTGCCATACTTTTTCTTGATCGGCCAAAGCAAACGGCGCGCTTTATCAAGGCTCGCGTTATCGGGCCAAGAATTGAGGGGCGCAAAGCGGATGTTGCCGCCGCCACCACCACCGCGACCGTCTTGCAAACGATAAGATCCGGCAGAGTGCCACGCCAAACGGATCATCAGACCGCCATAGTGACCCCAATCGGCTGGCCACCAGTCCTGACTATCGGTCATCAGCGCATGCATGTCCTTTTTCAGCGCATCAAAATCCAGCTCTTGCACCGCTTCAAGATAATCGAAGTCTTCGTCCATCGGATCAACGCGCACGTCACCTTGATGTAGAATGTCCAGGTTCAACGCTTCGGGCCACCATTTGGTAACCGGCTTTTCAATCGATGTATTGCCGCCATGATTAATCGGGCAACCAGAAAACTTGTTGGTGGAATCGCCGTCCATAAGGGACCTCCATATGCTGCGCTTTTTTGGGGTTACGTTGCTTTTCGCGCCAAACGTAAACCCAGATTAACAAAATTACCAATTGTCAAAATGTACCATTTCGATAATCAGAAGTAATGAAAAACCTTACTCTCAAACAGCTTCGCTATTTGATCGCGTTGTCACAGCACCAACACTTTGGTCGCGCGGCCAGCGCATGTGCCATCAGCCAGCCCGCTTTGTCGGTACAAATGAAAGAGTTGGAAGCAATGGTTGGCGCGCCATTGCTCGAACGCGGCGGGCGGCAGGTCAATCTTACTCTGCTGGGCGAAGAATTTGTGCAACGTGGTCAGTCCATTCTCGCGGCTGTGGATGAGTTGAGTGATGTCGCTCAGTCGGCCAATGACGCGTTTTCCGGGCGACTTCGTTTGGGCATCATCCCCACGATTGCGCCCTATCTGTTACCCTCAATCACAACACAGATTCAGGCAAATTTTCCCACGGTTCAGTTGCAGCCACGCGAAGCCATTACGAGCACATTGGTGACAGATCTGCTGGAACATCGGCTCGATATGGCGGTGGTTGCACTGCCTGTTTCTGAACCTGCGCTTGAAGAGTTTGCCTTGTTTGATGAAGCTTTTGTGCTGGTGCGACCACTAAAAGACGCTGAAAAATCTCCGCCCTCGCAGGACCTGTTGAATGCGTCGCGTTTGTTGTTGCTGGAAGAGGGACATTGTTTTCGCGATCAAGCGCTGTCGTTCTGTGCCTTGGATGGCACAAAGCTGCATGAAGTCATGGAAGGAAACTCGCTGTCGACGCTTGTTCAAATGGTTGGTGCAGGGCTCGGTCTGACGTTGATCCCGGAAATGGCGATTGCGTTGGAGGGGCGCGGAAACACGACCTGCATTCAGCGGTTTGATGACATCGAACCAAAACGCACCATTGGCCTTGTCTGGCGCAGAACCAACCCGATGTCGGCGCAGTTTGCGTCCCTGAAAGATATTGTGGTTCAGGCCAACGCCCTTGCCATTGCCGCACCATGATCACGGGTGCACAGCCGCAGCGGCTTATACAGATTTTCGCCGCCCCAGAAGCCAGATGAAGAACACGCCGCCAATCAAACCAGTCACAATACCAATGGGCATATCTTCGGGCGCCATTATGGTGCGCGCCACGATGTCCGCCCATAACAAGAAGACCGCGCCAGCCAGCGCTGACCCCAGCAAAACGCGTCGATAATCTCCCCCCACCACCATCCGCACCACATGCGGGACCATTAAACCGACGAAACCGATAATCCCTGAAAACGCGACCATCACGCCTGTTATCAAAGCCCCGACAATGAAGACCATCATGCGGAAGCGTGCGACCGGAATCCCAAGGGTCGATGCGGTCTCGTCGCCGATGGTCATTGCGTTCAGATCGCCTGCGCGCGCGACCAGCCAGGCAGCACATGCAATCAGTACAGCAAACGGATAGATGAGCTGGCTCCATTGCGCCACTCCGAGCCCTCCCAAC
>ERZ1740067.2165-NODE-2165-length-12341-cov-7.247273_pt1 | contig 12341 bp, 12 predicted proteins | sample MGYA00581736_ERZ1740067 | MGnify/ENA primary metagenome ERZ1740067 (study PRJEB43018, sample SAMN04849236) | marine metagenome | isolation source: floating plastic debris | place: Pacific Ocean | collected 2008-08-27 | study: EMG produced TPA metagenomics... | reverse complement strand
ATTTGTACGAAGCCATCCCTCCAGAGACTATGTGGCGCAGCACAAGAGTTGAGCTACGGCTCAAGCTAGTCAATTTTGGAATAAAATGCCGAAAAATGTTCTAGGCAGCCCATTGCTGATGAAGCCGCCTATCAGATGCATCCATACGCTTGCTACACGTCACTTAGCCTTTTGGGTGACTGCTTTCGCTGACTTATTGCTGACTTGCTTCAGTGCGTGCCCAGTCTAGAACGGCTATCGTCTCAGCATCGCGACGGTTTTGCACTTCTGCTTCCATCAAGGCTAAGGCTTCTGCAATGTCATCTTCATTGCCTCGTTCTAGAAGCAATGTGGCTAATTCACGCCTATGGTCTAACGGATTTCCGTTAACTTTTTCTCGCAAAATGACTTCTGCTTCAGCCCATTGGGCTTGGGCTTCGGCAGCTTTTCCTTGCGCGGCCTTTACGCGAGCCAAACCCAGCAGGGCGAGCGGATCATCTACTTGGGCGTACAGGCGCTCGGCTTTGCGATAGTTGCCTTGCTGACTTTCAAGTTCTGCGAGATCTAATAGTGCTTGTGGATAGCCAGGGACGATGGCTAACGCTTCCTGATAGAGTCTGAGAACTGTGCCCAAATCCCCCTGTTCTGCATGGCGTTGCCCCAGCAGCGTGCGGGCAAGGGCGGAGCCCCTGACTTCACCGGGTTGCTCCACTGCGATCGCCTGCTGAAGATCTTGAATAGCGCCTGTGCGATCGCCATTAGCGTGCCGAGCAAGCGATCGCAGCGTTAAGCTCCCCATCGAAGGTGAAAAGTCAACCAGCTCATCGGCAATGGTATTGGCCTCTGCGACATCTCCAACTGCTAACTTTGAGGTCACTAAAATAGCCAGCGCTTTTCCTCCAGAGGCTTGCTCGGCTAAGCGTGCCGCTTCTGCAAAGTCGTGCTCGGCCTCAGCGAGTTTGGCCAGGGTTAAAATGGCACCGTCATTGTTGAAAGGTAGGTTCTCTAACGATTGAAGCGCGGTGGCTTCAGCCTGGCTATACCACTCTTCTGAGCCGGTAATGCGAGCCATTTTGAGATAGGCATCGGCCAAGTCTGCTAGCGGCAGCCCATCTGTTGGATTTTGCAGGCTACGGGCTTGGGCCGATGAAATCTCAGCGGTGATGCTTTCTCGGACTTGGCCAGCGGGTGAAAGATCGTAGGGATAGGCATAGGCGCTAGGGGTCAGTGTCTTCAGCAGAATAGTTGTCGTTCCGCCTAAGATAGACAGTGCGCCTACGAAGGCGATAAGGGCATGTTTTTTGTTCAGAGTAGGTCTTTGCCGACGGGAGCGGTGAGGAGTAAGCATTGTGATTTAGAGCTTAATTGGGCTGAGATTGTTGGTTTACCTGAAGATGAAATTGTGTTTGATAGATCTTTCTCTCCAAGTGGAAATAACCGATAAGCCTTAGAGAGAAAGATCGTATACGCGACTTTAGGAGAGACGTCTCCTAATTGGCAGGGGCTAGATAGGGGAAGTTTGCATCTAACGGTTGGTGACCCTGGGCGGGGTTACCCGGCGTGCCTTCGTAAGAGACATTATCGGAGGTGACGGCACCATCAGTTAGCACCGAAAGGGTGATGTCTACCACATCGTCTTCAAGCAGGCGACCGCGCACAGGACTTCCTTTTTCATTGAGATCATTGGCATAGCCACTGGGACCTGTGGTGTCTATGCGCATAACATCGGGGAGAAAAGCTCCGATTAAGGCGTTGGCCCGATCTTCACTATTGCCCAAGGCCAGCAAGGTTTGTTTGACTTCACCGACAATCGGCCCAGCTGCTTCGGCGGCATTGGGGTCTCCCGCTAAGGCAGCTGCTTCAAAACTAGGCGTCACTGCGTTGAGCGCTTGGAGAAAGTCTTGGGTGACAACCAAGCCTTCGTTGACGGCAGGCCGGGCAAGGCGCTCGACCTGTCGGTAGCCGTCGCCGTCTTGGAAATCGATAGTTTGCCAAACGTCAAAAGTCGTGGCGTTGGTATCGCCTTGCAAGAAATCGATGGGAACTTGAACAGCGATCGCATTGACGTTGTACCCAGCGGCAAAGTCTACGGCCTCACTGGGTTCGCGGAAGCCAACGGCAGGCCCGATTCCCAGTGCCCCAGCCCGGACTCTAAAAAACTGTTCTACATCAAAAAAGAAGGGATCTTCTCTAAGACCCGCAAAGACGCTAAGCGTATCGTCACCCAGCGTGACTGAGTTAACGGTGGGTGATTGATTGAGTGGAGATGTATATCCAGCGGCCTGCTGCGTGTGCCCATCCTCATGGATTGCGGTGAGGGTAAAGGCTTGACGCTGGTCAGCATCCGGTGCTTCAAATTCAAATCGGAGCGTGACATCGGCATCGCCATTTACAGGGGCATCTTTGCCTGAGACCGCATCTACCTTAAATTCGTAGCGAGCATCGGTACTGAAATAGTATTGTTGGCGGGCGATAGAGCGAGGATTCGTATTCATAATGAATACCAAGTTGTCGTTTGAGGCATGGGAATTTTGATCGCCTTCTCGAAAGACATAGAGATCGGTAAGGTTCAGGTTTCGGCCTTTAATCTCGCTTTCTCCATCATCGTGGTCTGACGCATTAACGTACAATGCACTGGTTCCGGCAAGTACAGCAACACCCAGAAGGCTAGCGGTAATACCCAGAACTTTGTTGAAAGATGTTTGATTGAACGTTTGCTTGAACTGGGGCATGGTGAACTGAGGCATGGATAGTTTCATGGGATCTCCTAAGTGAAAAATTTGGTGGTGAAAAATTTGATGGCAATTCGAAACATGAGAAACAGTGACCACATGTCATAGGACATGCGATCGCCACGGTTAAAGCTTCTGATGATCGCGGCAAATCACTCGCGATCATTAGCGAGTCGTAAAAAGTTTTTGCAAAAACTAGTGACTAAAACATACAAACCGGTAAAGTATTGAGACTCAGCACTTTTCTAGGTCGGTTTGACCAGAGCGACTGGGCCTGTGTTTTTGTCATCTGTAGGGGTATACGCCAGGAATTTAGGATTGGATCTATTGGGCAAAACTTTTTTTCAAGTTGCTTTGATGAACGGCTAAACGTGCTGATATGTCTATTTCACACAACCCCGAGGAGACAGCTAATAGAGATGCTGCGCTCATGCAGCAGATTGCGCAGCAAGATCAAGTTAGCTTGAGTCAGCTCTACGACCGCTATGCCCGAGTGGTGCATGCGCTGGCCTATCGGCTGTTGGGCTCGCGTGAAGAGGCTGAGGAAGTTGTACTTGATGTGTTTTCTCAGGTATGGCGCACAGCCAAGCGATACGATCCCGGCAAGGGACGGGTTGATGCTTGGCTATTTATGCTGACTCGTAGCCGGGCATTGGATAGAGGGCGTAAAAGACAGCGGGATGCTCGCGTGATGGAGTCGGCCACGGCTGCGGAAAAAGCGGATTGCTTTCCTAAGGGCCCGAGCCCGGAAGACGTTCTTTTGAGTTCCGACCGGCGTCAGCAGATTAAAGCCGCCTTAGATCAAATTCCACCAGAGCAGCGGCAAATTATTGAACTGGCCTACTTTCAGGGATTGAGCCAGTCTCAGATTGTTAGGCAGACAGGGATTTCACTAGGAACCGTCAAAACGAGAGCCCGATTAGGGTTGAAAAAGCTTAGAGCGCTGCTGCAAGAGGCAGATTTGTGAAAATAGTCAAAATAGTAAGATCCAACTTAGAGTAGATGAACGTATACCTTAATAGCAGTATGCATTGTTTATGCAGCCTGTTCCAGCGAGTATGAGCCATGCCGTCCAATTCTGACTTACCAAATCATGATGCAACTGCTGAAGAGTTGGCAGCGCTGTATGCGTTGGGCGCGCTGGAGACGGCTGAGCGGGATCAGGTGCGCGAGCTGATTGCACAATCGCCTGACTTTGCTCAAACCGTCAGCGACTTCTCTGACACTGTAGCTGACTTACCCTACGCGTTGCCTTGCTTACCACTGGGCGACTCAGTAAAAGATCGACTCTTTCAAAAAATTGCTCAGGACGTCATTGAGGAAGATAGCGAGCTTTATGAACTGCTGAAGCTAGCGATTGAGGAGCTGACTCAAAAAAGTGAAGCGCTTACCTGGCAAACCTTGGCAGGTAGCACAGCAGATGGTCAGATGGCCGTCTTAGAAGTTGACGAAGCGCGTCAGCAGGTTGCCTTTTTTGTGAAAGCGACAAGGGGAGGCACTTTTCCATTGCATGCACACGACAGTGGCGAGACAGTACTAGTGATGTCAGGAGACTTTGTCGTAGACGGGCTAAAGTACCGAGCAGGCGATCGCCTAGAATCTCCAGCAAATTCAGCGCATCAGCCCGAGACAGAAAACGGCTGCTTACTGCTTTGTATTTCCTCTCTACATGACGAAATTTTGGGTGAGTAGTGCTAAGAGGAAACCATTAATAGCCTTTACGCCTTAACTTTCATGCCTGGTCTTCACGTCTCAGCCTTCACGCTTCAATAAAGCCATTGCCCATATTGAGGATGGGTTTTCATTTCCTCGTACACCCAAACCATTCGATCTAAAAACCAGGTTTTTCCTAGAATGACCCAGGATAGTCCGAAGATCGTCAAATAAGCCGATAAGGTGATGAGTCCGGTCAGGCAGATAGAAAACCCTACGACATTTACCATGTTGGTAAAGGCAATGACCGGATTATGATGTTGTGGAATAGGCAGCTGCTTACGGTTGAGCCAGACCCGTTCACCTAAGACAGCTTTGGACGCCCAGTGATAAGTGGTTCGTGGCTTAGGAAATACACGGGGATTGAGCCATATCCAAACAAGGGCGATCACGATTGGAACCACGGCTCCCCAGCCAAACCAGACCCGACTCCAAATAGCCATCACCAGAACCGGCAGTGCCATGTAGCGAGTCCACACACTCCACGGATTTGCATGGCGAGCCCAGACACTATCGGTCATATGGAAAAAATCAGCAACTTTCTGCATAGCAGTCATGGTCAAACTCTCCTTATTTAATTTCTGGAACGTTCTGAAGAATTACTTTTTAGCAAGAATCAGGATTAAGAACAGAGCAAGTAGGATAGCCTCCGTACCCATAAGACCATTGAGGGTTTGGGCGTCTTCAGGTTTGAGGATAAAGCGCGATCGCAGCAAAGTATAGGGCACAAACTGCAACAGAATAATGCCACCAAAGACAAACCACACAGACCAGCCAAGCCCCTTCCAAAGGCTCACTGCAGCTATGACATCGAAGAGCAAAAGCGCAATATCCATACAGCGCCAGAGCAACGGTGTTGCTAACCACGGCGTTCCTGTGAGTCCTGCCATATTGCCGATATGAACCGTAGCGCCATAGGCTAGAAAAAACGCAACCAGCTTTGCATATCGAGCCGTCCAGGGTTGAAAAGACGTTGAGAGAGCTGTTATTTCAGATATCATGTTTGGTATCTCCTGTTGCTGTAACTAGGTAGAAAGAGAAGGCGCTAGCGATTGAACAATGGTCAAAACAGCGTGAAAAAGCATATGGGCAAAAATGGCACTCTCTAATCCAATGCGCCAGTACAGATACCCCGCTACAGAACCAAACAGAGCATTACCGACAACGATATAGAGCACTAAAGCAGGCGTTACTTGTGGACTGAGCATGGCCGATGCAGGCAAGTGCAGCAAGCCAAAAACGATGGCAGAAATCAGAATAGAAATGACGCTATATTCCACACGTGGCCTTCCCTTACGCCCCTGTAAAAAGCGCCAGAAGGCCCACAACAGGAATGTCATCAGTCCCCATCGCAACACAATTTCCTCGGCAATCCCCCCTTTGAGCAAGCGCACCATGAAAGGCACTGTCATCTGTGACCCAGCAGATAGAAACTCACTTGGTAAAAAGGGCTTTAGGATTGCAAACCAGATAAGCGTTAGGCCAAATCCAATGAACCCACCCAATACTGCCGGAATTAACTGCGGCTGTATTGACTGGCGAAGATGCACCGATCTATTGACAACAGCTGCTGAAAAAGGCGCAGATAGGCTAACTTTTGGCGATAGTTTAACGCCAACCCAAGTAGCAATCGTCAAAAATACAACAGACTGCACCAACCCAGCTAACTTGATCGCCAAGGGTGACAGCGGAGCCGAATCAGCGACTTCAGCTAAGATATCCAACGGGATATTAATCCATAGCGTAGATAGCTCACCGACAAATCCAGCTGACCATAGAAGCGCAAACAGTGGTTTGTTGAATGCTGGCTTAGTCACTTTTTGGCCTATTTGAAAGCGATAAGTCTATTGTGTAAGTGTTCTGTCAAAACGTCTTACACAAAATTCAGAGATTTTTATCCATTCTTGCTATCCACGTCGATATCTACCCGGTGTCGTGCCGACAAGTCGCTTAAAGTGGCGATTGAGATGAGCCTGGCTCGAAAAGCCAACTTGATAGGCAATATCAGCAATAGAAATATCTCTATTCTTTAAAAGCTTTTTGGCCTGTTTAATACGTTGTTTAATCACATACTGATGTGGAGCCAAACCGACAGAGCGCTTGAATAGGTGGGCAAAGTAGTGTGGACTCAGCTGTAGAAGCGCTGCTAGCTCTTTTAACCCTAAGTCTTGTTCAAGATTATCCTGAATATAGTCAATAACGAGGCGTAACTTTGCCTTTGAAAGGCCGTCGCTGTAAGTTTTTGGTGCTTTTGAGCGGGTTGTATAACGCTGAAGCATGTGAACCATCAGCGTATGTGTGAGGGTTTCCGCATATAGGCGATTGCCCTGCGCACCGCTCTCAATGAGTCCCTTCAACCCAAGACTCAGCTGGTATAGCAATGGATCCGGCTGAGAGAATTGAGGAGTTAGCTGAATTTGATCGGGATCTTGGGCTTCGTTGATGGTAGTGGCAAAGTCATCTGGGTCGATAGCTAAAATGAGATAGCTCCCAGGCGTGTCCCACTCCACACCATAGGTATGGTCTTTTGGAATAATAACCGACTCACCAATACGGGCTTCATCATGCCACTGCTTACCTTCAAAACGACGCACAACCTGAGGCGTTTTTGGTGCATCACAAATGAAGGTGATGAGATGATAAGGGATGCATAGCTCAGGCGTACTACCAGCCGGTGAGTAGCGATATTCTAAATTGAGACCTTGCCAACCCAACGGTTCGCTCATTAGCAACGGGCGATTCGAAAGAATGCGATTGAGCGTTTCATTATCTTGAACAACAAGACGATTATTTGCCATGATGTATGGATCTTGATCATTCAAGCTAATAGTAAAAGCTCGCCTCCTCTGTCGCAGTTGTTTGCTTTACAGAAGTTTAAAAAATCGATTGAGGATTGATTTTTTGGATTTCTTTCGCGATCGCAAGCACACGTTCATCTTGCCAGCGCCGACCATGTAGCTGAACGCCCACGGGCAAACCACTCCTAGCAAATCCTATGGGAAAGCTCACTGCAGGAGTTGCCAGTACCGCCGTAGCCGCCAGATACAGGCCAAAACTATCGGCATAAGCATAGTCGTTTCCGTTAATTTCTATAGGTGTACCAGGCTTGCGATGCGCGATCGCAACTGTCGGGGCTACCGGGGCTAGCCAGCCATCGTATGCAGAAAGAAAGGTATCCATAGTTTGAATGATGCCGTCTCGCCTATCCAAGAGCTGCAAATATTCATCAACACTTAGGGCCATACCACTTGCCAGATAGCTCGCTAAGCGGCTGTTGCCAATGCGCTGTCGCCAATATAGCTGTGGCAACAAATGGCGAAGTGGCGTCCGGCGAATGGCTGCTGGTAAATAGGCGCTAAGTTCGCAGCCTTGAATCAATCCCCAGAGTTCGAGCAGTTCTTCCCAGTCAATACCTGGAATAGCAACCTCCTCTACTTGGCAACCTGCCGCACAGAGAGACTCACGAAATGTGTTGAGAACTTTCTTCGTTTCTGAGCTGGTGGGAATTTCACCAATTTGAGGTGTCCAGGCCAGCTTAAGTGACGTTAAGTCTGTTTCTGGTGCGAGCGGTGAGCGCTGTGACATCAGCCCTTTGCTTGGAGCATGATTTCTCGAATACTGCTGCAATACCGACAGCAACAGCTGTAAATCTTCAATGGTCCTGGCCATGGGGCCAACGACAGCTAGGCTACGAATCGTGTGCGGCTTGCCGGGCATGGCCATATGTCCCGCATCTTGGCAAGCTGTCCTCCGTGGGACGTAAGCCACAGACTCAACAAAAGTGAGCTGGTAGACGAATTGAGCCCGCTACATCGCTACCCAGTTCTAACGGGGTAAGTCCGGCGGCTAGTGCTGTTGCTGCGCCCCCAGAGCTGCCACCGGGTGTACGCTCAAGATTCCATGGATTGTTTGCGCGTCCTGCAGTAGGGTGCTGACATTGCCAGTCGTAGGAGAGCGTTGGAATATTGGTTTTTCCAAGGATGATTGCGCCCGATTGCTTCACAGCAGCGACGACAGCGGCATCTGTTTTAGGTAAGTTATCGAGAGCGTCAGGATTGCCAAAGGTCGTGCGTAACTCAGCGGTTGAAAAGGCATCTTTAACGGTCATAGGTAGACCGTGGAGCGCACCCCAGCGCTCACCTCTCGCAAGAGCTGCATCAGCTGCGGCCGCTTGCTGAAGCGCATTTTCAGCATTTAGGGTGATAATGGCGTTGAGTGCTGGGTTACAGGATTTTATTTGGGTGAGGTGTTCCTGGACGAGCTCAACAGATGAAAGGGTGCGAGATCGCAGTAATTTGGTCAACTCTGTTGCTGATTTGAATACCAGATCTTCTAATGAAGCCTGTACAGGTTGTGAAATGGATTGAAGCGTCATAATCCGTCTCCTAAGAGAAAGAATTGTGGTTTATTTCGAGTGATTTATTTCGATTTGTTCAAGCACACTATTTGTTCAGGAGCACTGCCGTTCAATGAAGGTGAAGATGTCTTCCCAGTGAGACCACAGAAAGAAATGCCCTTCATTGTGAAAGGTATGCAGCGTACTGTTGGGTAAGTGTTGATGTTTGTATTGAGCGAAGTAGTAGGGGGCAGAGATATCGCGATCGCCATGGAAGATATGCACAGGAAACTCAATCTCCGATAGCTCAAATCCCCAGTCTTGATAGCGAAGCAGTGCATCATAAGCTGCCCCCTCGCTGCCTTGAGCAAAGGATTCGCGCACGCTGCGAATTAAAAACTCTGCCGCTTCTGGGTTTGAAAGAATTGCGTAGTCTTCATCGCAGAAGTACTTTGACTGGTAGAGCAACTTGATAAAAAGCTCTGGCGGAAGCGCCTTTGCGGCCAAACCGAGAAGCGTAAAAGGAAACTGAAAAAGTGTGGGAACCTTATTCAGGTCATCAGCCGTGGGCTGCGGAACACATCGTTCGGCAAAGAAGCGATCGAGCGCAGTGATTTGTGCTTTCAATTCTGGTACGCTCATTGGCGCCCATCCACCTAAGTCGAATACGAAATCTAGGCGGTCTGGGATAGCATAGGCGCAGCTAAGCGCTGTCGTTCCGCCGCCAGAGTGACCCATAACACCAAAAGATGCTAATCCTAACCCATCAGCTAGCTCAAGAATGTCATGGGTGTAGTCGAGCAGAGTATAGCCAGGATTGAAGCTGGAATGACCCATACCTGGACGCTCTGGAGCAATGATGCGGCATTGATGCGTGGTAGCAACCTGCGCAAGCATCAAACCCTCCAGCCGAGAACCTGGTGAGCCGTGAAAATAGAATATGGGGCGTCCGTCTAGTGGCCCGACGGCCTGATAAGCAAGGTCTCGCCCATCTCGCAGGAGAAAAAGCTCTGAGCCTTTTTGTTCAAGCGGTTGCGTATCGAATGAAGATGGTCTGTTGATGACAAACATATTTGAAGCCTCAACCTGTTTAGCCTCTTTAGTATGTCAATCATGGAGCGGCGCTGTCTTACACAGACTTCCGAACTTTTGATATGTTCTTGCGATTCTTCGCAAGAGAGCCTACGCCATTGCAAACCCACAACTCTACCCTTTAAGACAGCTCAAACAGCGTCACGATACTGCTCAAGCCCCTCAAGAATAAGTTCAAGGCCAAACTCAAAATCGTGAATGCCGTCATACTCTCCGCTCATGACCTGTTGTGCCATACCGTTGAGATAGGGATACTTCTCAGCCGGGATAAGAGAGATATAGCTTTCTGCCGCCTCTGAGTACTCTTCTGCCTCGAATGGAAAATTGAGTTCTTGAAGTGTAAACCCATAGATATGTGCGTCGATTGCGTTCCAGGCATGATCGGCCATCTCAAACGAAAAACCAGCCTCTCGCAGACAACCAATGGTTGCATTCACATAGCGCAACATAGCAGGGCCGACATTGACCCTACTCACAATTTCCATCGTTGCCCAGGGATGACGCAACAGAATATCGTGAGCCGAGTTTGCTCGTCTTCGTATCGCTGCCTTCCAATCAGTCCCCACTTCAGGCACTTCAATTTCACCGGCAACGATATCGACGATGCCATCAATGATGTCGTCTTTATTTTTCACGTGGTTATAAAGCGACATCGCCTTGACCCCTAGGGCCTCAGCCAGCTTTCGCATCGAGAGCGACTCAATACCTGACTCGTCGGCTAGCTGTAGCGCTTGAATTAGCACACGCTCTCGGCTTAGCGGCGCTCTAATCAGCTTCTTTTTCTTTTTGACCATGCTATCTTTCGTCACGACCTTTCCCATGCTGCAGCAGAGCAATGTCAGCTTTAGTAGGAGTTGCGCTGATTATATTGACATACTTACAGCGTATGTTAAACTTACAGTGTAAGTAAAGATTGTGAATTAGCTAGCAACGAGGTTAATTCATGTCCATTCACAGGCGACGCGCAGAAAGAACGTACAGATAAACCACACAAATGAGGTGACCAGATGAAAGCTATCGTTCAGTCTGAGTACGGTTCAGCAGATGTTTTAAGGCTAGAAGAATTAGAGAAGCCGACAGTCGCTGAAAATGAAGTGTTGGTGCGGGTGCATGGTGCAGGTGTGCATGCGGGTGATTGGCATTTGATGCGGGGTAGTCCTTTCCTCATTCGGTTGATTTTTGGCGGAATTCTAAAGCCTAAGATGAAGACGATTGGAACGGATGTAGCGGGACGGGTAGAAGCTATCGGTAAGAATGTCCAACAGTTTCAGCCAGGTGATGAAGTCTTTGGTGATTTGTCAGAGTGCGGATTTGGTGCATTTGCTGAATATATTTCTGTTCCTGAAACCGCACTTGTGCATAAGCCTACTAACCTATCGTTTGAAGAAGCGGCTACGGTTCCCGTCTCTGGGTTGGCCGCACTTCAAGCACTGAGAGACTATGGAGATATTCAATCAGGACAGAAAGTGCTGATAAATGGCGCTTCTGGCGGTGTAGGCTCGTTTGCTGTGCAGCTTGCGAAAGGGTTTGGTGCTGAGGTGACCGCGGTTTGTAGCACCAGCAAAGTAGAGATGGTGAAGTCGCTGGGTGCAGACCATGTTGTTGACTATACTCAAAGCGATCCGACAAAGCCAACGGAACCTTATGATTTGGTTTTAGATGCGGCAGCCTATCGGCCTTTTTCTGATTTTTTGGATGCGTTGGCGAAGCCTTCCCAAGGGGAAATCACCCCTGGCGGAACCTATGTAATGGTGGGTGGAGCGACTTCTGAGTTCTTTCGATCCATGTTTTTAGGTTCTTTTGTTGATCGCTTCAAAGCTAAGGCTAGTCGCCGCAGGGTGAAGTGTTTAGCGTCAAAACCGAATCAAGATGATTTGACTGTGTTAAAAGATTGGATCGAAGCAGGCAAGCTTACCCCCTTTGTGGATCGCACTTATCCGCTAGCAGAAGTACCTACAGCCATTCGCCACATAGAAGCAAGACAAGTGAAAGGGAAAGTCGCTATCAGCGTGTAACAGAGTATGTGGCAAATGATTATGTATCTGGCCACATATTCTGTGCCTGCACTCAGAGCCATCAGCAGAACTGGCATTTGGAAGCAATCACACCACCATCTACCTTAAGAATACTGTCAATTAAAATTTGGTAAATACAGCAAACTTAAGGATGGATTCTATTCGTTTCCAAGCTGATAACGCTTTGCCCTTGTGTTTGCCTTCACCAAAGTACTGAAGCAGATTGGGAACCTCACTCAGTGAGTAGAGACCGTCAATGACCGGTTTAAACTTGCCAGCCTCGAAAAAAGCCTACCGCGTTCAGTAAAACATGGGGACTACTCGTAATCTCATAACAGTTGTTGCACGATTTATAACAACTGTTATGATAACCTATTAATAGCGGTTGTAAAGATCTTCTGGCAAGCAGAATAAAAGTACAAAGGAGTCAGTAAGTGTGGCTGTATCTCAGCAAGAGCGACGATTAGAGGTTTC
>ERZ1740067.2164-NODE-2164-length-12355-cov-8.362927_pt1 | contig 12355 bp, 10 predicted proteins | sample MGYA00581736_ERZ1740067 | MGnify/ENA primary metagenome ERZ1740067 (study PRJEB43018, sample SAMN04849236) | marine metagenome | isolation source: floating plastic debris | place: Pacific Ocean | collected 2008-08-27 | study: EMG produced TPA metagenomics... | reverse complement strand
ACACGACCGTGAAGGATGATCCGCTCGCCAATGGCGCTTTCGCCAGCTTCGGCATAGTTGTAGATCAGGTCTTTGTCCCGCGGGTCGATGTCGTTTTGCCCAAACATCGGACCTGTCATCTCGCTTTGGGTGTTTTCCAAACTGATCAATGCGTATTGCGGTGACCGCGCCACCGACGTCTTGTAGTCAGGTGTCAAGGCAGCAGGCTGACGAGATCGATCCATCGGGTAATACTCGCCAAGCTTCGTCATGACTGATCCTCCCCCATTTCGGCGAGCGTCTGTTTGGCAAGCTTAATGGCATGGTTCGCACGCGGGACCCCTGCATAGATTGCGACATGCAGAAAGGCCTGCATGATATCGTCGGCACTTGCACCCGTTTGCGCAGTTGCGCGCACATGCATCGGGATCTCTTCGAAGTTGCCGGTGGCGGCCAGCAAAGCCAATGTCAGCATAGATCGTTCGCGACGTGTGATGGTGTCGTCAGACCAAACTGTTCCCCAAGCGCCTTCGGTAATCAGCTTTTGAAACGGCTCATCAAATGAGGTTGTCGTCGCTTCCGCCTGGTCCACATGGGCGTCTCCGAGAACCGAACGCCGCGTTTTCATGCCTTGTTCAAATCTCGACGACATCTTTCGTATCCTTTAGACATAGCGTTGGTATCATGCCGCAGTTTGAGCCATGACACACCGCTGTTGGCTTACTCTTACCCATATGTACAACCCATTCATTAGGACCGATGGCTACCACACGCACAACTGTGCCAAATCTCCAGGTGCTGGACAAAACTTCCTATGTCGCGCGTGGTGAAAGCACCTTTTTGCGGCCTGCATCAGTACGGCAAGCCCACGTAGTTCTCGGCGAATGCCTTTTGAGCCGCTTTATTGGTGCGCAGGAAGTCAATGTCGGCACGCTGCATTTTTAAATCAAACTCGGATTGGTCAGGATATCTGTGAAGCATGTTTGTCGTCGCCCAGCTAAACCGCTCTGCTTTCCAGACCCGTGCCAAAGCCCGCTCTGAATAGGTATCAATGCCAGTGCTGTCATTGTCGTGGTAAAACTGCGTAAGCGCGCGATAGAGGTAATGCACATCGGATGCTGCCGTGTTCAGACCCTTTGCACCTGTTGGCGGCACAATGTGGGCAGCGTCACCGCACAGGAATAAGCGCCCCCAGCGCATCGGCTCTGTCACAAAAGACCTTAATGGCGCGATAGATTTCTCAATGGACGGCCCAGTCACAAGCTTGTCCGCAACATGTTTTGGAATGCGCCTGCGCAACTCCTTCCAGAAAGCATCATCCGTCCAATCGTCTGGGCTGTCAGACAAAGAGCACTGAATATAATATCGGCTAAGGTTTTGATTGCGCATCGAACAAAGAGCAAAGCCTCGCTTTGAGTTCGAATAGATCAATTCTTCATTTACAGGAGGCGTTTCGGACAAAATGCCAAGCCACCCGAACGGGTAGAGTTTTTCGTACTCTTTGCGCACGTCGAGTGGGATGGTTTGACGGCTAACGCCATGAAACCCATCACAACCAGCGATAAAATCACAATCAATCCGCTGGCTGACACCGTCCACTTCGAATGTCACGTATGGCGCGTCTCCATCGGCCTCGTTGATGACCACATCTTCAACGTTAAAGAACGTTTGCGCCCCGACTGCGTCTCGCGCGTCATAGAGATCGCGTGTGACTTCGGTTTGTCCATAGACCATCACGTCAGTTCCGGTGAGATCACGGAAGCTGATGTGAAATTCGTGGTCATCTTGCGCAATTATTGTGCCTGCGTGGGCAAACCCTTCCCGATCAAGCCGATCTGCAACCCCGGCTTCTCGCAAAAGGTCCACAAGACCCGTCTCAAGGATACCAGCGCGTATGCGGGTCAGAACATATTCGCGCGTCTTACGCTCCAAAACGATCGCAGCAATTCCCTTAAGATGCAACAACTGCCCTAGCAGTAAGCCCGACGGCCCTCCGCCTATGATGACAACCGATGTCTTCACATGATCTTCCTCCCAACACCGTCATAACCCGCCAAAGAAAGAGCAGGAAACAGCTTTTGACGGGTGCATCGTCGAAAACCGGTTCTGCGGCGCGCACTAAATATCGTCAGGCATTGGTGCTTTCGCACCAAAGATCACTACGGGATTTGCACGGCGAGAAAGACGCCGGGGGGACATTTCGGTGTTCAGCACTTGGCCGCACAGAAATCGCATACCAGTACTGCCGAACGCAGCAAACGAAGCAAAACTGCGCCACGGTCATCGGACCTTAATACTTGTTTCGGAAGGAAACATCTCATGGTCGGATCGACGAAAGCTCAGAACAACTGATGCTCTTTGGCGAGCAGGGCCGCTTGGGTCCGGTTCGACACACCAAGCTTCGCAAGTACGTTCTTTACATGTAATTTGACGGTAACCTCTTGCACCCCAAGAGTGCGGGCGATTTCCTTGTTCGAGAGTCCAATGCAAAGCTGTTCGAGCGTCTCCATCTCGCGACCAGACAGGGTGGCAAACACACCGCTTGGCTTAGCGCCGGCATCATCCGCGCCGAAATCAAAAGGAAAATAACGTTCGCCAGACAGAATGAATTTGATGGCATTGACCAGAGACACCGCCGTCAAAGACTTGGGAATGAACCCGTGTGCACCGTTCGCCAAGGCACTGTTGGCCACGTCACGATTGGCCACACCCGACATAAGAGCCAGCTTGGTTACAGGAAACTCTGCCCTCGCCCGGTTCAGACCCGCAAGACCGTTCATGCCGGGCATGTTGTAATCGAGGATCAAAAGATCGAAGGACTCAAGCCCAGCCATTTTGGTCAGCGCCTCGTCGAGGCTGGCTGCTTTTTGCACCCGAAAATCTTCTACGGTTTCCAGATAGGCCGCGATCGTGTCGCGCACGAGGTCATGATCGTCAGCAATCAGTATATTTGGCATGCTTGTAAATCTTCCAGGCTCTGCAAAATGTCACCAAAAATCCTGACCAAACGATGGCGAAACTATACTTTGGTATAGGCGCCTATGCCAATGCCCCAATGACCCGCTTGCCTTGGTCATCTAAACAATCATGACCGGATCAATGAGGTATGAACATGGCCATACGCCACCACTTACGGGCCTTCTTTGTTTTTGTCGTGTTGCTTTTGCAAGTGCATACATCTGCACAAGCGCAATCCCTGACGGGACTTCAAATCACGACGGAAACTACGACCTCGGATCCGGTCACACTCGAGCTTGCCGATCTTGATGCAATGGCGCAGCATTCGTTTACGACGTCCACAATTTGGACGGACGGGGAGGCGACCTTTTCGGGCGTACCTTTGTCGGCTGTCCTCGCATCCTTGAACACTCAAGGCAGCGCTGTCGAGATGATCGCCCTAAACGACTACAAGGTGACCATCCCGATGGATCAACTCGAGGACACCGTGCCTATCATTGCCACCCGGATGGACGGCAAAGTGATGTCAGTGCGGGACAAGGGCCCCTATTGGATCGTTTTTCCATACGACGCGGACCCAAAGTACCAGACAGAGACAATTTATTCGCTCAGTATCTGGCAACTGAACCGGCTCAAGGTCTTGGATTGATCAACTGCAAACGCATAGGCTGGCACTAATTCAAAAGAGGCCACCTATGACGAGACGGCTCAATCTTTACCGGCTTTCGGTTTTAGCAGGCATTTGCCTGCTCTTTCTTTTGTTGGCTGTGATGATTACGAATCTGGTGTCCCAGATCCAAGGTCTGTCGCGCGCAGCCGGGGACAACACGCAGTGGAGCATTTCGCAGATTGACACTGAATTTGCGAACCTTGACGCGGTTCTGACCGATCAAGTCGCGAATGCCACTTACTCCGAAGCCGACATCCGCTTGCGGATCGACATCGCCCTTAGCCGGTTGAACATCATCACGTCGGGCCGTTCTGCTGAGATTTTTGGAGAAAGCCAGCAAGCCGCGGAGTTGATCGCGCCTATCACCGCGTTTGCAGACCGCACCATTGCCGTCTTGGACGAGCCAGGGGCTTTGGACAACCAAGACATGGTTCAGCTTCAACAGGAAGTTCGGGCAGTGCGGCCAGCGGTTCGCGACATTGCTCTTTTGGGCATTCGACTGGGTGCAGAACGGTCTGAGGCGCGTCGCGCTCAATTTGCAGACCAATTGATCTGGACAGGCAGTACCGCAATTGCGCTGTTGCTGCTGATGGCCGTCCTGATGGTGGTGCTAGACCGGCTTTTACTACGCGCCGCCAAGCGTGACGCAGAGCTTTCAGCATCTTCAAAACAGCTATCCTCAACAGTCGCCGCGTCATTGGACGCAATCGTCACTGCGGATGTGGACGGACGGATTATCGGCTTCAACAGCGCAGCTGAGCGCGTGTTTGGGTGGCATCGGGATGACATCGTCGGCCTGACCATGGAGGAGACATTTATTCCGCACCGCATGCGTGACGCTCATCACAACGGTATGCGACGGTACTTGAAAAGCGGACAACCCAGGGTCGTTGACGCCGGTCGCGTCGAATTGGCTGCACTGCGCAAATCGGGCGAAGAGTTTCCCGTCGAGTTGAACATCACGACCGCTAAGAATGGGGAAGATATCACGTTTATCGCCTATATCCGCGATATCAGCGAAAGAAAGATCAATGAGCAAAAGTTGATTGATGCACGGGACCGCGCCGAACGTACCGACCAAGCAAAATCGCAGTTCCTGACTGTAATGAGCCATGAAATGCGCACCCCTCTGAACGGTGTCTTGGGTGTGCTCGACCTCCTCAAAACCACACCTCTGAACGAACAACAGTCGCGCTATGCCAATATCGCGACATCATCCAGTGAAGTGCTGCTGGCGCATGTGAACGAAGCACTGGACATCACGCGGATTGAAACCGGCAATCTTCAATTGACCTTGCAGGACTTCCGGTTGACCGATCTCATGCAGGGTCTGATCGATATGTTCGAACCCCTTGCCCAGGAAAAAGGCCTGTCGATCACTCTGGATATCGAACCAGCAATGCGCGGGCCTTACAATGGAGACCCTGGGCGCATCCGGCAGATTCTGACCTACCTGATAGGTAATGCGATCAAGTTTACAGACCAAGGCGGCATCGTCGTCAGCGTCACAGGCATTCACGGCCCCAACGACACGTCATTGCGCTTTGCAGTTGCTGACACGGGCATTGGCATTGCGCCGAATGATCATGAACAGGTTTTCGAAGATTTCTTTGCCAACGCTCCCACCGAAGGGCGTCAAGCGCGGGGAGATGGTCTGGGGCTATCCATATCGCGACGCATTGCGCGGGCCATGAAAGGTGATGTGACCGTCAACAGCGTCAAAGGCGAAGGATCGACTTTTGTGCTGTCATTATCGCTCACGCGGGGTGAAACAGAGCCTGACACCGCAGCCGAGGTCATCGTTGAAAACCGAGCGGTTCAGCGGAAATGCTCAGTCCTGATTGTGGAAGACAACACGATCAACCGCAGCGTGCTAAGCGATATGTTGCATTCAATGGGCCACTCCGTTGACGAGGCCGTAAACGGTGCGAACGCCATCGAACGCGCCAAGACGACCGCGTTTGACGTGATCTTCATGGATATCAGCATGCCGATCATGAACGGCATTGAAGCAACGCAGCATCTGCGGTCCGAGGGGGGGCTGAATGCAAATACACTGATCATCGGCCTTACAGCCCATGGACGCGAGGAGTACCGCGCACAGGCCGTTGAAGCGGGGATGGACCGCTTCCATACCAAACCCATTCGTCTTGATGCGCTGCACAGCGTGCTGTCCGAAGTGTCGTCTGGACAGATGTCGAAATTGGACAGCGCGCGCTATCCCGAAGCGCTTACCGAGATGATCTGGCTTCTTGGAGCCGATAAGGTGCAGTCTACTGCCGATGCATTTTTTGATGAAATAGTAGACTTGTGCGCGCAGCTGAACGCGCGAGAGGTGGATGCAGATCAGGTCGCTCTGGCCGAGGCCGCACATAAGGCCAAAGGAGCCGCATCGCTATTGGGCCAAAGTGAACTTGAAGCAATCTTGCTGGATATGGAATCACAAGCCCGCGCAGCAATCCTGACCGAGCCTTCTATGTGGGCGCGTCGGCTGGACGCGGAAAAATCCGCGTCGCAGACAAGACTCAATGCAATGCTGCGGGACGTTGCGCAATCTCCTTAAGCACAGGCGCCCTAACCTTTGGGATAGGCGCGCTGCTCAAATTCCCTCGGGCCTATACCCTCGCACCCAGGCGCGGGGGTCATCTCACCTTTAAACCTTTGTTCATCTTGTAACGGGCCGCCTGGAGGGGCCCATCTTAGGGAACAAAGACATGACACTTACAAAAGACATCATCGTAGTCGGCGGCGACGGTTTCTGCGGCTGGCCAACAGCTCTGCACCTATCGGCCCAAGGGCACAACATCACCATTGTCGACAATCTGTCTCGACGCATCATCGACACGCAGATGGGTGCCGACAGCCTGACGCCTATCGCATCCATGGATGATCGGATTGCCGCTTGGAAAGAGCAGACTCGGCGGACCATCCGTTTCGAAAACATCGACGTGGCGCGTGACTTTGAGGCCGTCACCGCACTGCTTTCCGCAGTGAAGCCGGACACGATCATCCACTTCGGCGAACAGCGCGCTGCCCCCTATTCCATGAAGGGTGTCGGCGAAAAGCGTTACACGGTCGACAACAACATATCCGGCACCCACAACCTTCTCGCAGCGTCGGTCGAGCTGGGCCTTGATCCGCACTTTGTCCACCTGGGTACAATGGGCGTTTATGGCTACGACGATGATGGGTTGGAAATCCCCGAAGGCTACCTGCCGGTCTACATCCCTGGTGATGACAAGCGGATCATGAAGCGAGATATCCTGTATCCGACCAATCCGGGCAGTGTGTACCACATGACCAAGTCGATGGATCAGCTGCTGTTTCAATTCTACGCCAAGAATGACCGGCTTCGTATCACGGACCTGCACCAAGGCATCGTATGGGGCACCCAGACCGAAGAAACGCGTTTGGACGAACGCCTGATCAACCGTTTCGATTACGACGGCGATTACGGAACCGTTTTGAACCGCTTTCTAATGCAAGCTGTCGTTGGCCACCCGCTCACAGTCCATGGCACTGGCGGACAGACCCGCGCCTTCATCCACATCCAAGATACGGTAGAATGCCTTGCGCTGGCCGTTGAGAACCCGCCACAAAAAGACGGCAAAGTCGCGATCCTGAACCAGATGACCGAAACGCACACGGTACGCTCGCTCGCCAAACTGGTTGCACAGGCATCAGGTGCGTCCATCGCCTATGTCGACAATCCGCGCAATGAAGCGGCCGAGAACGACCTGCGTGTCTCGAACAAGACCTTTCTCGATCTGGGTCTGCAGCCGGTCACTTTGGCCCAGGGACTTATTGATGAAACGCAGCAAATCGCGGCCAAGTATGCCGACCGGTGCATTCGCGAAATGATCCCTTGCGTTTCGACCTGGACGGACAATCAGCGACCAGGTGTTGTTTCCGACAAAGCACGCGAAGCATCCTGATCTAAACGCTCTTGCGCTGCATCCGCTTGGAGGTGGCGCGGCGCAAGAGAGACATTTCAACTTCAATCAAACGGTGACTGCCATGCGCATGATTGGCATTGGGCTTATGGGATTTTTGTTGGCAGGCGTTGCCCTCCTGCTTTCGACGATGAACGTCCTAGACCGCGGACAACACATGCTTCGTGAGATCACAATTGGCCCGCAACTGGTGTTTGAACACCGTCTTCCCGCGCAAGCAGATGGCGACCATAGTGCCGAAGTATTGCGCTCGAACCCGGTTCACCCAGTGATCCTCTCTGGTTTTCCCGCCTATCAAAGCGTCGCGTTTACCTTCCCAAAAGATGCGCACGCAACGTCTGGATACCTCCAAATCAATGCAACAGCTCAGGTACTGGTCGGGGTCGAAGGGGTGCTGCGCATCTCAATCGACGGCACTCGCCGGGGCGCGCTGTTGCTGCATCCAGGCGAGGCGAGAAAGTCCCTGCAAATTCCGTTGTCACCGGCGGATTTTGCAGGCGACCAGCTGGTCGTCTCTTTCTCACTGCAAGGCACAAACCCCCAAGAAATGTGCGGAGCAGACGACGGCATAGGTGCCATCGTTGAGATAGAGACGACCAGCGCACTACACCTCACGTTTGACACACCACTGGTTAGCGCCCGCGATCGGTTCCATGCGTGGGGCGATGTGGTGCGTGTTGCTTGGCCGAGCTGGCTGCAAAAGGATGAACAATTGCGTCGTTTGCTGCTTGGCGTCCAAGTCAAGCATCACGGTTTGCGCACCCATTTTCTAGCAGCTGATGAGAAATTTGCGTTTAACACGACCGCTTTGCGTGAGGCTTTAGACAGCATTCCAGGTCAGACGTCGCCCTTAGAAGAACAGTCATGGTTCGTAGCCGCTGAGGGAGCAAATTCTGGCGTGCGCACGTTTCGCGAGAGCACGTCTTGGCGTGCGCGCTATGCACTTTCGGACGGCTCGGGGCAGCGCATTCCAGCACATCTAGACCTGCACGTCGCTCTCGGTGATCTGTTCGGCGATCATAGTTGGTCGCTAACGGTAACACTCAACAATCGCCTGCTCGCCCAAGACAGTTTTGATGGCGCAGAGCGTGCCTACGTAGCACGCATAGAACTTCCCACCAATTGGCAAGAGGCGGAGAACCAGCTTGAGGTGGTTGCCACCACAACCGCGCGAAACAAAGGTATCTGTGATCGGGGCCCAGAGCTTGTGGCAGAGATGTTGCCTGCAACGCAATTGGTTCTGGGCGAAGACATCTATACCAGTCCGCTTGAAGCGCTTCGTATAGCCCTTAGCCACCTGGACCCGATCCACGTATCGCTCATGACGTCGCTCACGCCAATCCAAGCGGAACAGTTTGCAGACTGGCTCGCGCAGATCACACCGCAATCTGCTGGTTTGAAACCCGCCCACGAAAAGGCACAGATCGTGATCGCTGGCGCGGGCGACCTTCAGCGACATTCGCTTTTTGAAGGAAAGGTATGGGTTCTGACCCAGGGCAAGAATGCAGGTGAGTTCAACGTGCATCCAATACGACCAGGTCAGGCGTTTCCAAATGCCGGCCCTTTTATGCTGATCGCACCCGACGGCTTTGATGTAAGAGGGGTGGCGTCATGACCACCGCAGACGACAAGCGCGAACAGATCAATTACATCTCTGTCGACAGCGCGCCAAAGCGGTTCGCGGGTTCAGTATCTGTGTGGCAAGCCCCCCGCATGTTAGTCATGTTTACCGTCCTGGCAGCAGCCCAACTATGGGTTGTCAACACAGACGCGGTCACGCAGATCTTTCCTAACCGCGACTACGTATTTTCAAGACATACCGGCCACCACGCAATTGCGGTGCGCATCTTCCTAGTGTCGTTTTTTATCACTTTTGCAGCCTTCAGTTCAGGCGGCATGTGGGGCCGAATTCTCTTCGGACTTGATATGGTGCTGACCTTCATCGCCGGATGTGCCGTTTTTGATTTGGCCAATTCAACGGCACACCAAGTGATCGGGACATCCTTTTCGTTACACTTCAGTGCGATTGCATCGGGTCTTTTCGGCTTCGCCATCTACTCATTCAAGCTACTTGAACGTGGGTTTATGCCGGCCCGCATCCGCATTGAACATGTGCCCGTCAGTCAGGTCCGCGCCTTTGCGCGCCTTGGCGCAACCATCACAATTGCCGCAGCGGTCGCGATCTGGGTGGGCGGGATGGACCTCCACGTGGTGCAGGTCCTGCGCAGCTGGACCTTACTGGGCGGGATTGGTCCAGGCGTATTTCTGTTCTTGCCGGTGCTATTCGGGCAACTTTATCTGCTTGCCATTTACGATGTGCTAACGGCCAAGACGCCCGAATTCACGCCGCCTGTGTCCGTCATCGTGCCTGCGCATAATGAGAGTTACATCATTCGCGACACCATCAACGCCATGGATCGCGCTGCCGTGCATTATGGGGGTGACGTCCACATCCTCATCATGAACAACAACTCAACCGATGACACCGAAGAGATCGCCCGCGAAACACTTGCAGCGTGCAAGGCCGCCAAGGGGCGCGTCATCAACGTGCCGAAGCCGGGCAAATCCAACGCGCTGAACGCAGGCCTCGATGCGTGCGAGACGGAATTCCTGATCCGCGTTGATGCCGATACATTGGTCGGAGAAGACAACTTTACCCGCGCCATGCCCTATTTTACCGATTCCAGCGTGGGCGTTGTGGGCGGTGTGCCTGTCCCGCCGGGCGGCGCGCTTTTCGACCGGGCGCGCCTTCTGGAAGTACTGGTGAAACATGGCTTTTACTCCGTCGCCATGGGCGCGGTAAACGGCGTCGTCGGCATTCCGGGCATGTTCGTTGTCTACCGCACGCATCACCCGCGCTACCTCGGCGGCTTTGTCGAAGGGATGAACGGCGAAGACACCGACATCTCACTGCGTATTGGCGAATTGGGGTTTCATTCCGTTGTCGACCCAAAGCTGCGTTACGTGTCCGAGGTGCCATCGTCCTATAGCCATATGCGCGAACAGCGGATGCGGTGGTTCCGGTCCATCTACCACATCTCATCGCGGTGCAGAGATCTGATCTATGGCGGCGGCAAAACGCTGCGGGGCAAGGTGATCTTACCGTACATGCTGATCAATTCTGCGCGCCGCGCAATGCTCGTGCCCCTCATCATCTTTGGCGGTCTCGAATGGGGCTTGGGCTTTAACGCGCACAGTCCGATCGTCTGGCAGTCCATTGTCGCCGTCACTACGGGCGCCCCGGCCATTATGGCGGTTGTCGCCTCTTTGCTGAATGGCGTGCCAAAAGGCATTCTCGCACTTCCAGAGTATCTACTGTTTCGCGTGTTGCGCGCGTATTTCACGCTGGAATCGATGCTAAGCATCCTGATCGACGTCAGGGCAGAAGACCTGGAACGCGTCATCCGCCTCGACATCATTCCCGACAAACCCATTCGCGTGGCCTGAGAATGCAAAAGCAACCGCGGCATGACTGAACACTGCCCTTCACCAGCAGGACGTACACCATGGCACCACACAGTTACGATACAAACCGACTCCAAAATAGTGATACTGTTTCTACCGGTCGAACGCGCGTAAAAGCCGACGGATTTCTAGGCCGCGCTGCTCAAGAAACACCGCATTTCATGGTGTAATCCTGATACTTCTGCTGCTTGCGTCGACGGGAGTGCAAGCGGACAGCAGTCGCGCTCGATTTGAAGCGATACTGGGACAAGAGACGCATGATCCCAAAGCCGCGTTCGAGGCAATGGTCGTGCTGGCGCGGTCGGGATTTGCACCTGCGGCAACTCGGCTCGGATTTTACCATCGCCATGGTTTGGGAACGCCAAAAGATCTCCCAGCCGCACGACAGTGGTATCAGCATGCCGCGTCTGCGGGGCACCCTTGGGCGTTCGCATCTTTGGCACGGGTTGAATTGGCTCTGGGACACACAGAAGCCGCCAAGGAATTGTTGCAACACGCCGCCCAAGAGCGCCGCCCGGGTGCGGCAAGGCTGCTCGGAACCGCACATATCGACCACGCTTTTGGCACCGCTTCAGACCCCGCGTTGGGCAAGCAAATGCTGATATCATTGGCCAGCGCTGGCGATAGGAACGCCGCGCGCGATCTATTGTTGCGATACAACTGGAACCGGCTTCGTGGACGCGCGCCAGACCAAGTCGTAGCACAGGTTGTACAATACGGGCTTGATGGCGACGCAAAGTTCGCCGAAACCGCCCTCGTCTATCTGTCACGCCAACATGAAAAGCGAGCGGCAACGATCACACAACGCGCTGCGTTGATGCAAGTTTCTGGCATGCGCCGTCGAACCTTTTTGACCGAACGCGTCCGCCTTGCTGCGGATATGCAACCTGATCGGTTTTGGCTTGAGGCAGAGGACGTCTTACAAGACACCGAGACCGAGCACTACGCACATGTTGCGGTAGCAACGTTCTGGATCAACAAAAATGCTTGGGTTCGCGTCTTGCAAAAAGAGCTGCGAACCCGTGGCTACTATGACGGCAAGATAAACGCGAAATTGACATCGCGAACACTCCGCGCGCAGAACAAGTTTTGCAAGGATCATGACATCTGGCGGACCTGCGCCGCAGGACCATTGCGAGGTCAAACAGTGCGCGCGATCGCCCTCGCAATTGCCGAGACACGCGATCGGATTTAGCCACAACTCTAGATTATAACCACAAAAAGGTTGTGAGCTTCTTGAGCGGCATCAGCTACAAAACGAAATGGAACAACGATAACTGGCTGGGGTGGTAGGATTCGAACCTACGGTACACTGTACCAAAAACAGTTG
>ERZ1740067.2163-NODE-2163-length-12357-cov-5.060641_pt1 | contig 12357 bp, 13 predicted proteins | sample MGYA00581736_ERZ1740067 | MGnify/ENA primary metagenome ERZ1740067 (study PRJEB43018, sample SAMN04849236) | marine metagenome | isolation source: floating plastic debris | place: Pacific Ocean | collected 2008-08-27 | study: EMG produced TPA metagenomics... | reverse complement strand
GACCGGCTTTTAAGGGGCCTGCCTATCAAGCGGCATCATCAGCGGGTTTGCTCGAAAAGGTCCTCACCATAATGATGGATACCTCGTAAAGGCCCCATATGGTGATCCCCAGCGCAATCTGGCTAATGGGATCTGGCGGCGTCAGGAACGCGGCGACTAAGAAAATACCCACAATAGCGAAACGGCGATTCTTCGCTAGCCAATCAGCGGTCACCAGCCCCGCCCGACCTAGTAGAGTCAGAATGACCGGTAGCTGGAACGCAAACCCAAAGCCGAGCATCAGGGTAAGGGCCAGGTTGAGATAGTCGTCCACCCGCACAAAGAGGTTATAGGATGCACTCCCCGATGCTTCTGCTGGCGCTTCCATCGACAAGGCAAAGTCCATCACAAAAGGCAAGATCAGTTGGTGTACCAGCATGATGCCCGCGGTGAACAAAAGCGGGATCGCCATGATGAAGGGCAACACCGCCCGCTTCTCATTCTTATAAAGGCCTGGTGCTACAAAGGCATACATCTGCCAGGCGACCACCGGGAAAGCGAGCATCAGCCCCGCAAAAAAGGACAGCTTCACCCGCGCAAAAAACAGCGTCAGCGGTGGGTAATTGAGAACCGCTGTATCTTCGAGGCCAGCCCTCTCCACCGCGCCCACGAACGGCAAGGTGAGGAGATTATAGAGTTGGTACGATACCGCAAAGCAAAGCGCGAACCCCACCACCGTCGCACCGAGACTAATCATGAGCCGGGTGCGAAGCTCTGTTAAGTGGCTGATGAGCGGCGCGCGGCTGGCTTCGACCTCATCATCATCGACCATGTCGGTCGATGGATCGCTGTCAGGCTTGGTGGTAGGGGACGTATCTGACATTATGACGCGGCTTTTCCTGTCGCGGCAGCATCCTCTTCCTCCGCCTCCGACATATCACCGTCGCTCGCCTCACTGTCGCTTGACGCGCCGGGGTCAGCGGTCGGCGTTGGATCGGCTTTTAGATAACGGTTCAAATACGAAACCGCCTATACCCTCTCACGGAAAAAAATCGCCGCCTTTAGCGGATCGATCTCCTTGCGCATCTCATCAATCTCAGCCTCGCGCGCCATTTGATCAAAGCTTGCACGAAACTCGTCCGCCATGCGGCGCATCTGGGCGACCCCCTTGCCAACCCGGTTCATAAGACGCGGCAAATCCTTTGGGCCCACCACGATGAGCGCCAAAATGCCGAGCATTAGAAGCTCGACCATGCCGACTTGGGGGATGAGCGTCATTGGGCGACGTTAGACTTTGCTTTTGTCAGTGGTGTCTGCCGTCGTCGCGCCGGGGGTGGCGGAGGCATCATCGACTTTGCCGGCCGGTTTTGCACTCGCATCATCTTCCTCTGACAACCCCTTGCGGAAGGACTTAATGCCATTGGCCATATCGCCCATGAGGGACGAGATTCGCCCCTTTCCGCCAAAGAGGACCACCACAAGGATGAAAAGGATGACAAATGTCTGCCAATTTGGACCCATAGGACCTCTCCAATAAACTACTCTTGCCTCAATAGGCGCCCCGACCTGCGGACGCAAATGAGGCGAAATTCGGTTCGCGGCACCCTGCCACGAATGTCTTACGAAGAAGTGGGGTCAGTCGTCCAATTCAGCAATATCGCTGTCACTATCGTCATCCGCGAAAGCGTCATTATCTTCCAGGATCTCGCCTGTGGGGTCGAGATCCTCCTCGTAAAAGGCGGCAGCGAACTCCGGCTCTTCTCCGTCGGACAAGACATCTTGCGGGTCAGGGGTTTCCGCATCATCGTCCTGGGGCGTGGGCACCGCGAACCCAGGTGGCAAGCGCGCCTCAAGCAAGCCAGCGGCCTTCAAATCCGCCATTCCCGGCAAATGAGAAAGAGATTCCAAGCCAAAATGCTCAAGGAAGTCTGGCGATGTCCCGTAAAGCAAGGGCCGCCCGGGCACCTCGCGCCGACCACGAATTTTCACCCACCCAAGCTCTAACAGCTGATCGAGGGAGCCTTTGGCCACCGCCACGCCCCTCACCTCTTCAATATCCGCCCGGCTGCAGGGCTGATGGTAGGCAATGATAGCTAGGGTTTCGAGGGCCGCGCGACTAAGACGCCGTTCCTGGGTGCGATGTTCAACGAGGATATCCGCGACATCGGCGGCGGTCACGAACTGCCACTTTTTGTCCACCTGCCGAAGGACGATCCCCCGATGCTCATAGTGCCGGGCCAGCACCTCCAGCAGCGCCTGAATGTCGAGGTCCTCAGAACCCGGCACCCGTTCTGCGAGAAAGGCGGTGGTCAGGGGCTTGGGCGAGGCAAACAATAGCGCTTCGAGCTGCCGCAGGGCCAGGGCCTCCGCCGCCTCCTTCGCGAAGGGGTTATCGGCCTGCTCAATTTCATCATCATCCGAAAGGGACACGACATTGCTCCCCTCTTCTATGCCGCCCGCTTCCCCGTCAGGGTCCAAAAGCGGTTCGGCCTCTTCCACCACCGCGCCCTCTTCCGCAAAAGCGGCAACAATACGATCCTGCGCCGCGCGGGGGTCCAAAGGCCCAATTAAGTCTTCAACCTCACGCAGAGGGCCCGCTTTACTGTCCGTCATCGTCTTATTCCTCTATCCCTGCCTGCGGTACGGTCGCTGAGGCAGGGTCCGTTGCCTTACGGATGTAAATTGGCGCAAACGCCCCCGTCTGACGCAGCTCCAACTGCCCCGATTTTGCAAATTCGAGAGCCGCCCCAAAATTACTGGCAATGACTGAGCGAGAGGGTGCATCCACCGGCCCGCCAGATCCCAAATCGGACAACACGCACCAGTCGGGTATATCTCCCAACATTTGCGCCAACCGCTCCCGCGCCGCCTCCAGGGCAAAGACCTTAGGCGGGTCGCGGAAGACCGTCGGCTCGATGGCAGACACCCGTTGTTTCGTATACGCCTTTAATAGATCATAGAGGTCGGCCGTCCATTTGGTCTCCGTCGTCACCGACAGTGCCGCGGCGGGCCGCGGGAAAATATGGACGTTCGTCTGAGGTAACGCCATGAGGTCCTCTGATGCCTTGCGCATGGCATCAAGCCGTTGCAGCTGGAACGCGAGCCGCGCGCTCATTTCGTCAGCCGTCGGCTCTTCATCGTCAGACTTCGGCGCCGGCAACAAAATCCGCGACTTCAGATAGGTGAGCCATGAGGCCATGACGAGGTAGTCGGCCGCCAGCTCTAGGTCGCGTTTTTTCGCCTCTTCGACGAAAGCCAGATATTGCTCCACCAGAGCGAGAACGGAGATCTGCCGAAGATCCACCTTTTGACGCTTCGCCAAATCGAGGAGGACGTCCATCGGCCCCTCATAGCCGTCGAGGCGGACGATAAGGCTATCCTCATCGACCTCTGGGTCGGTACGCACCGGCGCATCGAAAGGGTCCGATGCCTCATGGGGAAGCTGGGGGCCGTAGACGTCCACTGTCACGACGCCCTGCTGCGATTCATTATTCATTAAGAAAGATTACCGGTGTTCGTCAGCGACGCAAATGCCTCTTCAAGGGCGTGAAGGTTGGTGTCCGCCGGTTTGACGAGCTGGTTTAACGCCCGCTGACTACGCACCTCGCCCCCCTCGGTCAGCTCCCCGGTGCCCTCGGCCACTGCTTTCATTTCCACCATGTCGCCATTGCAGTGAAGGACGAGGTCGCAGCCCGCCTTCAACGACGCAGCGGCCCGGTCAGTGAAGCTGCCGGACAGGGCCTTCATCGATAAATCGTCCGTCATCAGAAGGCCGTCAAAACCAATGGTCCCTCGGATAATTTTCTCAATCACTTGGGGGGACAGGGTCGCTGGCCTGTCGGCATCGAGGGCCTCGAAAACGATATGCGCCGTCATCCCCAGCGGGGCGTCGGCCAACGCCTTAAACGGCGCAAAGTCGTTGTCCTCCAGGTCCTCCCGCGACGCCTCAACTTTGGGCAGGTCGAGATGGCTGTCGGACGTTGCCCGGCCATGGCCTGGAATGTGTTTGATGACGGGGAGGCAGCCACCAGCAAAGGTACCCTCCATAACGGCGCGTCCGAGAGCCGTCACAATGTCCGGCGCTTCCCCCAATGCGCGATCCCCGACGATATCGTGGGCGTCCGGCTGACGGACATCCACCATGGGCACGCAATTGACATTCAGCCCAACGGCCATTGCGTCGCGGGCGAGAAGTTCACCGCCCAGGCGGGCGGCCTTCACCCCCACCTCTATCCCCTTGGTTTCGGCAATCTCAAAAAACAGGCCCATGGGTGGGCGCTTGGGCGCGATGTGAGGGCTGAGGCGAGAGACCCGCCCCCCCTCATGGTCCACAAGAATGGGAGCCTCACGCCCAACGGCCGATTGCAGCGCGTCGCAAAGGGACCAGACCTGGTCCGCCGTCTCGCAATTACGGCGAAAGAGGATGAACCCCCACGGGTCAGTTTCACGGAAGAATTTCTCTTCGCTCTCACTGAGGGCCGTCCCCTCACATCCATAAATCGCTGCACTGACCATTTATACTACTGTACTAGCTACTTTCACCAACTCGAGCATAATCCACTTATGTCCGGCAAAGCGAAGCGTATGCTGAATGACGGGCTCTCTCTTGCAATAAGGGACTATCTCCTTTGGGATTCGTCATTTGGGTCCCTTCCCAAATAACCCCACCGCCCCGCGGGGGAGGAACGACCGTTGTTGCCGCTGAGGTATTCTTCCCCCGTTTCGGGGGAAGTGGGCCCGCGCCAGTAGGCGCGGGGTCGATGGGGGAAAGGATGTTCAAATCCGAGAAGTTATAGACCCCACGAACAAGCCGTGGGGACCGAGAATTCAGAGAACAAAACGCAATCACCGCGCCTTCACGAAACAGTCCGTGCCCGCCGCGGAGAGACGTTGGCAGGCAGCATCTGCCGCACTGCGATCACCAAAACCCGCAAGGCGAAGACGGTGATAAGTCCGCCCCTTCACCACCGCCTCTTGAACGTCCGGCGCGTGATTACCGACGAGATTACCGTGCTTTTGGACCAGAGCGCCATATTGCTCCATCGCCTCAGCATTGGAGCCAAAGGCACCCACCTGCACCACATGGGTCCCGCGTCCAGCCGCTGGAGCTGATGTAGAGGGACGCGGTGTCGGTGCAGCGGCAGCCACTTGAGGCCGGGGCGCGGGGGTTACTGCCGGTTGCGGCGCCGGCGCTTCTGCTCTTGGTTGGGGGCGCGGCTGGGTCCGCACCACGGGCGCAGGGGTTGCCGGCAAAGTGGGGCTCGCCTCCGCAATCTGCACCGGGAGTGCTGATGACGGCGCTACCGCACCTGCACCAGAGGCATCAAAGTTAGCCAGAGGGTCCGCCGCCGGGTCGATGTCCGCCACAACACGGGTGGGGGTCGTGTCATTAAGTTCATCGAAAACTTCCTGCCGGGCGGGCTCTACCGGGTCGAGTGCCACCTCCTCCCGCACGGGCGTCGGGTCCGCGGCGACCACTGGCAAGTCCTGCTCAGACGCAGCCATGGCGTGCATGCCCTTTTGATAGGCGATGTAAACAATGCCCGCGAAGGCCGCGAGCACCACCAGGAAGATGATTAGGATCCAAAAGCCGGAAAGACCGCCCTCATCCTCATCATCATAATTCTCATCGATTGCCTCAGACGCCGTGGTCATCTGATCCTCCTGTCCGCCCAGCCTCGTGGAGTAGGACCCCCGAATCGGGCCTATCGACCGCAATGTACTGGTTACTCAAAGGTTTACAACCAAACCGGGTAAACGTCTCGTTAATCTTTCGCGAAAAGCCGCTACAGCCATCTCGTTGCATCGAACAGTTTGCGATGTTCTTCAATGGCATATCCGTCGGTCATGCCTGCAATATAGTCGCAAATGGCCCGAGCGCGCTTGTCACTGTCCTTGCCCGCCTGACGTTCAAACCATACCGGCGGCAGGACTTCAGGCTCTTCGAAGAACAAGGTGAAGAGATCCCGCACCACCCGCTTGGCGTGGCTGCGGGCGCGGTTGACCTTGTAGTGACGGTACATGCGTTCCCATAAGAAGGCGCGCAGCTCTTTGAGACTTGGCGCCAACGCGTCAGAGAAGGCGACCATGGGCACCCCCGCTTCGCGCACCGCATCGGCGCAGTCGGGTTTAAGCTCCGCAAGTCGACGGGTCGTTTCCGCGAACACGTCCGCCACCATCTTTCCAATGAGGATACTGACGGCTTCAGAGATCTGAACACTTTTATCCGCGTCAGGGTATTTCGCCTGCACCGTGAACAGCGCCGGACCGATAAGGGGAACGTCCCGCGCCTCCCCTATGGTGAACAGCCCTGCCCGCAATCCATCATCGGTGTCATGATTGTTATAGGCGATATCGTCGGCAAGCGCGCCCACCTGCGCCTCAAGAGAGGGATAGGTGTCGAGGCGCAAATCCTGAACCTGGGCATACTCCGCCAACGCGGCGGGTAACGGCGCCGCCTTCTCCCTGCCCTTCGCGCGCGCCCGTTCATCGGCCAGCGGTCCAACCAGGGGGCCGTTATGCTTTACAGCCCCCTCTAAGGTTTCCCAGGTGAGGTTGAGGCCGTCATAGGCCGCGCGGTGGCGCTCTAATTTCGTCAGTACCCGCAATGTCTGCGCATTATGATCAAAGCCCTTATGGGGCGCCATGCATTCATCAAGAACGTCTTCGCCGGTGTGGCCAAAGGGCGGATGCCCAAGGTCATGGGCCAGAGCGACCACCTCCCCCAAATCCTCATCACACTTTAGCTGCCGACAAAGGGCGCGGGCCACCTGGCTCACCTCCAAACTGTGGGTGAGCCGCGTGCGGTAATGGTCCCCCTCATGGAAGACGAAAACTTGGGTTTTATGCTTTAGCCGCCGGAAGGCCGCGGAGTGCAACACCCGGTCCCGATCCCGCTGAAACGGGGTTCTCGTCTCCGATTCCTTTTCCTCGTGCAGGCGGCCTCGGGTTTCGTCCGCGCGTTCCGCGTAGGGGGCCAGGGGGGCGGGAAAGGGAATGGGCATGAGGAACTCGCGTAGGAAACTGCGCTTTTCCCATCCTCCTATTTGGGTTCCGGCTCAAGGGGTGCGCTTTGGATGAGGCAGCCCTATGAAGCGCTATGAGTGCACCCAATCCCCTCCCCCTCTTTCTTAGCACCCTGCCCGGGCTCGAGCCCCTGTTGAAGGAGGAGGTGGCTGACCTCGGCTATCCTAGCGCCAAGGTGGTTCGGGGCGGCGTTGCCCTTGATGGATCTTGGAAAGATGTTTGGCACCTTAACCTCATGTGCCGCGGCGCCACCCGGGTTCTCGTTCGTATAGGCACTTTTCGTGCGATCCATTTGGCCCAGCTGGACAAGCGAGCCCGCGCCCTCCCCTGGGCGGACTTTCTGAAGCCTGGCACCCCGGTGAAGGGTGAGGCGACGTGCCGGAAATCCAAGATCTACCACTCCGGCGCCGCGGCCGAACGGGTGGAAAAGGCGGCTCGAGCCGCCCTCGGCCCCGCCACGAACGACGCACCCGTCAGCCTGTTCATCCGTCTAGAGAGGGACGAATGCACCATCAGCCTCGATAGCTCAGGCGAGCTTTTGCACAAACGCGGCTTCAAAAAGGCGGTGGGCAAGGCACCCTTGCGGGAAACCCAAGCTGCCCTCTTCCTCAGAGCCTGCGGATACACCGGTGATGAACCCGTTCTCGACCCAATGTGCGGGTCGGCGACATTTATCATCGAAGCCGCAGAAATTGCGGCGGGGCTAGCCCCAGGCCGCGGGCGGTCCTTCGCCTTTGAACAATTTGCGCGCTTTGATGGCGCAGCATGGGCAGACATGGTGCGGGCAGCTGCGCCTTCAAAGGAGAGTTTTGGCGGCCCCTTCATCGGGTTTGACCAGGATGCAGGCGCTGTGGAGGCTGCCGCCGCCAACGCCGACCGCGCCGGGGTCTCTTCTCAAACTACGTTCACCCAGCAGGGGGCGCATCGCCTCACCCGACCTGATGGGCCGCCCGGACTTGTCATGGTGAACCCGCCCTATGGCGCGCGTATTGGCGACATTTCGGGCCTTCGGACCATCTATCGCACCCTCGGCATGCGCCTCAAAACCGAGTTTTCCGGTTGGCGTGTGGGCCTTGTCACCTCCGAAGGCACCCTTGCGAAAGCGACGGGCCTGCCTTTTCTGCCGCCAGGGCCACCCGTGCCCCATGGGTCGCTGAAGATCAGGCTGTTTAAGACTGGCGTCCTTTAGTAGACAGCCAGGCCTTTTAGAGTGCCCAGTCATCCCGGGCTTGCCCCGGGATCCAACTCCAATTGTGCAAAGAACAACAGATGGTTGGATCAAGCGCTGGACCCCGGCGTGCGACCTAAAGGCCTTGCCGGGGTGACGGGCAAAATCGGCTTAACTCAAAAGCGACTTCCTCTAGGCACAAGGGACGCGCCGCCCTATCTAGGGGACAGGAGACTTCGAATGGCTGACGGAAACGACCACCCCCAGATCACCCTCACCGCGCGCGCGGCGAAGCGGATCACCGACATTATGGCGGGCGAAGCCGACGGCTCTATGCTACGGGTCGCGGTCCTGGGCGGCGGGTGCTCAGGTTTTCAGTACGATTTCCAGATCACCACGGAAAAGGCCGATGACGACCTCGTCATTGAGCGGGACGGCGCCGTGGTCCTTATCGATGAGATGAGCCAGCAATATATGCCAGGCGCTGAGATCGACTTTGCCGACGACATCATTGCCGCGGCCTTCAAGATCAATAACCCGATCGCCACGGCCGGGTGCGGCTGCGGGACAAGTTTTTCGATTTAGCACTGCCCTTGGTTCACTGCGGCCGCTTGGCGCCCTCCGCGACGCCCCTTAAAGAAGTGGCATGACCACTATCTTTCTTCCGATGCTCATTCATTTTGGGATGACAATAACCATCCTCATTATGCTCGTCCTGCGCCGCGCTGGGGAACTTCGGGCGGAGCCGAACCTGCTTGAGAAAATCGACCTCGACAGCTCGCACTATTCCGATGAAGCGAAAAAGCTGTCCAACAATTTCCAAAACCAGTTCCAGCTGCCTGTCTTTTTCCATGTGGGCGGGATCCTCGCTCTATTATTCTCCGTTACCGGATGGGCAGCAGGCGCGTTGGCATGGGGTTTTGTCATAAGCCGCATCGCCCATACCGTCGTTCATACCACTTTCAACAATGTTCGTGTGCGTTTCGCCTTTTTCGTTATTGGGATTCTCTGCCTCATTGGGCTTTGGGTCACCATCGCCATGGGCGCGGAGGAAAGCATTTGGTTTCGCGCCGCCGGCTGGACCATTGTGGAAACACCTACCCCAGCCCCAGATAGCCCCCCTTCCCCAGAGATAATGCCATGAAAATCGCCTCCTGGAACGTCAACTCCATTGGCGCGCGCAAGCCGCGTATCCTTGAATGGTTCGACACGGCCCAGCCCGACGTCTGCGTGCTGCAAGAAATCAAATGTGTCGATGAGAAGTTTCCAGCCAAAGACTTCGAAGAGCGTGGCTATAACGTCCATGTCCACGGACAAAAGACCTATAATGGCGTCGCTCTTTTATCGAAGCATCCGGTGGATGACGTGATCCGCGGGGTTCCGGGCTATGAGGATGAAAATAGTCGGTATATTGAGGGTGTGATTGTTCCTGACGATGCTGCGCCCGTGCGGGTCGGCGGGCTCTATCTGCCCAACGGCAACCCGGCACCGGGCCCCAAATATGACTATAAGCTTGACTGGATGCAGGCGTTCGAAGCGCATCTCAGCGACCGTCTCGCGCTGGAGGAAGCCGCCATTTTCCTCGGCGACTATAATGTCATTCCCGAACCAGAGGGCGTTTATGATCCAAAAGGCTGGGCGGATGCCGCCCTCTTCCGGCCAGAGACGCGGGCGGCTTTCCGCCGATTTCTCAATATCGGGTACACAGAAGCGTTGAACCAATTAATAGGCGAGCCCTTCTACACCTTTTGGGACTATCAGCGGGGCGCATGGGATAAGGACCACGGTATTCGGATCGCCACCCTCCTTCTGTCCCCCCAGGCCCTTGATCGCCTCGACAGTGGCGGCGTCGACCGCGACGCACGGGACCCAAAGAAGGGCGACGACAGCGTCAAACCTTCAGACCATGTGCCTGTGTGGGTTACGATCTGCTAATATCGGCCCAAAGACAATGCTCCCCGCGATCTTTGCTTTATTTTTGAATTGATCTCGTGCTTTAGAGAGTACAATGTACACAAAACTTGACGCTTCGCCGGGGTGACACACAGCCCCTATCAGAAGCGTTCCACAAGCTCGTTCAGAGGAGGACACCCCATGGCAAACCCACAAACGATGGAAACACTAAGAGGCCTCGTCTCAGCCGCCCATGCCGCTGGCGATTCCCTTCCCGCCCACATTGTCGTGGATGGCGAAGTGGTCGATCTCGCCGTTGATAACACCGAGCCGAAGGTGGTGTTGAAGCTCGATTCCACGACCGTCCAGGAGATGATGGACGGTGAACTCGACGGCACCGCCGCCTTTATTTCTCAGCGCCTCATTATCGAAGGCGATATGATGGTGGCGACGCAAATCAGCAAAATCATGGCCCCCGACCGGATGGAGCTGGGCTCGGAAAAAGCGGGTGACACCAACGATAATATCATCATGGTGGAGAATTTAGGCCTTATCGTGAAGGACCTTGAGGGCGCTCGCACCACCATGGAAAAAATGGGGTTCAACATGTCCCCGCTGGGTAATCACCGGGTAGAGGGCAAAGACGGCGAGTTCACCCAGTTCGGTACCGGCAACCATTTGGCGAACTTCTCGAACCTCTCCTTCCTCGAACTGATCACCCATTACATCCCCGAACGGACCGCCGGCCTCTATGGCGACCAACTTAAACGGTATGGGAACCATTGGGGGAAGATGACAATCAAAATAAAATCAAGTGATACCGAAGTTGAACGGTTGCGCCGTCAGGGCCATCCGATTGAGAAAGCCGGTCGCTTCTATCGGTATCACGCCGAAGATGGTTTCTCCCTCGATCATGGGGGGACGAAACGCTCCAAACTGGTGAGCTATCCGTCATCGATGATTGACGATTATATGGTTATCGCGATGGAGCACTTTGACGACGGCTTCCCGATTCCTGAGGAGCATTTCAATCACCCTAATGGCGTTCAGAAAATCGCGTTTAGCCTTATAGGCACTGACAATCCTGCCGCCGCAGCTGCACGGTATGCGGAGGATATTTCCATCAAAGCCACCGAACGGGACGGCGATTGGGTGATCGAAGGGGGGCAAGACACGACCATCATCTTCCGCGCGAAAGACCGCCTTCCCGCCAATTTGCAACACGAACTCGGGGACCGTGGCACCTATCTTTTAGCGCCTGGCTACAAGGTGAAAAGCCTGTCGGAGACCAAGGCCTTTTTGGAGAAAGCTGGGTTCGCCTCCGTTGAAACCGACCTCGGTCTCATGGTCGAGAGGCCTATTGAGGGAACTGGCACGAGTTTCTTTATCGAGTAAGAACTGCTAGCTTTCTGGCACAATAAACCAAATAGTCTGGGTAAGGTAAACCTTATCCAGACTTTATGCATTGAGGATTCGCTATGGGCCGTGTTCTAACCTATGGGTTTTGGAGCTTGATCGGGCTCGTCACTATTCTCGCCCTCGCCATTCTTCTTTGGCTGGATGCGACAAAGCCTGATTACTCAAAAACCCTGAAAAGTGATCATTTGGGTGCAGATGTCACCATTACGCGGGATGAGTTTGGCATTCCTCATATAACAGCGGACAGTTTCGAGGACGCGGCCTTTGCCATGGGCTATGCCCAGGCCCAGGATCGGTTCTGGCAAATGGAGCTGATGCGTCGGTCGGTTCACGGACGAACTGGGGAAGCCATGGGAGAAGCGTTCTATCCTATGGATCTGCGAACCAAAGCGCTGCTTGATTTTCCCGGGGTCCTCGACAAAACCGATGAGCGCCTTGACCCTGAGGTCCGGGAAGTTTTCCGCCGCTTTGCAGAGGGAATTAACCTCGCCGTCGCGACGGGCCAGGCGGCCTCCTCACCCGAATGGGACCTACTCGGCGTACCGCCAGAGGAATGGACCGCACGAGATGTGAGCGGCTTTTTGATCGCCGTGATGCAAGAACCGTGGGCCTCGGACGGCGCGCGGGAGCTTGAAGAAGCCTACCAGGCTAAATATCTGACGGCGGAGGAAAATGCCTTCTTCTTTCAAGATGCACCGGCGACCTTCCCCACCCTTTACGAGGATTTGACCAACAAACCAGAACGCCAAGCGTCATACGGCCGGCCTGATCCCGATGTGCGGCGCACTGGGGGTGGGACCAATTTCTTCGTGGTGGGTCCGGACAAAACGGCGGATGGTACCCCCATCCTTGCGGTGGACCCTCACTTGCCA
>ERZ1740067.2162-NODE-2162-length-12367-cov-6.436810_pt1 | contig 12367 bp, 8 predicted proteins | sample MGYA00581736_ERZ1740067 | MGnify/ENA primary metagenome ERZ1740067 (study PRJEB43018, sample SAMN04849236) | marine metagenome | isolation source: floating plastic debris | place: Pacific Ocean | collected 2008-08-27 | study: EMG produced TPA metagenomics... | reverse complement strand
GTTTTGCTGGAAAAGGCCGAACTGACATCCGGCAGCACATGGCACGCGGCGGGGCAGATCACGCATTCGACCAGCAGTTTTGGCTTGGGCAAATGCGTCGACTACAACATCGGGCTTTATTCGGGTGGATTGGAGGCAGAGACCGGCCAGCCCGTGACATGGCATGGCTGTGGCTCGTTTCGGCTGGCTTACACCGACGATGAGATGGACTGGCTGCGCCACACCCTTTCGGTCGGTCGCTCGCTGGGATTCAACATTGAACTTGTGGGGCCAGAGAAAGTGGCTGAACTACACCCGTTCTACAATCTCGACGGCGTTCTAGGTGCGCTACACACGCCAGACGATGGCCACGTCGACCCGACCAACGTCACGATGGCGATGGCAACGGGTGCCCGCCAAAAGGGTGTGCAGATCATCCGCCAGTGCCGTGCGACGAACATCACCCAACTGCCCTCAGGCGAATGGCAGGTTGAGACAGACAAAGGCACGATCACCTGCGAACATGTGGTCAACGCGGGTGGCACCTATGCGCGGCAAATGGGTGAATGGTCAGGCCTGCAATTGCCGATGACGTCGATGACACACCACTATTTTGTGACCGAAACCGTGCCCGAATTTGAAACCCTCGCCACCGAACTGCCCGTGCTCCGCGACGACAAGAAGGTGTCAGGCTACATCCGAATGGAACAAAAACACGGCTTGATCGGGATCTATGAAAAGGAAAACACAAACTCCGACTGGCACGGTCATTGCCCGTGGGATTATGAGAATTGGCTGTTCGACGCGGATTACGACCGTGTTATGCCCTACTTGGAAGAAAGCCTGAACCGCATGCCGATCTTTGCGGAACTGGGTATTCAACGCGAAGTGCATGGCGCGATCTCTCACCCGCCTGACGGCAACCCATTGATCGGCCCCGCCCCTGGCGTGCGCAACTACTGGTGCTGCTGCGGAACACAAATCGGCATCGGCTGGGGGCCGGGCCTGACGCGCGAACTGGCGCGTTGGATGGTGCATGGCGCGGCGGATATCTCCATGCGTGACTATGACCCGCGGCGATTTGGCAGTTATGCCACCAAAGACTGGCAAGTCGTGAAGGCCGAAGAGGATTACTGCCTGCGCCACGAAATTCCGTTTCCACATTTCAACCGTTTGGCCGGGCGACCGATTAAGCCGTCGCCTTTACATGACCTCCTGAAAGCCAAAGGTGCTGTGCACGAAGAGGTTTACGGCTTTGAACGGCCGCGTTTCTTTGCAAAAGGCATCGCGCAGGAAGATCACTATTCCTTCAACCGCACGCCTGTCGACGACATGGTTGCGGCAGAGGTCAAAGCGGTGCGCGAAAACGTTGGCATCATGGACGTGACCGCTTTCACCAAGGTCTTGGTTGAGGGGCCGGATGCCTATGCCTTGCTGGACCGTCTGACCGCGAACCGGATGCCTCAAAAATCAGGCTCAATCACGCTGACCCATATGCTGAACCGCGCAGGTCGGATTGAACTGGAAACAACCATCGTGCGCATGGCGGATGATCAGTTCTATCTGGTCTGTGCGGCGTTCTTTGAACAACGTCTGCTCGATCATTTGGCACAACACCGCGAAGCGGAAGATGTGACGATCTCCGCGTTGTCCTCAGATTGGTCCGCGCTCTCACTCAATGGCCCCAAGGCACGGAATGTTCTGGCGGCGTGCACGGTTGCTGACCTGTCAAACGCTGGTTTCCGTTGGTTGTCTGCGCAGCAGATCACCGTCGCTGGCCATGACATCTGGGCGTTCCGCATGTCCTATGCGGGCGAATTGGGGTGGGAATTCCACATGCCAAACGCCGCTTTTTTGGACGTCTACAATGGCTTGTGGACAGCAGGCGAAGCGCACGGCATCGCCGACTACGGATCATTTGCGATGAACGTGATGCGGATGGAAAAAGGGTTCAAAGGGGCTGGCGAACTGACCAACGAAGTTACCTTAGCCGAGGCGGATGTGCTGCGTTTTGCGCGCAACGACAAGGATTATGTGGGCCGCGACAAGACGCTGAACACCGACTTGAAATGGGTCTGCGCCTATCTCGAAATCGAACCGGATGGCGTGTCCGATGGGCATGGCGGAGAGGCTGTTATGCTGGATGGCCAAGTCGTCGGCTCAACCGCATCAGTGGCTTACGGCCCAACCGTCGGCAAAATCCTTGCCTTTGCCTATCTCAAACCAGAAGCCGCCAAGCCTGATACCACGTTAGACGTGGTGATCCACGGCGTTCCGCGCAGCGCTCGTGTGTTGGGCGAACCAGCCTATGATCCACAAAGCCTGAAGCCGAGGACAGACGCATGACGTTGCCCACCACGATGAAGGCCATGGTCACAATGGGGCATGGCGATCTTGACCAAATGGTGCTGCACACCGACTGGCCGCGCCCCGAACCTACCGCAGATGAGGTTCTTATCAAGGTGGGGGCCTGCGGGTTGAACAACACGGATGTGAACACGCGATCTGGTTGGTATTCCAAAACCGTGACCGATGCCACAACAGGTGGTGCGTTTGAAGACGTGGGGGAGGATGACCCCACTTGGGGCGGCGCACCCATCACTTTTCCGCGCATCCAAGGCGCAGATGTCTGCGGTGAAATCGTCGCTGTTGGCAAGGGTGTTGATCCGTCGCGCATTGGCGAACGGGTCATCACCGATGGCTGGCTTCGCGATGCCGCCGATTTGGATGACATCAACAAGACCGGATATTTTGGCTCAGAACGTGACGGCGGTTTTGCCGAATATACCACAACACCTGCCCGAAATGCCTTGGCCTTGATCTCAGACATGACGGACGCCGAGCTCGCCACCTTTTCCTGTTCCTATTCCACAGCCGAGGGCATGTTGATCCGCGCGCAGGTGGGGCCAAACGATACCGTGCTGGTTCCCGGCGCATCGGGCGGGGTTGGCGGCGCATTGGTGCAGCTGGCCAAACGGCGTGGCGCACGCGTGATCGCCATGGCCGCGCAGGCAAAGCACGCAGATGTGGCCAGCCTTGGACCCGACATCATCCTGCAGCGCGCGCCCAAGGACCTGCGTGCCGCATTGAAGGATGAAAAGATCACCGTCGTTGCAGATGTCGTCGGCGGTCCATACTGGCCGATCCTGATCGACATCCTGGAGCGCGGTGGTCGCTACACCTGTTCCGGCGCGATTGCGGGGCCGATGGTTGAGCTGGACTTGCGCACCGTCTACCTGCGCGACCTGACATTTACGGGCTCAACTGTGATTACGCCCGAGGTCATGCCAAACCTGATCCGCTATATTGAGGCGGGCGAGATCAAGCCCGCTCTGGCTGCGACCTATCCTCTGGATCAACTCCGCGAGGCCCAAGCCGCCTTTATTGCCAAAACGCACACCGGCAACATCGTCGTGACACCATGAAAATTACCCGCATCCGTATTTACAAAACTGACCTGCCTTACGTCGGTGGGGCCTATGTCTGGGGTGCAGGCAATGCGATCGAAACCGCGCGGGCAAGTGTCGTTGTGATCGACACAGATGCGGGGTTGCAAGGATGTGGTGAATTCACGCCTTGCGGCGAAAACTACATGGTGGCCCATTCCGAAGGCGTGGATGCCTTCGCCCGCCTCGCGGCACCGATGTTATTGGGCGAGGACCCACGGCAGGTGGCGCGGATCGAGCAGGTCATGGACCATGCGGTGCAAGGCCATGGCTATGCGAAAGCCCCATTTGATGCCGCTTGCTGGGACATTCTGGGACAAGCCTGCGGTCAGCCTGTCTGGATGTTATTAGGGGGCAAACTGACCGATGGCGCGCCGATGTACCGCGTGGCACCGCAAAAGGCGACGGACAAAACCCTGGCAGAAATGGAGCGTTATCGCGCTGATGGCTACGGCCAATTCCAGATCAAAGTCGGCGGCGATTGGCAGGCGGACATTGACCGTATAAAGGCGGGTGTTGCGCTGCTGAAACCGGGCGAAAAGGCCATGGCAGATGCCAATCAAGGCTGGCGCGTGGACAATGCCATTCGGGTTGCACGTGCGACGACAAATCTGGACTACATCCTCGAACAACCATGCCGCACATATGAGGAATGCCAGCAGGTTCGACGCATCGCGCAGCAACCGATGAAGCTTGACGAATGCGTCACAGGCATGACCGCCGCCCAACGGATCGTTGCGGATCGCGGGGCTGAAATATGTTGCCTCAAAATCTCCAATCTTGGGGGATTGTCAAAGGCCCGCCGCGTGCGGGACTTTCTTGTTGAAAATCGCATTCCTGTCGTCAGCGAAGATACATGGGGCGGCGAAATCGCCAGTACAGTGGTTGCACATTTCGCAGCATCTACGCCACTGGACTACCTGCAAAATACAACCGACCTGATGAACTACAATACCCGCTCAACAGGTGTTGGAGGCGCGCGGGCCGAAGCAGGCAGGCTTTATACTCCTGATGCGCCGGGACTCGGCGTTGCGCCTGATTTTTCAAGCCTTGGTGCACCAGTCGCGGAGTATCTCTTATGAAAATCACCCGCATCTCAGTCTACCAAGTCGATCTACCGCTTGAGCATCCCTATTGGCTGTCTGGTGGGCGGCTGAAGTTTGAAATGCTGGACGCGACGCTGATCAAAATCGACACCGATGCGGGTATTGTCGGCTGGGGTGAAGGCACGCCTTGGGGTCATACCTATGTGCCCGCGCATGGCCCCGGCATCCGCGCAGGAATTGAAACGATGGCACCGTTCATCATGGGCCTTGATCCGCGGAAGGTGCTGGATGTGGAACGGGCGATGGACCTCGCGCTGCCGGGCCATCTCTATGTCAAAAGCCCCATTGATATGGCGTGCTGGGATATTGCGGGACAGGCAGCAGGTCTGCCGATTGCCGATCTTATGGGCGGCGGGTCACGCACGCCGCGCCCCATTGCGTCGTCCGTCGGGGCAAAGACGGTCGAGGAAACCCGCGCCGTGATCGACCGCTATCGGCAACGTGGCTATGTAGCGCATTCGGTTAAGATTGGCGGTGATGTGGCACGAGATATCGCCCGCGTTCGCGACGTCGAAGAGATCCGGCGGGATGGCGAAATAGTCCTCTATGACGTGAACCGTGGATGGACTCGGCAACAGGCTTTGCGCGTCATGTCGGCGACCGAAGACCTGAACGTCATGTTCGAACAACCCTGTGAAACACTGGACGATATCGCGGCGATATCGGGCAAACATTCCGCCTCAGTTTCAGTGGACGAGACACTTGTCACCCTGCAAGACGCAACCCGTATTGCGCGGGACGGATTGGCTGAGGTCTGTGGCATCAAACTGAACCGAGTTGGCGGCTTGACCAAAGCGGCCCGCATGCGCGACATCGCCTTGGCCCATGGCATCGACATGTTCGTGATGGCGACCGGAGGCTCGGTGCTGGCCGACACCGAGGCGTTGCACTTGGCGGCCACAATCCCTGATGCAAACTGCCACGCTGTCTGGGCCTGTCAGGATATGCTGACCGTCGACATCGCTGGCGGGCGCGGGCCACGCAATAAGGATGGGCATTTACACCTGCCTGAAACTCCGGGCCTAGGGGTGCATCCTGAAGAGGATGCCCTGGGTGATCCCGTGGCTGTATACACATGAAGGTCAATCGCATCACACTTTGGTCCGTCGACCTGACCAGCCATGAGACCTATTACATGGCCGATGGCAAAACCTGTGACACGGTCAAAACCCATGTGCTGTGTCTGGAAACTGATACGGGCCTGAAAGGTTGGGGTGAGGTGTGTCCGATCCCGCATTACCTCCCTGCATTTGCGGATGGTGTGCCAAGTGCAATCACCGAAATGGCACCGGAAATTCTTGGCATCACGCCTACGGGTATTGATGCCCCAATGCGCAAACTGGATGGGTTTCTCCAAGGGCATCTCGCGGCGAAGTCCATTGTCGACATGGCGCTGTGGGATCTGTTCGGCAAAGCCACTGATTTGCCCCTGTATCAGCTTCTGGGTGGGCGGACCCGCCGCGATATGCCGCTTTATCATTCGATCACCTGCATCGCTCCCGATGAAATGGCGGGCATCGCCAAGGAGGCCTACGCCACCGGCATTCGCCAGTTTCAGGTGAAACTCGGGGCGGACGCGGATTGGGAAGCTGACGCCGAAAGATTAACCAAAGTCCGCGAGGCCGTAGGGAGCGGGCCATTGGTTTATGGCGACTGGAATTGTGGGGCCACGAAACTGCATGCTACGCGCGCAGGCCGCGCCGTGGCGCACCTTGATGTGATGCTGGAACAGCCCTGCAAAACGCTCGAAGATTGTGCTGCTGTCCGCCAAGCCATTGGCCTGCCGATGAAAATCGACGAGGGCGCTTATGATCTGGCGTCCCTCATGCGGGCTGCAGAGCTTGGGTGCCTCGACGCTGTAGCGCTGAAGCTGTCGAAATTCGGCGGTATTTCGGCCATGCGGCGTGCGCGCGATCTGACTGTGCATCTGGGGGCTGAAATCTGCGCCGAATGCACATGGGGGTCAGACATCGTCACGGCCGCGTCGCTGCACTTTGCCGCCTCTACGCCGCAGGGCGCGCTCCTCAATACTTGCGACTTGTCGTCCTATGTCAGCCCGCGCATCGCCCCTGATTGCCCGGCACGCAAAGACGGTCGCATCGCGCCGCCCAACGGGCCGGGTCTTGGAGTAACACCCGATCCAAGTGTGCTCGGCATGCCTATTCTTGAATTGGAATAAACCTATGCAAAAACTTTCCACCCAAACCGAATGGATCGCCCGCGCTCAGGCCGTTTTGCCCGCAGGCGGCTTCGGAAATTTCGACCCCGGTATCATGATCGCGCGTGGCGACGGCAGCCACGTTTGGGACGAAGACGGCAACGAATACATTGACTACTTGATCGGGTCTGGTCCGATGTTACTTGGTCACGGCCACCCCGAGGTGATGGAGGCCGTGCTGGAACAACTGCCCAAAGGCATGACCTTCTTTGCTAACAACGCAAAAGGGATTGAGCTGGCCGAAGCGATTGTGGACGCGGTTCCCTGTTGTGAGCAGGTACGCTTTGTCGCGTCGGGCGGCGAAGCGGACATGTACGCTATACGGCTCGCCCGCGCCTATACCGGCAAGGACAAAATCCTGAAGTTCGAAGGTGGCTATCACGGTATGAGCGCCGAAGCGCAGATGAGCCTCGCACCCGTTGCCCGCGTCAATTTCCCCCAAGCTGTCCCTGATAGCGCGGGCATCCCGCAAAGTGTTGCAGATCAAATGTTGATTGCGCCCTACAATGACTTAGCCGCGGTCGAGGCGCTATTGATGGAACATAAGGACATCGCCGCCATTATCGCAGAACCGTTGCAACGGATCATCCCTGCCGCCCCCGGTTATCTTCTAGGCTTGCGCGCCCTGTGTGATAAACACAGCGTTTTGCTGATCTTCGATGAAATCGTCACCGGATTCCGACTGGCCTACGGCGGCGCGCAGGAACGCTATGGCGTGACACCCGACATCTGCACCTTGGGTAAAATCATTGGCGGCGGCTTTCCCCTTGCCGCCCTCGGAGCCAGTGCAGAGATTATGCGGCATTTCGACAAATCCATCGTCGGTGCTAACAAATGGCTCATGCAACTTGGGACGCTATCGGGCAATCCCATTGCGGCAGCAGCGGGCCTGAAAACGATGGAAGTATTGAAACGCAAAGGCAGCTACGACCGTCTGCGCGATATCGGTCGGACGTTGCAGGTCATGCAAAGCAGCGAACTCGACGCCGCAGGTATTCCCCACCAAATCTGCGGAGATGAGACCTTGTTCGATATCTTCTTCACGACCCGCCAGTGCCGCGACTACCGCTCCGCCAAGCATGATGATCCCGCACGGAATGCGACCTACAATGCAACGCTGCGCCAGAACGGGGTATTCAAGTCGCCTGGTAAGCTCTATCCGTCACTTGCGATCACCCCAAACGACCTCGAACAGACGAAAGCCGCTGTCGAGCATGCTGTGCGATCCATTTCCTTGTCCTGAGCGAAATTCTCTCGCAGTTTTTAAACGTCTACGGGTTTGCAAAGATTTGCGGCAGATAACGTGCAGAGAAGTTGTCAAATGACTGCAGTGCTCTGACGCTTGAGCAAGGCGCGGAACTCGTCGCTTTAGGCTTTTACCGGCCTGATGCACTTGCAACGATAATGCTTGCTCGTTCCTTTTCACGACGGCCTTTTGAATGGATGCTATGTTGTCTTCGTCAGCGCGGTGCTGATGTCTGGGTATGGAGGGAGGATTGGAGGGCTTGTTATGCCAAGAGTCGAATTACCCATGGTAACACCGAGTAGAAGAGCCTGGAACAAGGGACGAATAATAGGTCAGAAACGTCCGCTGCTTCCCAAACAGGTGTGGGCCATTCGTGCCCGGCACGAACTTGCAGGCTACCTACGCGACCTGGTGCTGTTCAATGTTGCAATCGATAGCAAGCTGCGCGGCTGCGATCTGGTCAAACTCGCTGTGACCGATTTGGTCAAGGATGACCGCGTTCGTGAAAGGGTATCGGTGATCCAGAGCAAAACCAAGAAACCGGTTCAGTTCGAACTGACTGAAAACACTCGTGATACTGTCATTGCATGGGTGAGATCACCTGAGATGATCGGGTGCCGCTCGATGTTTCCAAGCCGCTTCCACGACCGCCCGCATATCTCAACACGTCAGTACGGTCGACTAGTACGTGACTGGGTGACAGCCATAGGTCTAGAGCCCAGCGGATACGGAACACACTCGATGCGTCGAACCAAAGCTGCAGAGATTTATCGCAAGACGGGAAACCTTCGCGCCGTCCAACTTCTAGTTGGTCACACGAAGGTCGATAGCACCGAGCGTTATTTGGGCGTTGAGCTGGAAGATGCCCTGAGTATTGCCGAGCGCATCGACATCTGAGATTTGTTGGCGAGCGGTTGTGCCGTTCGCTAATGCAAAACGGTCCTATGTTACCGCCACAAAATGGTCCTTGGCGATCGCGCTAGAGCATGTGCTGCGCGATCTAGACCAGATTTTCACATGAGAACAGCCGGTTCGGTGACGCCGACCGCGGAGCCGCGATCAGGCTTTCGCACATAAGAGCAAATGCTGCGTCAGCAATAGCTGCACCAGCATAAGTCTGGTTTGTCCCCGCGTCTCGTTGGTTAGATCGGCTTGCGGCGAAAGTGCAGTCTCGGTTCACGCAAAATCATCACCTGCGAATGACCGGATTGGCGACCTGCGCCGCGATGCAACAGCCAGCGTGCCGCAGATGCGAAGAAATGCTGCGTCAGCGAAGGCCGAAAACCCAAGGTCGGGTTTGTCCGGCGCCTTACCAATTCATGCCCGGCGCAGCGAACGGCTTCGTTTCTGGGAGCCGTCGTTCGTAGATCACGCGACGAAGGAGCTTGAAGAGCCCTCTTTGACAAATGCTGCGTGATGCATGAATGACGGCTTTTTAAATCTCGCCTTGTTGATTTCAGCAATCAGAACGCCTCCATGGAGCGCGTAGTCGCTGGCTCTGATAAAATGACGAGATTGGCGGAATCGCAGCGTCTGTGGAGCCTCTGCGCTTATGCCTTGGAAAGAATGATGCATTGCAGTCTAAACAGGACCGAATGCGCGCTGAAGTTGGACAGGCGTGTCGTGGCCGCGAGGCGGAGGGACCCCGTGTCAGGGAAAAGTAGGAAAACACGCGATAGAAAGACGCAGAGCGCAGAGGCAGAACCGCTAATGAGAACCAAAATAGTTGTTCAATCATGATATAGGCCTAAATACGCGTCGCTTGATCGACCATTGTTGTCTGAACACCGACCGGTCGCACAGGTGGAAGAGCCTCTCAGAGCGCACTGAGCCACTCATCGAGATACCTTGCAAACAGTCCAGGCGCATCAAGCATGACGAAGTGGCCCGCGTCGGGCAGAGTTCGTAGGGATGCATCTGGCAGCAATTGAGAGAAACGCTTGCCTTCAGAGATATCAACCCATCGGTCTTCTTCGCCCCAGAAGACCACAGTCGGAATAGTGACGCTTGGATAGAGCTTTTCCAGCTTTTGCGTATACTCATAATCATACTGCCCGACCTGACGGTAATATGCGCGTTGCCCTTCCTTTCCCAGCCAAGGTGCGATGAGCCGATCCAAAACCGACTGAGTGAGCTGATGTGTTACCGCAGTCCTGAGATGTGCTTCGAGAACGGCGCGGTGGATGTATTCGGGGACATCTGCGAAAGTTTCTTCGTGCTCTTTTACGTGCCGGGAAAACGGTGTTCCCCAAGGGGACAAAATGACGCCGTCACTCACGCAAATTGCCTTCACACGTGCGTGCTCTTCCAGATGGGCTCCCATCACGGTCGCGCCGCCGAAGTCATGACCAACAAGAATGGGATCAGCCAAGTCACTGTCAGCGAGCCATTCGGCCAACACACGGGCGAAAGAGCGCAGCTGAACTTGCTGTCCTTCAAATTTCTTGGATGAGCCGTATCCTGGCAAGTCAAGCAGATGAAACCTGTATTTGTGCTGCAAACGCTTCACCACGCCATGCCAGATCACGGAACTGACCGGCGTACCGTGAACCAGGACCACGTCTAATCCGTCGCCGAATGCATCGTAAGCAGTCTCGCCACAGCTTGACTTGAAGCGCTTCTTTAGGACAAAAGCTGTCATGCCATGATCTCCCTCTCGCTGCTTGATCGCTTTATTTTACAATTTCTTATGCTATGTCGAGCGAAGTATTGTCAGACAGAGATGACAGATCGTCATGTTTCCACCAATTCAGAATCTCCGCGCCTTCGTCGCTGTTGTGCAATCTGGTCAGTTTCGAAGCGCAGCAGAAAAACTCGCCCTAAGCGAATCCGCTGTCAGCCATCAGATTTCCAGACTGGAAGCGCAACTCGGTGTTCAACTGCTAAAGCGTGGTCGGCAAGGGGCTGAACTCACAGATATCGGTCGCGCTTTTTTTCACCGCGTTTCTTCAGGCCTGCAAGAGATCGAGTCAGGGGTCGAGGAGATCAAGCGGAACAGCATTAATGCGGTGACAATCACTGCACCGCGGACATTCGCTTCGTTCTGGCTCGCACCCAGACTCACGTCCTTCTACGAAGAATATCCGTCTGTAGAGCTCAAGCTATTTGCGACAGATAGGGTTTGTGATTTGCAGAATGAACGGATTGACCTTGCGATCCGCCGAAGAAGCAAATGTGAACCGATCAATGGGCAGGACTTATTCTGCGCAGAAGAGATTTTTCCAGTTGCGACGAAAGACCTGAAAACACGTGTAGTAAAGGAAGGCTGGGCGACCATCCTTCGCAGTGTCCCACTGATCTTGAACGAAGCACATCCGGATGAATGGCAAATCTGGGCTGCTGCCGTTGCCCAGCCATTGCCGACAGAGACGAGGTTTCGCCGTCTGGGGTCTTATGATCAAGTGCAGGCAGCGGTGCTCGCTGGAACAGGAATCGGAATGGGGCGCTCTCCACTTTGTAATGAAGCTGTGAGTGAGAGTCGTCTGCATCCAATAGGCCGCGAAAAAATCCAAACAGGCTCTTATGAGCTTGTTTGGTCACCATCTCGGAGGCTTACCGAGTATCAGACTGAATTTCTCAATTGGCTCAGGAAAGTGAAGCCTAGGTGTTCGCGTTGATCGAGTAAGACCGGTTACGAGAGTGACCTGCTGCCCTTGGAGTCCGCTAATTTGGGTTAGCTCTGTTCAGGGTTTGGTCCTCTCTTGACCGTTGGTGATACTCCCACGGAGTGAGCCCGTCGAGGCTCGAATGTGGGCGGTGGTGATTGTAGTCGGCGCGCCATGCCGCAATCATACGGCAGGCATGGCGCAGAGACGGGAACAGGTGTTCGTTGAGACACTCCTCGCGCATCCGACCGTTGAAGCTTTCCACCAGGCCGTTCTGCATGGGCTTGCCTGGCGCGATGTAGTGCCAATCGACTTTGCGGTCCTCTTGCCATTTCAGCATCGCATTCGATGTCAGCTCCGTTCCGTTGTCACTGACGACCATGCAGGGAAAGCCACGCAGGTCGGCAATGCGATCCAGCTCACGTGCGACACGCGTACCGCCAATGGATGTGTCCACCACGGCGGCCAGGCATTCCCGGCTGAAGTCATCGATAACGTTCAGCACGCGGAACCGACGACCATCCTCCAGCGCGTCCGACATGAAGTCGAGCGACCACTGCTGGTTTGGGCCTTGTGGGATCGCCATTGGTGTTCTGGTGCCGACTGCGCGCTTGCGACCGCCGCGTTTACGAACGGTTAACCCTTCTTCGCGGTAGAGCCGGTACAGCTTCTCCCAGTTCACCTCCCAGCCTTCGCGCTTCAGCAAGATGTGCAGGCGGCGATACCCGAACCGTCGCCGCTCGGATGCCAGGTCTTTCATCCTAGTG
>ERZ1740067.2160-NODE-2160-length-12372-cov-7.213039_pt1 | contig 12372 bp, 12 predicted proteins | sample MGYA00581736_ERZ1740067 | MGnify/ENA primary metagenome ERZ1740067 (study PRJEB43018, sample SAMN04849236) | marine metagenome | isolation source: floating plastic debris | place: Pacific Ocean | collected 2008-08-27 | study: EMG produced TPA metagenomics... | reverse complement strand
GCAAGCAGGCGATTGACAATGACATGAACGCGACCGGCCAGATGCTGTCGGCGCTGATGGGCTGGTCGCAAGCGACATTCGCCTCCGAAGTTGATGTCGATGGTGACAAAGCGGTCGTGACCCGTGAGGTTGACGGCGGTTTGCAGACAATTTCGGTCAAGATGCCGACGATCATCACGGTCGATCTGCGCTTGAATGAGCCGCGCTATGCGTCGTTGCCCAACATTATGAAGGCCAAGAAAAAGCCCTTGGACGAAAAGACACCTGCCGATTACGGCGTCGACGTCGCACCCCGTCTTGAGATCGTCTCGACGGTGGAGCCTGCCGCGCGCAGTGCTGGCGTCAAGGTTGGTTCGGTCGAAGAACTGGTCGCGAAACTCAAAGAAGCAGGAGCTGTGTAATGGCTGTTCTTTTGATTGCTGAAGTCTCTGGCGGCGAGTTGTCCGTTGATGCGACCGCCAAGGCGTTGACAGCTGCAAAGCAAATGGGCGACGTCACCGTTTTGTGCGCAGGCGAAAGCTGTGCTGCGGCAGCGGAAGCGGCTGCAAAGCTGGACGGTGTGAGCAAAGTGCTTTGCGCCGATGATCCAGCTTACGGTCACGATCTTGCCGAACCACTGGCCGATCTGGTTGTATCGCTGGCTGGCGATTACGAGCATGTCGTCGCGCCATCGACCGCGGCCTCCAAGAACCTGTTGCCCCGCGTCGCCGCGATGCTGGACGTCATGGTCATCTCGGAAGTGACCGCTGTCGTTGACGGCAACACGTTCGAGCGTCCGATCTATGCAGGTAACGCGATGCAAACGGTGAAATCGGCGGACGCCAAGAAGGTCGCAACGATCCGGACCTCCACATTTGATGCCGCGGGCGAAGGCGGCTCAGCCGCTGTCCAGACGATCGACGCAGCGGCAAACCCCGGTCTGTCCGAATGGGTCGAGGATAAGGTCGCCGAAAGTGACCGCCCGGAACTGACATCGGCGGGCGTTGTCGTCTCTGGTGGTCGCGGTGTCGGGTCAGAAGACGACTTTGCACTGATCGAAAAGCTGGCGGACAAACTGGGCGCTGCTGTCGGCGCGTCCCGCGCGGCGGTCGACTCGGGCTATGCGCCGAACGATTGGCAAGTGGGCCAGACCGGCAAGGTCGTGGCGCCGGATCTTTACATCGCCGTCGGCATTTCTGGCGCCATCCAGCACTTGGCTGGCATGAAGGACAGCAAGGTCATCGTCGCGATCAACAAGGATGAAGAAGCGCCGATCTTTCAGGTGGCCGATTATGGTCTGGTCGCGGACCTCTTCGATGCTGTGCCGGAGCTTGTTGAAAAGCTGTAAAGCCGCTTCCAAAATAGAATGGAAAGGCCCGCCTGCCATGGCGGGCCTTTTTTTGTTAACGATCTGGCATGTACCCGGTCAGGGGTTCCGCCAAAGCGCGGGCCGCGTGATGATGCGCATCAATGCCCATCAATTCACCGGCCGCCAAGGCTTCAAGCGGATTGAACACCATCCCTTCCGTCCGCAGCGGACCGGGATCGTACACGACCTCCACATAGTCCTCGGCCATCTCACGCAGCTTTGCGATCATCGCCCCGTCGATAAACTGCGGACGACCGGTGGCTTCGGGATCATCGTCCGGGCCGTTCTCCCCCAGCCAAAGCAGCACGACGGGCGCTTTGAGCCTGCCCAGAAGGTTCGTCATGCGCGCAAGCCAAGCCGATTTCAACTCGTCCACCAGCATCCCATAGCGATCCGGCGCACGGGATTTCAATTCAGCAAGCAGATGGCCGGTGAAGTGAAACTCCGTAAAATCGGCGTCGCGAAAGATCGTCGCCATCAGATCAGAGGCATGCACAAACCGGTCATTGCGGCGCGGATGTACCGTGTAAAACCGGTTCGAGCAGTTTTGCGCACCGGTAATCTCAAGGACGATCACTTCTGCCCGGTTCGCCAGATCAACGATACCCGGCTCGTTCAGATACGCTTCTGGTCCGGCATTGACGACACCCAGATTCAGTGTCTCGTACCCGGTTTTATCCTCGACCAATGCCGGAAACGGCGTTTCCAGAAAACGGCCATAGGTTTCAGTGCCGCCCAGAAAGGCAACATATTCTTCGCGCAGCTTCTTGCGCGGCCCGCGAAACCGAAGACGCGAGCCCTCATAGGAACACGGAAAGTAGTCCAGGCCGGACTGGCCCAAAGTCTCATAGGTCATAACACCCACCATCTAAATTTTCACCCGAGTCGGAGATTGCGCCGAAAACCTTGCCAAAAAGCTAAACCCCCAAAGTGAGATAAAATGTCTGCGTCTCAGCCCCTTGGCACCCCCCTCACACGCGGTCATACTGCGCCCGATCAGCAAGAGAGGCAGCGGTCCATGACAATCCAGAAAGTTGGCGTGATCGGAGCAGGGCAGATGGGTAACGGGATCGCCCATGTCTTCGCCCTGTCAGGTTATGATGTGCTGTTAAACGATATCTCGGAAGACAGCCTGAACGCCGCTGTGGCCCTGATTGACCGCAACCTCGAACGTCAAGTTTCGCGCGACAAGATCAGTGCTGATGACAAGGCGTCCGCGATGGGTCGCATCCACACGACCCTCAAGCTGCCCGATCTGGGGGGTACTGATCTGGTGATCGAAGCCGCGACCGAGCGTGAAACGATCAAAACAGCCATATTCGAGGATTTGCTGCCGCATCTGCAACCGCATACAATCCTCACGTCGAATACTTCGTCGATCTCGATCACGCGTCTGGCCTCACGCACAGACCGGCCCGAAAAATTCATGGGCTTCCACTTTATGAACCCTGTGCCGATCATGCAGCTGGTCGAGCTGATCCGCGGCATCGCAACGGATGAGCCCACATTCTCGGCCTGCATGAAGGTTGTGGAAAGGATCGGCAAAACGTCCGCCACGGCAGAGGATTTCCCCGCCTTCATCGTCAACCGGATCCTGATGCCGATGATCAACGAAGCGATTTACACGCTGTACGAAGGCGTCGGGAACGTGAAATCTATCGACACATCCCTCAAGCTGGGCGCAAATCACCCGATGGGACCACTGGAGCTGGCTGATTTCATCGGGCTCGACACCTGTCTTGCCATTATGAACGTGTTGCATGACGGGCTGGCGGATACAAAGTACCGCCCCTGCCCGTTGCTGACGAAATACGTCGAAGCAGGGTGGCTAGGACGGAAAACCGACCGCGGTTTTTATGACTATCGGGGCGAAGAGCCGGTGCCGACGCGCTAGGGCTTTTTGCCCAATTTAAGCGTTTCCTGGCGCAGCCAGCTGACAAACCCGCGCGGGTTGCTGGCCCATTCTTTCGTCTGGTCCGCTGTGATCGGCTCTCCCACGCGGGGGGCCTGCGGCTTGTTCATCGCGTGGACAACCTCATGGATCAGCAAACCCTGACGCAGCGTAGCCGACAGACGGTTGGCCATCTGATACCAGCGCGAGTTCTGGCCGGGGAAAAAGACCGGCAAAACCGTCGCGCCTGACTTCTGGATCATCTTGGCGGTGAACGGATTCCACTCAGCCTCAATCGCGGGGCCAAACATCGTGTCGCTCGATGCAACGACGCCGGAAGGGAACAACACAACGACGCCTTGGTTTTTCAGATGCTCCATCGCTTGCTTGCGCATCTCAATGGACTTGCGCTGCGCGTCTTCCTCGTGGGGGAAGGGCACAGCGATCATAAACTCTTCGATTTCCGCGATGCCTGTCAGAAGGCTCCGCGTCAAGATTTTGTAGTCCTGCCGGACGCGCCCGATCAGATCAGCAAGGATCATCCCGTCGACCAGCCCGTGCGGGTGGTTGGCAACGATAATGACGGGGCCCTTCTTGGGAATACGCGCGATTTGCTCGGGCGGGGTCGCCAAGGGGATGCCCATCAGGTCAAGCGATTGGCGCCAGAACGGTTGCCCGTATTGCGGGCCCAACGCCTCAAACCGGCGGATCAGGCGCAGCAGGGACAGCTTGCCCGTACACCACTCCATCACGCGAATGGTGAAGGATTTGAACGGGTTCTCGAATGTGTTCGCGTATGACAGCTTGCGCTTGTCATAAGGCACGTAATCAGGATCGGTAATCACCGGAGCTACAGTCGTGTTCTGAAAACTGTCTACCACTTGGTGCGTTCGCCCCCCGACCGAAGTCGCTTAGAAGTCTTCGCCAAACTTATTGGCCACCAGCGCATCAATGGCCTCGGCAAGCTGATCTGCCTCCGCGCCGCTGGTTTCAACCTCAATAGTGGTTCCTTTTGAAGCTGCCAACATCAAAAGCCCCATAATACTGTCCCCTGCGGCGCTGAGCCCATCCTTGGAAACCTCGGCCTGCGCATTATGCGCCTCGACGACTTCGACAAGTTTGGCCGATGCGCGTGCATGCAGACCCTTTTCATTGATTATTTTATGGGTACGCAAAACAGTCTGGCTCATAAAACTCGATCAAACCGCATCAGCATCGAAGCTGTCAATATACTTGCGCCCCGCATCCCGCGCGAGAGAGACAGCATCCTCGACCGATTTACCACGCGATTTCGCTAACTTAACCAACATCGGCAGGTTTGCCCCGTAGAGGATCTTGCGGTTTGTCGGACTGCACGCGCGCAAGCTCAAGTTCGACGGCGAGCCGCCGAACATATCCGTCACAATGACCACTCCATCGCCGGTGTCGACCGCATCAGCGGCCTCGCAAATCTCGGTCTGTTTGGCGCTGCGGTCATCGCTGACCTCGATCGAGATGGCATGAACACCGCCCTGCCTGCCGACAACGTGTTCGACAGCGGCCAAATACTCGCGGGCCAATCCCCCATGCGCGACGATCACAATGCCGATCACGCTTTACTCACTTTATGCTGTGGCGCGGGCCCGGAGGCCGCTGCGCGTTCTAACTCCCTATGTCTTATAGACACCTGCCATCCGGCTGATTCAAGGGTTGCCGCCAGCTTTTCCGCAACGGAAACCGAACGGTGTTGCCCTCCGGTACAACCAAATCCAATGGATAGATGCGCCTTGCCTTCGGCGACATAGGCCGGCAATAGCATCTCGGCCAGGCCGCGCACACGATCAAAGAACTCAGCAAAACGTGGGTCTTTCTGGACATATTCAGTCACCGCAGAGTCCTGACCGTTCAGCGCGCGCAAACCTTCCTCCCAGTAGGGATTGTTCAGAAAGCGGCAGTCAAAGACCATGTCGATCCCGCGGGGCAAACCACGTTTATAGGAAAACGAATGCACCGCGAGTGCCAGACGGTCGCCGCTTTCAGGGGCGAACCACCGCTCGATATCAGCACGCAGATCGTGCGGGCTAAGATCGGACGTGTCGATCAACATCTCTGCCCGCGCGCGGATCGGAGCCAGCAGATCAAACTCGCGCGCAATGCCTTGGGACGGGCTTTCGCCAGGCGCCATTGGGTGACGGCGTCGCGTCTCGGAATAGCGGCGCAACAGAACGTCAGTTGTTGCGTCAAGATAAAGCACCTCAAGCGCTATCTCCGGTGCTTCACCCAGCTTGTCGATCATCTCGATCACGCCCTGGGTGCTGAAATCGCGGTTGCGGACGTCCAGCCCCAACGCAAGCGGGGTCGTCATCGGCGGGCCCTGCAACAGCCGTGGCATCAGGCTGAGCGGCAGGTTGTCAATCGCCTCGTAGCCCAGATCTTCAAGCACATTGATCGCTGTTGATCGTCCGGCCCCGGACGGACCAGTGACCAGCACCACACGTTGCCCTGCTTGTTGATACATTTGCGCCATCGCTCAGTCCCGTCTCCCCGCCTTGAGATATTGCAGCAGCGCAGCAGGAAAAGCCGGGGTCTCTGCTTTGTGAAGCAAAGGGAGGGGGCGGCCCAGCAGAATCGTCTCGCGAAAGGGGGGCAGACGGTCGTATTCGAGGGTGGCCAGATCCAGCACCGCGCAAAGCGGGGACGGCCCAGCAGGTGTTGCATGCAAAAGGCCAAGGCCGCGCGCTTCAATGCGACCAGCGATTGCGGGCGGGCACGATGCACTGATCTGATCACCTTTGAGCCGAAGCACTGTCTGATCGTCGGCGATAAGGGATGCCCCCAGCGCCATCATCTCAAGCGCGAGGCTGGATTTGCCTATGCCCGACGGGCCCATGATCAACAAAGCCTGCCCTTTGACCGCGATAGTCGTCGCATGAACAAGAGTGGGCTTGTCGTCTTTTGGTGGGGTTCGGGGCAGCGCGTCTTGCATCAACAAACCGCTCTAACCATGTCAGACCGGCAAGCCGACCACAAAGCGCGCGCCCAACGGCTCAGACGTAATGTCAGCATCCGTGGGGCGAATGTTCTCTGCCCATATCACGCCACCATGCGCCTCGATAATCTGTTTCGAAATTGCCAACCCAAGGCCGGAGTTATTGCCGAATTGCGCCTCGGGACGTTCCGAATAAAAGCGTTGGAAAATCTTGTTCAGTGCGGGCTCAGGGATACCGGGGCCGGTATCTTCGACGACGACCAGAACACGGTTTTCACGCTGTCGCGCCCAAACACGGATCGCATCGCCTTCCTCGCAGAACGAGATTGCATTGGTGATCAAGTTGACGAAAACCTGCGCCAGCCGCGCCTCAAGCCCGTGAACGACGATAGGCTCTTTCGGAATATCGGCAATATATTCAACGCCTTTGGCCGATGCTTCCTGACCCAGAAATTCGTTCAGATTACCAATCATGTTCAGCAGATCAAACGCCTGTTCTTCTTCCTTGACCAGTTCACTGTCCAAGCGCGACGCATTGGCGATATCGCTGACCAGACGGTCCAGACGGCTCACATCATGGTCGATGACATCAAGCAGCTTTTCGCGTTGGTCATCGCGCTTTGCAACCCGCATTGTGCCAACGGCAGACCGCAGGGACGCCAGCGGGTTCTTGATCTCATGCGCCACATCAGCGGCGAATTGTTCGTTGGCGTCGATCCTGTCGTAAAGGGCTGCCACCATGCCGCGAAGGGCGCTGGACAGACGCCCGATTTCATCGGGACGTGCCGTCAGATCAGGGATGCGGATCCGGCTCGGCGTCATTTTTCGGGCGTTCTTGTCGCGACCCAGTTCAGCCGCAGCGGCAAGGTCTGACAAAGGGTTTGCGATGGTCGAGGCCAACACGAGGCTCAGACCGATTGAGACGAGAATGGCGATGACAAACATCTGCAAAATCTGTTCGCGGTCAGAGCGGACCAGCTGGTCAATCTCGCCCGCGGCACTGGTCAGGGCGATAACGCCAACCGCTGTCTCACCTTGCAAAATCGGGGTCGCAACGGTGAACAGGGTCGCATCATTCGCATCACGACCCATTTCCACTTGCGTGCCGCCGGTCAGCGTTTCACCGATCAGCTTGGTCGCAAGCGTTTCGGCATCATCGACATCGGCCACGTCCGAATTCGCGGTGAGCAGGTTTGACGCGCCAGACCAGATGCGGTTCAGGAAGTCGGTAATGACGGTGTTCGTCTCGGAATTGGCGAGACCGTCAAGCTGCGGCAGCCGCCGCTCCATCCCTTCGGTCGAACCGATAAGCGCTTCTTGCGGGTCAAATACGAAGACCTCGACGCCAGAGCGTAAATCAAGCGCTTCAAGCGTCTCGGTCACGTCCAGACCATCGCCTGCGGCAAGGTTAACTGGCGCATTTCCTTCGATCTGCGCCTCGAAAACATCGGCAATCAGTTCCGCTTCCGAAACCAACGCTGTGCCGCGCTGACACGCCAATGAATCGCGAGCGGGGTTCAGGTAAAGAACACCCGCCACTAGCACGATCAGCGCCAGCAGATTGAACGTGATGATCTTGCGCGCCAGCGGCGAACGGTTCAGCGTAATCAGCCCACGCCGTTGCCGCCGGTCCTGCAATTCCTTCTCGCCAAAGCTGTCCGGCGCGACATAGTCATCGCCCAGCACGACGTCAGGTCTGGCCGCCTTGCGGACAGAGTTCAGGTCCCGAACGTCAATCTTCGGCGCGATGGTCATTATTCCTCGTTATAGCGGTAGCCGATGCCATAAAGCGTCTCGATCGCCGTGAACTCATCATCGACTGAGCGCATCTTTTTGCGCAGCCGCTTGATGTGGCTGTCGATTGTACGGTCGTCGACGTAAACCTGATCGTCGTAGGCCACGTCCATCAACTGATCGCGGCTCTTCACGAAACCCGGGCGTTGCGCAAGCGCTTGCAGCAACAAGAATTCGGTCACTGTCAGCGACACGTCCTTAGTTTTCCATGTCACCGCATGGCGCAGCGGATCCATCCGCAACTCGCCGCGTACCAGTACTTTGGTGTCTTCGGTGTCGCCGACAACATCGCCTGCAATCGCGTCCTGACGACGCAGCAATGCGCGGATACGCTCGACCAGAAGACGCTGTGAGAACGGCTTTTTCACATAGTCATCGGCGCCCATGCGCAGACCCAGAACCTCGTCGATCTCGTCATCTTTCGAGGTCAGGAAAATCACCGGCATCTTGGTTTTCTGCCGCAACCGCTGGAGCAGATCCATACCGTCCATACGGGGCATTTTGATGTCCAGCACAGCCATATCGGGCATGCTTTTGTTGAAGGCGTCCAGTGCGGCTTGGCCGTCATTATAAGTCTGAACTTCGAACCCTTCGGCTTCGAGTGTCATGGACACGGATGTCAGAATATTCCGATCATCGTCCACCAAGGCGATCTTCGACATGGGGAATTCCTTTACTGCTCTCAATTTTTATTGCCTGTTTTTTCGATAATCTCGCTTTTTTCAGGGGCCGAATCAACTGTTAAAGCGAATCAGACGTCCGACCTGCGTCAGTTTTGGAACAAAAAAGAAAATGAATTGCTAAAATGCAGCAGTTCACCGCCGTCTTTCGACGGTGTTGGCGCTAACCTGCATTTGGTTGCGCTAACTGCGCGATTGCGTCCTGTTCTAATCGGGAAGCGTCATGTTATCTGGACCTCTGTCGCTGCTTCCGGCGGCAGGCGCGATCCATGCGTTACAGGATAATTCGCCCGCGCAGGGCACCACAGGAGCAACTCAATGACATCTGGACGGGTCAACCCGCAGCACCGCCTCGAAGACCAAGGGATCACAGGTCTTGGCAATGTCTATTACAACCTGTTGGAGCCCGCGCTGATCGAAGCCGCGCTCAAACGCGATGAGGGCACGCTGGGCGAAGGGGGGACGTTCCTTGTCTCCACCGGCAAGCACACCGGTCGGTCGCCCAAGGATAAATTCGTCGTCCGCACCCCATCCGTTGAAGACAGTATCTGGTGGGAAAACAACGCCCCGATGGAGCCTGCCTCCTTCGATGTCCTTTATACTGACATGCTCGCCCACATGGAGGGCGGCGATTACTACGTGCATGATCTGTTTGGTGGCGCTGATCCCGCGCACCGTCTTGACGTGCGTGTTGTCACAGAACTGGCGTGGCACGGCCTTTTCATCCGCCACATGCTGCGCCGTCCTGACCGGGATGAGCTGGACGACTTCACCGCAGATTTCACGATTATCAACTGCCCGACGTTCAAGGCAGACCCGGCCAAACATGGCTGCCGCTCTGAAACTGTCATTGCGTTGAATTTCGACAAGAAGCTGATCCTGATCGGCGGCACGGAATACGCGGGTGAGAACAAGAAATCCGTGTTTTCCCTTCTGAACTACCTGCTGCCCGAAAAAGGCATCATGCCAATGCACTGCTCGGCCAATCACGCACCAGGCAACCCTGTTGATACAGCGATCTTCTTTGGCCTGTCCGGCACTGGCAAAACGACGCTGTCCGCTGACCCGTCCCGCACGCTGATCGGCGATGATGAACACGGTTGGTCCGACCGCGGTACTTTCAACTTCGAAGGTGGCTGCTACGCGAAGACAATCAACCTGTCGCCCGAGGCCGAGCCTGAGATTTACGCCACAACCAAGAAGTTCGGCACCGTGATCGAGAACATGGTTTTCGATGAGGAAACCAAGGAACTCGACTTTGAAGACGACAGTCTTACCGCCAACATGCGCTGCGCCTACCCGCTGCACTACATCTCGAACGCGTCCTCCAGCGCTTTGGGTGGACACCCCAAAAACATCATCATGCTGACCTGCGATGCGTTCGGCGTCCTGCCTCCCATCGCGCGGCTCACGCCTGCGCAGGCGATGTATCACTTCTTGTCCGGCTTCACCTCTAAGGTTGCGGGCACCGAGCGTGGTGTGACAGAGCCTGAGCCCACATTCTCAACCTGTTTCGGTGCACCCTTCATGCCACGCAGGCCCGAAGCCTACGGGAATCTGCTGCGCGAGAAGATCGCCAAGCACGGGGCAACCTGCTGGCTGGTGAATACCGGCTGGACCGGGGGGGCTTACGGCTCAGGCTCTCGGATGCCGATCCGGGCGACCCGTGCCTTGCTGACTGCCGCGCTTGACGGCTCCCTCGCCGAAGCGGACTTCCGCAAGGACCCCAACTTCGGCTTCGAGGTTCCCGTCAGCGTTCAAGGTGTCGCCGACATCCTGCTAGAGCCGCGCCGGACCTGGGCCGATGCTGACGCGTATGACGCACAGGCGGAAAAGTTGGTGCAGATGTTTGCTGACAATTTTGAGCAATATGTGCCTTACATCGACGACGATGTGAAAGCTGCCGCGATCGGCTAAAACAGCCCGCGCCGGATCAGGTTCAGACCGGCGAGCAACAAAACGGCCAGCGTTGCCTTGCGAAAGGCCTGCTGGTCAATCTTGTCATGCACCAGCCAGCCCAGCGCCATGCCGATAAAGGCAGGCGCGATCATGATGGCGGAGAACACAACCGTCTGATCATTCAAAACACCCGATTGCAGGTGCGCACCGGTCAACGCCACGGCGCCCAGCCCATAGATCACACCCATTACGCGCATCTGATCAACCTTGGGCGTGTCTATGGCCGTCAGATAAGCCACTGTCGGCGGGCCCCAAATGCCCGAGATGCCTCCAATGAAGCCGGCAAACGCTCCGATCCCGGCTTCCCAGTAGCGCTGAGCCGTAGCCGCGATCCGCAACCGCCATCCCGCCAATTGGAACGCTGCAAACAGCACGACCGGCACGCCCATCATCAGAAACAGCGCGTCCGCGGGCAGCACCGCCACCAGTTGCGCACTCAGCAGCAGCGTCACCAACCCGCATGACAAAAACAACCAGACCGATTTGATCGACCCTAGCGCTGCCCCGATCCCCTGCCGCAACGCCTGCCCTCCATTGGCAACCAAAGTCGGCAATATTAGCCCAGCCAGCGCCACATCGGGGGGCAAAAACCCCGATAGCCCCGAGATGACGACCATCGGCATGGCGAACCCCACGACGCCTTTTACCAAGCCTCCCAGAAAAGCGATGCCAAGTGCGGCGATCAGCAGGGTTGGGGACATCAGGATGAAAATGCTATCCATGCTGCTAGATAACGCAGCCCATCCCGTGCTGCACTGCAATAATCGTCTGCGCAATTTTTGTTCAAATAGCCGGAATATTTGGAATTAAAGTTGCGCTGCACCTGCGAAAGCCCTATGTCGTCATGCAACCTAGAAAAGGAACTGTAGAATGGCCCACGACGGACAAGACATGCCCCTCGCGCCCACGGCGCTGCTCCCTGATCTTCTTTCCCTCACCGGCGCGGCGATTGCCCCGGTTGAAGGCGTTCTGACCAAAGCCAAAGATGCTTTGCGCGTTTTGGTTACGAAAGACGGTCGCGTCTCTGGCGGCCTGATCGAGGCGAATCAAACAGCAGCCCACGGGCTAGCCTGGCTTGCCACTAACGTCGAATCACTACGTCAGAAGCAGGCCTGGGCCGAACAGCTGCAAGCCGATGGCAAATTTGACGAAACCGAACAGCTGATCCACCAAATCGCATTCGGCGAATATCTTTGGCAGATCTACGGCGGTATCCCGATGAATCAGGGCGAAATCCTCCGCCTGCAAGACATTGGACTGACCCAGGATGACATGCGCGGGCTGATGGAGCCTGCGGTAATGACACTCACCCAGACCGGCAATTCACAAGCGGCCCGCACGCGGCTGGTCGAGCTGATGCAGGAACACTCCGCCAACATCACCGTAGGCACCTCTGGCCTTGATGATGAGCTTGAGATGATCCGCGAACAGTTCCGCCGTTTCGCCGTCGAAAAGGTCGAGCCTTACGCACATGATTGGCACCTCAAGGACGAGCTGATCCCGATGGAGATCATCGAAGAGCTTGCCGAAATGGGCGTCTTCGGTCTCACCATCCCCGAGGAATATGGCGGATTTGGCCTGTCCAAAGCCTCGATGTGCGTCGTCTCGGAAGAGCTGTCGCGCGGCTATATCGGCGTCGGCTCGCTGGGCACCCGCTCGGAAATCGCCGCCGAGTTGATCATCTGCGGCGGCACCGAAGAGCAAAAGCAGAAATGGCTGCCGCAACTGGCCT
>ERZ1740067.2159-NODE-2159-length-12379-cov-8.513713_pt1 | contig 12379 bp, 16 predicted proteins | sample MGYA00581736_ERZ1740067 | MGnify/ENA primary metagenome ERZ1740067 (study PRJEB43018, sample SAMN04849236) | marine metagenome | isolation source: floating plastic debris | place: Pacific Ocean | collected 2008-08-27 | study: EMG produced TPA metagenomics... | reverse complement strand
TGATCCTCAGGATACAGGAACGGCCCCTCCGGCACCTCGCCCGCAAGCCAAACCCTCAAGTCCTGCACGCCATGCCCCTTCTCGGCCGAGATCATGAACGTCTCGGAAAACGCATAAAGCTCGTTCAGGTCCTTGGTCAACGCCAGCAGCACATCGGATTTCACCCGGTCAATTTTGTTGATCGCCAGCGCCACGCGCTGCCCCGTCGCGCGCTCCTCAAGGCTGTCGATAATCGCCCGCACACCATCGGTGATCCCACGATGCGCCTCGATCATCAGAACGACCACATCGGCATCCGCAGCCCCGCCCCAAGCGGCGGCCACCATCGCGCGGTCCAGACGGCGACGTGGACGAAACAGCCCGGGCGTATCGACAAAAACCAGTTGCGACTGGCCTTCCATAGCCACACCACGAATGCGTGCGCGCGTCGTCTGCACCTTATGCGTCACGATCGACACTTTCGCCCCAACCATCCGGTTCAGCAACGTCGACTTGCCCGCATTCGGCTCACCGATCAGGGCCACAAATCCAGCGCGCGTCTCGCGCAGTTCACACCCTCCAGACGTGTCAGCATAGTCCGGGCGGCCGCCTGCTCGGCATGGCGTTTCGAGCCCGCCTCAGCCTTCGCGGCCTCACCGCTTTGCAATGTCACTTCGATCACGAACTGAGGCGCATGATCCGGCCCCGTCCGCTTTGCAATCGCGTATTTCGGAGGCTGCTGCCCCCGCGCCTGCACCCATTCCTGCAACGCCGTCTTGGGGTCGCGCGCATCTGCTTCAACCGTGGTCACACGATCCCCCCAAAGCTGCGTGACAACCTTGCGCGCTGCCTCAAACCCGCCATCACGATAGACGGCAGCAATCACCGCCTCCATCGCATCTCCCAAAAGCGCCTCTTTACGACGCCCACCAGACAGCATCTCGGACCGGCCCAGTTTCAGCACTTCACCCAAGCCGATCTCCCGCGCGACGTCAGCGCAGGTTTCCTTGCGCACCAAGGCGTTAAACCGCGGGGCCAGTTGCCCTTCTGCCGCGCTCATATCAGCCAGCAACACGGCCTCCGCCATGACCAGACCCAACACCCGGTCCCCCAGAAACTCCAACCGCTGATTGTCGCTCCGATTGGGCGTGGACATCGACGCATGCGTGACCGCGCGCACCAGCAGTTCGGGGCGTGCAAACTGGTGCCCCAAACGGCTTTCAAACGCCTTCAGGTCACCCGACAGCTTCACTCGATCGCCTTAAAGAAACGATCCCCGCGCCATGTCCAGAAGAAGAACATGGACCGCCCCGCCGACGAGAACATGACCCGGTCCGCGCGCCCGATCAGGTTCTCATGAGGCACAAACCCAACGCCACGTGCTGCCAGCGGAACGCGGCTGTCGGTGGAGTTATCGCGGTTATCGCCGATGAACATATATTCGCCCTCGGGCACGGTATAAACGGGCGTGTTGTCCAGCACACGATCTCCCACATTGAGGATGTTGTGCGTGCGTCCGTTCGGCAGCGTTTCGCGCTGACGCGACTTCAAGCAAACGGCGCCTTCCCCAACCGGGCCGTTTTCGCAGGCCGGGTAGCGGCCTTGGGGGCCTTGGCGTTCGTAAATCTCTTCGAAATTACCGGCGTCTTCAACCGGTACGGGCACGCCATCAATATGCAAACGCCCCTGTTTCATCTGGATCGTGTCGCCGGGCATGCCGATCAAGCGCTTGATAAATTCCGCCCCGGTGCCGGGGTGGCGGAAGACAATGACATCGCCGCGCTCCGGCTCACCGCCCCAAAAGCGCGTGTTCTCACCATCAAACATTCCGCAGACGTCTTTGGCGTCGATATCAATCCCAAATTGCGGCAACCGCAGGCTGGGGCATGACGCATAGGAATAGCCATACGCCATCTTGTTAACGAAGACGAAATCACCGATCAGCAGCGTGTCTTTCATGGATCCTGAGGGGATCCAGAACGGCTGGAAAAACAGCGTGCGGAAGATGCCCGCGATCAGCAAAGCGTAGACGACGGTTTTGATCGTCTCGATGATCGGGTTTTGCTTCTTTTCAGCCGTTTCGGCCATGTTTCGTACTCCGCTCGACAGGTTGGGGTTTCATGGGCAGGTCGAGGGGTGGAGTCAAGCAGGCCGCGCCTCAATCACGACAAAGGCACTCGCCCAGGGGTGATCGTCCGTCAAGGTGACATGAATAATGGCCTCATGACCCTCTGGTGTCATTGCATCAAGGCGATCCTTCGCCCATCCAGTGACATGCATGATGGGCTGGCCGCTTCGCAGATTGCTGACCGACATGTCCTTCCAGGCAATTCCCATCGCAAGCCCGGTGCCCAGCGCTTTGGAACACGCCTCTTTCGCGGCCCACCGCTTGGCATAGGTGCCTGCCACGTCCTTGCGCCGCTCGGATTTGCGTTGCTCCACATCCGTGAAAACGCGGTTCTTGAACCGGTCGCCAAAGCGGTCCAGCGTGCCTTGAATGCGCTCGATATTCGCGAGGTCTGTGCCGATGCCTAAAATCATCCGCGCCTTTTACCCCACTGCACTAAATAAGGGAAACGTGACAGCAAGCGACCAGGCCAGGATCGCCCCAAGGCCCAAGCCAGCCGCCAGCGCCCCTTGATGCTGGGCCACCCAACGCCCCATCAATCCGAAGACGATGAAAAACAGCAAGATCACCGGCAGAATGATGACCAGAAAGAACAGCCTTTCAAAATCCAGCGCCACCGCCGCAGCCAGTGATACAAAGAACGCCGTGCGCGCAACCAGCCGATGCCAGAACGGCGCGCGGCCTCCTGCGGTGGTCAGCGCATCGGCCACCATGAACGGCACCGTTCCAACAGCCAGCACCCCGACGATTGCCCAGCGCATGCCATTGGGTGTGAAATTCGCAGCATAACGATCAAGCGACAGGCCAAACGCGCCCAAACCCCAGATCAGCAAAGCACCCAGTCCGATCCAGCCGATCTGGCCAAAGGGCACCTGAAATCTTCGCAACAAGGCCAGCTGCACAAGCCCGTATATCAGCAGATGCACCATCAGGTAGTCGGCGACCAGAACCGGAAGCGCGCTGATCTCGATCCACATGGCGGTCAGCGGCGCGACGATGGCAGGGACAGCGCTTGCGATCAAAAGCTGTCGGTTTTCCAACGGACGACGCAAGCCCACCTGCTGCGGCAGAAAGGCCGCCAGGCTCCACGCCATGGCTACGACCGACCCTAAAAGCAAGGCGATCCAGCCGCCTGTCGCCACAACCCAGGTTGCGCCACTGCGCCCATACGCCCGGTCAAACCAGGCCACCGCCTCGCGCAATCCGGTGGGATTATACAAGACGCCCACATGCTCCACATTGGGGGCAACCACGGCGCGGCGGATCACGTCGCCCGCTTGCACCGTCTCGCCTTCGCCTGCGCCGTCTTGCACAAGGCCCATCGCGTCCACCGCGGCCGCGCGGAGTGCTGGCTCCCAATCGCCCGTTATCATCAGCAAGTCCGCCGGAGCCTCGGCGGTGACAGCTTGGCTGAACATCGAAATCCCAACCACGGGGCCCACTCGATCATCCGCCAGCGCCGTCCGCGCGATCACATCTGTCGCCATGGAATGGCCCAGCAACGCAACAGGGCGGTCCCAACCCGTTTGCGCCAACGCGAAATCCACGACGCGCCGGGTTTCATCAATCAGCCGTTGCGTGGTCCCTTCAATCGCGTTCACATCGCCCGACATCGGCACTGGATTACGACCATGCCCTTCAAAATCAAAGGAAAAGACCCGGTAGCCAGACCGCGCGAGCGTCAGCGCATAGGCCTCCATCAGTTGCAGCGATCCGGCAAATCCATGCGCCACCACAACGACCGGTCCGGTGGCATCGGGCCACGCATAATGGCGAACGGGCGTGCTGCCTGCCGTCACTTCCGATATGTCGAGCCCGCTTCGCGCGCCTTCAAGCCGGTCGAGCGATATCAGGATCGCGCCAAGCGCGAACACGAATGTGATGATGCGCAAGACGATCCGGCTCCACGCGACCGCCGCCGCACCGTGAATGCGCATCCGTCAGGCTGCAAGGCCCGCGCGGGCCGCATCCATGACGCCACGCATCTTCTCAATCGCGGGGCCAAGTCCCAGAAACAGCGCCTCTCCCATCAGGAAATGCCCGATATTCAGCTCAATCACCTGCGGCAGCGCCGCAATCGGCGCGACACAGCCATAAGTCAGACCGTGACCAGCATGCACCTCAAGGCCAAGATCGCCCGCGAACGCAGCCATCTCGGTAAGCCGTTTCAGCTCTGCGTCGCGTTCGGCAAACCGCCCTTCGGCATGCGCATCGCAATAGGCGCCCGTGTGCAATTCGATCACATCCGCACCGATCCGGTGCGCGGCCTCGATCTGGCGCTGATCGGCGGCGATAAAGATCGACACGCGCGATCCGGCCTCCCGCAGGGGCGCAATAAAGCCTGCAAGCTTTTTTTCTTCGCGCGCAACTTCCAGTCCGCCCTCGGTCGTGCGCACATCGCGCATTTAGGGCACAACGCACACCGCATGAGGCTTGTGACGCAAGGCAATCGCCTGCATCTCGTCGGTCGCGGCCATCTCGAAATTCAAAGGCACGTTCAGCGCCTGCATCAGCGCGTCGATATCCTCGTCGCGCATATGGCGGCGATCCTCGCGCAGATGCGCGGTGATACCATCCGCCCCCGCAGCTTCGGCAATCGCAGCAGCGCGCAGCGGATCCGGCACAGCACCGCCGCGCGCATTACGCAGCGTGGCGACGTGGTCAATATTCACACCCAAACGGAGTTTGTCGGCCATATCAGGTCCTTCCTCTTTGGGCAGAACCTAGTCTGCGGACTTGCCCGCGTCAGCCTTTTTGATCGCTTTTTTCTTCAACTCGGCCAGCTTGGCCGTCAGCCGCCCCTTGCGACGCTTCTGATAAGCCCGGATCACGGGGACCGACAGGTAGTAAACAATCGTGGCCGTCACGACACCGGGGATCAGCCCCCCGATCATATAGGGGAAGAAAATCTCATCATAAAAAACGCTTAGGCCAGTCCAATCAACCTGTTCATGCGTAAAAATTGCAGTGAAGTTATGCCACAAGTCCCAGCCCGCATCGACGAACTTGCCGCCAAAGGACCGCTCCGACGCGCGCGCGGCCGCATCCGTTCCAAGAATCCAATCCCCAAAAGAAAGTGCAACGACGCCAATCGGCACATAGGTCAGCGGGTTGCCAAAGAAGGTGCCCATCAAAGACGCCAGCACGTTGCCACGCATTACAAACGCCAGAAACGCAGCCACAAAGAAATGCAGCCCATAAAAGGGCGTGAACGCTGCGAACACCCCGGCCCAAATGCCGCGCGCGATCTTTTCGGGCGTATCGGGCAAGCGGCGCACCCGGTGTTTGACGTATTCGAACGCACGCGCCCAGCCACCACGCGGGTAGACAAAGTCCAAAATGGCCTTCCCGACCGAGCGTCTGTCACGACGTTTGAATACCAAAGGTTACGTTCCTATTCCGCCGCAGCTGCGGCAACGGCGTCCGCTTTTTCCCGATGCCGCGATACTTGCGCTACGTCGCTTTCCGCTTCAAGCGCTGTCATCACGGTATGCAGGTGCTCTACGTCGCGCAGGTCCACATCTATCGTGAGTCGGTAATAATCTGGTTTACGGTCCACAAATCTCAGGTCGCTGATATTGGCCTTTTGTTCACCGATCAATGTGCAAATCCGTCCCAGTACGCCTGCGTCGTTGCTGATCGTCACCTCGATCCGGACGGTATAGATTGCCGGATGGCTGCCGCCATGCCAGTGCAAGTCGATCCAGCGGTCCAGATCATCCTCGAACTGCACCAGACGGTCGCAGTCTATCGCATGCACCACAACACCTTCACCGCGCTTGGCAATCCCGACAATCCGTTCGCCCGGAACAGGCTGACAGCAGCGCGAGCGGGTAAAGGATTGATCCGGCGAAAGCCCGACCAGCGCGCGACGCTCGTCAACAACGTCGCCTTTGGTGTCCGCCAATTCGGGATAAAGCGCGCCCACAACATCGCGTGCGGTGATCTCGGCACTGCCAAGCCGGGCAAGCAGTTCAGCCCGGCCCGGAATGCCAAGCGTCTTGGCCGCGGTGTTCAGCGCCTTGTCGCTGGCTTTCTTGCCAATATGCTCGAACGCGACGCGGGCCAGTTCGGCCCCCAGCTTCATAAACCGCTCGCGGTCTTCCTCACGCAGGGATTTGCGGATCGCGGCCTTGGCCTTGCCGGTAACGGCGATGTCGATCCATGTCGCCTGCGGGCGCTGACCTTCGGCGGTAATGATCTCAACCGATTGGCCATTTTTCAACCGCGTCCAAAGCGGCACGCGAATGCCGTCGACCTTGGCGCCCACACAAGCACTGCCGATCCGCGTGTGGATCGCATAGGCGAAATCAATCGGCGTGCCCCCGCGCGGCAGCTTGAACACATCGCCCTTGGGCGTGAAGCAAAAGACCTTGTCAGAATACATCTCAAGCTTGACCGCTTCGAGGAATTCATCGTGATCGTCTGATTGCTCGAACCGTTCCGTCAGCCCGGCGATCCACTTGGCAGGGTCCACGGCAAACGGGTTTTCAACCCGGACACCATCGCGGTAGGACCAATGTGCGGCCACGCCCGATTCAGCGACTTCATGCATCTGACGCGTGCGGATCTGGACCTCAACCCGCTTGCCGTCCCGACCTGACACGGTCGTGTGCAACGACCGGTACCCGTTGGATTTTGGCTGGCTGATATAGTCCTTGAAGCGGTCCGGCACCGACCGCCAGCGCTGATGGATTGCGCCCAGAACGCGGTAACAATCCTCTTCGCTGGCTGTGACAATCCGAAATCCGTAAATATCAGACAACCTTGAAAAGCCCTGATCCTTCTGCTGCATCTTGCGCCAGATCGAATAGGGCTTTTTTGCGCGGCCAAAGACATCTGCCTCGATGCCCGCTTTCTCAAGCTCAAGCCGCATATCGCTGGTGATCTTGTGCATCACATCGCCGGTTTCGCGCTGCAGCGTGATGAACCGGCGGATGATCGACGACCGGCCCTCGGGGTTGAGCACCCGAAACGCCAGATCCTCAAGCTCTTCGCGCATCCACTGCATGCCCATGCGGCCAGCAAGCGGCGCAAAGATATCCATTGTCTCGCGCGCTTTTTTCTGCTGCTTTTCAGGCCGCATCGACCGGATCGTGCGCATGTTGTGCAGCCGGTCGGCCAGCTTCACCAAGATCACGCGCATGTCTTTCGACATCGCCATAAAAAGCTTGCGGAAGTTCTCGGCCTGCTTGGTTTCGGTCGAGGACAGCTGCAAATTCGTCAGCTTGGTCACCCCATCGACCAGCTCGGCCACTTCCTTACCAAAGTGATCGGCCACATCGCCATAGGTCGACCGCGTGTCCTCGATCGTGTCGTGCAACAGCGCTGTGATAATCGTCGCGTCATCCAACCGCTGCTCAGCCAGAATGGCGGCCACGGCAACGGGATGGGTGAAATAGGGCTCGCCGGAATGACGGTACTGCCCATGATGCATCTCTTCGCCGTAAGCAAAGGCATCGCGGATCAGGGGTTCATTTGTGCGCGGGTTGTAGCTGCGGACCAGCTCGATCAGATCATCGTCTGTAATCATCTGGTCCGCGCCTTCCCAAGGCCGGGTGCGGCCTTACTTCTGCCCTTGCGCTTCCATCAGCGCGCGCAACAGTTTCTCTTCCGACATATCGTCGTCTGCGGGCTTGTCCGCCTCCGCCCCCATCAGAAGAGCCATCGCGTCTTCATCCGGCTCATCCACCTCGATTTGGGTCTGATTCGATTCGATCAGGCGCTCGCGCAACTCGTTGGCCGATTGGGTCTCATCTGCGATCTCGCGCAGGGACACGACCGGGTTCTTGTCGTTGTCGCGATCCACGGTAATCGCCGCACCGCTTGAGATTTCGCGGGCACGATGGGCTGCGAGCATGACAAGCTCGAAACGGTTCGGAACCTTATCGACGCAATCTTCAACGGTGACGCGGGCCATGGGACACTCCAGTTGGACAGGATATCAGAAAGCTTGGGTTTACGGGCTCAAGGGCCGAAATACAAGCACTATTGGCCGTCGCCCATCGGCACGACAGCAGCGCGATCTGCGCGCGGTAACTGCGCGAGCATCTGCGATACGGTAACGCCCAGAACCGGATGCGTCCAGTCCGCAGCGATATCGGCAAGCGGCACCAGAACAAAAGCCCGGTCCTGAAGCCTTGGATGCGGTAAAATCAACTCCTCTGGGGCGCGAAGCTGCTGATTTTCCACTGAAAGCGCCTGCCATGCTTCTTGAGTGTCCAGATCAGGATGCACCTGCGCACCCAAAGCCAGCAAATCGATGTCCAGCGTCCGGCTTGCCCAGCGCTGAGCCCGGTCACGCCCGAACAGGGTTTCGACCCCATGCAAAAGCGCCAACAGATCACGCGCAGAGCCCGCCCACTGCACCGATGCGCAGGCATTCACATAGTCCGGTCCAGCTCCGGCCGGGAAACATGGCGTTTGGAAAAAACGACTGACTTGATGTATACTTAGCCCAGCGTCAGCCATTTTTTCCAGACCCTGACGCAGTGTGTTTTCTGGCGACCCAAAGGACGACGTCAGGTTACTGCCCAGCGCAATAAGCGCAATTTCTGTGGCGGAAGCCTGCTCATGGGGTTGAAGCATTACGAGTTTCCCGTATTTAAACCGATTAGTTTCGCTGCTCTTACCACTCACGGAGACCACTCATAGGCGAAACTGCATATCGAAAGGAAATTTGATGTTCTATCAAGGCGAACGGCTCGCGCTGTTCATCGATGGATCGAATCTTTATGCAGCGGCTAAGTCACTCGGATTCGACATCGACTACAAACTCCTGCGCCAGGAATTTATGCGGCGCGGGAAACTCTTGCGGGCGTTTTATTACACGGCGCTTCTTGAAAACGACGAATACTCTCCCATCCGCCCTCTTGTTGATTGGCTTCACTACAACGGCTTTTCCATGGTCACCAAACCGGCCAAGGAATACACCGACAGCCAGGGCCGCCGGAAGGTCAAAGGCAACATGGATATCGAGCTGACCGTCATCGCGATGGAGCTTGCCCCCCATGTGGATCACATCGTCATCTTCTCAGGTGATGGTGATTTCCGGCCTCTGGTCGAAAGTCTGCAGCGTCAGGGCGTGCGCGTTTCGGTCGTCTCCACGATCCGCAGCCAGCCGCCGATGATCGCGGACGAGTTGCGCCGCCAATGCGATAACTTCATTGAGCTGCAAGAGCTTAAAGACGTCATCGGTCGTCCTCCGCGCGAGCCGCGCGAAGACGACGCCCGCGCGATGGCAGAAACAGACTAAGGGAAAGGCGGGCGTTGGGGCCCGCCTTTCTTCTTTAACCCGGACCCTTGACGCAAAGGCCGGGCCGCGCGCTACTGCGCGAAAGCCGTCGGAGAGTTCACATGACCCGCCTTGGACATTGGCGCATCTTGCTTGCCCTGCTCATGCTCAGCCTCTTTGCAGGATGCACAACCGGGCCTCACGTTCAGCACAATGATCCGGCAGGTCTTGCCCCTGCAATTGCAGGCCTCGGCCCCAATGTTGACCCCGATGAGGCCCGTCGCGCCGCCCAGATCACGCAAAGCTATGCGTTGCAGCTTGCGCAAGAATATCAGATCACCGATCCGCCTTGGACCCATAACTACAAGGTTCATCGCGGCGAACGCCCGCGCGGCATCTGCAACCACTTCACCGAAGATATTCTGGCCCGGCTCCAACAAGAACAGTTTAAAACGCTGACCCTTCATTGGGCCACATCACCAACATCGCTGCTGCAGGGCGTGCACCACGCGCCCGCCATCAGCGCTAAGGGCGACAGGGTCGAAGACGGCATTATCCTGGATGCCTGGCGCGATGGCGGGCGTTTGTTCTGGGCGCCGGTTCAGGCGGATCCCAGCTATAACTGGCAAGACCTGAACGATGTGCAGGACCTGCTTCAGGCGCGCCGCGACCGGATGCTCTGAAGATCGTCCGATCCAACCGTCAACCGGACGCCCAGCGATCCGGATCCGTCCAAAACCGGGCTTTTGCGCAAAACGATGCCAACAGCTTCGATTTCACTGTATCCCGCACAAGCCTCGACAATGCGGGTCATAAGCCGTTCTTGCGTGTGATAATGCCCGTCCCGCGCAAGCCGGTCGATTTCGATCACCAGCGGGTCATAGTCGAAAACATGATCCATCCCGTCGGCCTCAATAAAAACCAAAGCCGGATCGATTTTCAGCGTCAGATCCAGCACATGCGCGTCAGGCACAACATCATCTGGCCCGTACGTCCCGATATCCGTTGCGATCTGTAAATCGCGCAATTCAACCATCGTTTGCATTCTACCCCTACTCCTCGAAATCATCCTCTGCCCAGCGCACCAATTCCTGCGTCAGCCGCTTTTTATAGCGGCGCTGCCGCCGCCGGGCCTTGGCTGGCGTGGCCCGCCACCCTTCCCGTTTGTCCGATACCAGATCATCGATATCGTCCGCCGTCTCAACGCGCGCGGCGTCTTTCGGAGAGCTGCGCCGCGCCATCAGGCCTTCCCCCGCCAGATCAGCGACTGACGGTTCAGCGCGTGCAAATCCGCGCGACCCGCGATGATGTCCTCGCAAAGCGCAACAGCGCGCAATGCCTGCGCTTGGCTAAGGTTCTTGTAGGCCGGACGGGCAATATGGTCGTACCAGACACCGCCGCTCACATGATCCAGCACAATGCGCTGAAAGCAGTGGTCATTGACCACCGGCCAGTGCGTCTCGGGACGCAGCGCCATCTTGGGCATGACCTCGCGGGTCAGCTCCATGTATCGGCGCGCAAGATCTGCTGCAGGGTCTTGTGTCATCGCGGTTTCGGCGCCTCCCGTCCTGTGCCTCGCAAGAGGTAGCGGCGCTTGCACCAAATACAATCCGCCCCTAGACCTTGGCGCCCCTCTGCCTTACCTCTTAGAGGAGCGGAGAAAACGATGACCCAACCTCCTTTGACCTTGTATCTTGCGGCCCCGCGCGGGTTTTGCGCCGGTGTGGACCGCGCCATCAAGATCGTCGAGATGGCGCTGCAGAAATGGGGCGCGCCGGTCTATGTTCGCCACGAGATCGTGCATAACAAATTCGTCGTGGACAGCCTGCGCGATCAGGGCGCCGTCTTTGTCGAAGAGCTTGAAGATTGCCCCGATGATCGCCCTGTGATCTTCTCGGCCCACGGCGTCCCCAAAGCCGTGCCTGCCGCCGCCGCCAAGCGCGAAATGATCTATGTCGACGCCACCTGCCCGCTGGTCAGCAAGGTCCATATCGAGGCCGAGCGCCATCACCGCAACGGCCTGCAAATGATTATGATCGGCCATGAAGGCCACCCCGAAACCATCGGCACGATGGGCCAACTGCCCGACGGCGAAGTGCTTCTGGTCGAAACCGTCGAAGACGTCGCCACCGTTCAGGTCCGCGACGCTGATAAACTCGCCTTCGTGACCCAAACCACCCTGTCGGTCGATGACACAATCGACATTGTCGCCGCACTGAAACAACGCTTCCCCGCCATCGTCGGCCCCCACAAGGAAGACATCTGCTACGCCACGACCAACCGGCAGGAATCGGTAAAAGCCATCGCTTCGAAATGCGATGCCCTGCTGGTTGTCGGCGCGCCCAACTCGTCCAACTCGAAACGCCTTGTTGAAGTCGCCTCCCGCGAGGGCTGCCAATACGCGCAGCTGGTGCAACGCGCCACTGATATCGACTGGCGCGCGCTGGAGGGCATCAAAACACTTGGCATCACCGCAGGCGCCTCCGCCCCCGAGGTGCTGATTAACGAGGTTGTCGACGCCTTCCGTGACCGTTTCGACACCACCGTGGAACAGGTCACCACCGCCGAAGAAAACGTCGAGTTCAAAGTCCCCCGTGTGTTAAGAGAGCCTGCATGATTTCCCTCCAATTCCTCGTCACCGCCCTTGTCGTGGTGATCGCCCCTGGCACTGGCGTGCTCTACACCCTCGCGCTTGGCCTCGGCCAAGGCCGCCGGGCGGCCATTGCCGCCGCCACCGGCTGCACCTTCGGGATCGTGCCGCATCTGGCCGCTGCTATCCTTGGCGTCGCCGCAATCCTGCACACCAGTGCGCTGCTCTTTAACATCGTGAAATTCGCAGGCGTTGCCTATCTACTCTATCTCGCGTGGCAGTCGCTCAAAAGCGGCGGCGCGCTGGCCATCAGTGCCGAACGCAGCGCCGATCCCGCCTGGCGCATCGCCCGTCGCGGCGCGCTTATCAACATTTTGAACCCCAAACTATCAATCTTCTTTCTGGCGCTGCTGCCCCCCTTCCTGTCGGGCAATCCTGCGACAGCAAC
>ERZ1740067.2157-NODE-2157-length-12387-cov-7.127392_pt1 | contig 12387 bp, 10 predicted proteins | sample MGYA00581736_ERZ1740067 | MGnify/ENA primary metagenome ERZ1740067 (study PRJEB43018, sample SAMN04849236) | marine metagenome | isolation source: floating plastic debris | place: Pacific Ocean | collected 2008-08-27 | study: EMG produced TPA metagenomics... | reverse complement strand
GCTCCATATGCAGACTTAGTGCTTTCGATTTCGTATCTGAGGCAGGCTATCTATATAGACGAACTGTTTTAATGTTATACCTATGACCGATGGACGATGGACGCATGATGGCTCCATCTGCATCTTAATTCAATCTCCCGATTGCTATGTCAAATGATCAGATGATGGGTCGTTGGTGGTTGAAATTGGATCCGTAAGCCCCTTATCTGTTACATAACCTCCTGACAATGACCTACTGTACCCAGCAATTTTACCTTTGGATATTCCTTAATTCCAACCAAATTAAAAATCTCTAGCTTTTGGTGTTCCTTAACGCTTTGGAAAACTGTGCTGGCAACCTCAGAGTCTGCAAAGGATAGAAAGTATGCACTTAGGGAAGTTCCACTTGCTCTAGGATGATCAACCGGTTCTCTAGAACTGGCATCTATAGCTTGAAAAACTAAGCCACTTTTATCGTCTAAGTAGTTTTGATCAAAATGATTAATTAGCTTCTTCAGTGGTTGGCTGTGGTCCTGACCCGTAGCTGTATCGTAGAGCGCAATAGATCCTATCACGGCAGCTAAGTCAGCAGGATATACCTCGTTTGGATACGTTTCAACAATTCCATAGGGCGTTTGTTCCAAACGTCTCAACAACGCTTGAGTCAGGGCATCATTGACGCTAGCAAGCTCATTATTCGGATCATGCAAGCGCAGCATGGACAAGGCAAGGTTAGTATAGCCTAGGTAGGCGTGTCCATCGTCCGTCCCGAGTGCTCGCAACCCTTCACTGCCCCATGCTTCACTGCCAAACTGATTCATTTCTGGCGTGAGCAAAGCTTCTACACCACGATTCATCACTGGCAGATACGTGGCTTTCATCTTTGGATGTGCTGTGATAACTTGCCCCAATCCCAGCACCGCCATCTGATAGCTGCCCACTGCCCACTCGCCGTCATACCGTGCGCTTCCGGTTTGAAAATCATTAGCGGTAATGCCACGCTCAATATCAGCAATTACTTTCTGCGCAAGTACTTTCTGAGATGCCAAGTCACCTTGAAATAGAGAGACGGCAGAAGACTTGTTTGTTTCAGTTGAGTGAGCGTTTGATGCAGTAGTAACTGATGAGGTTTGAACAGTATCTGTAGAGCTTGGAGGTGCAAAAACTACCCACTTCAACAGCAGCGCAGAGAGGAACCCAATCAGAATTGTGCCTACTACTTTAAAAGTGTTCTTTTTGTGTCTCATTCCAGAATGTTCGTAACGCTCAGTGCTCTACAGTCACTGGCGTGTGGTCGCTGGGGCGCTCTAAACCTCTAGGTGTCGTATCAATCGTGCAGCTAGTTGCCTGCTCGTAGAGCTCGGGCGATAAGTAATGATGATCGATTCGCCAGCCAGTGTTGCGAGCAAAGGAATTGGTCCGATAGTCCCACCAGCTGAAGTGTCCCCCTTCATCGGTAAACTTGCGAAACGCATCTGAGAGACCAACAGAGAGAACATCTCTCAGGGCTTCTCGCTCTACTGGAGAAGACATAATGTGCTTGTCTCTATTTTTGTCGGTGTAGATGTCCTTATTTTCAAGAGCGATATTAAAGTCCCCGCACACATTCAGCTTGGTATGTACCGACAGCTGAGCAGCCAAGTATTGCTTCAGTAAGGCTAGCCAACTTAGCTTGTACTCGTATTTGTCGCTACTAATAGAAGATCCATTGGGCACGTAGAGATTAACCACTCTCACATCATTCAGTACGCCGCTGATAACTCTTTTTTGATCATCTAAGTTACCAACCGACTCGCTGTTAATAACATCGCCGAAGCCCATTTGCACGTCGTCGAGCGGTTCTTTGCTGATGAGCGCTACACCGTTGTAAGACTTTTGTCCGTAAAAATAGGCATGGTAGCCAATGTCTGTAAAGGCTTGCTCGGGAAAATCCTCGTCTACGACTTTGGTTTCTTGCAAACACAGCACATCTACAGAATGGGTCTGTAGCCAGTCGGTTGCATGTTGTAAACGCGTACGAACGGAGTTGACGTTCCAAGTGGTGACTTTCATATTGCTAGTGGAAAAGTTTCAGAGAGACTCAGAGGACAAATTGGCGAAGCAAATCTAAGCTTTCGTATTCTTTCGCATTCTGTACCTCAGCAGCAAACCACCTATCAATATTTTAGGAACGATCTTCTGCCAGTTGCGCTGTCGGAGTGCTCTTTGGATTTAGGGTGGCCCAGCTTTGACGAATCAGAGGAATCGCACTAGAGGCGATCAAAAGCGCGATCGCACCACTCACGACACCATCGGCCCAATACCACTGATACGCCGCAATCAGCACGGCCCCTATCAGTACGCCTAAGCAACTGCTTGCATCTGCCGCCATGTGCAAGAAGGCGCCACGCATATTCAAATTTTCATCCGCATGACTATGTAATAGATAAGCATTCAGTCCATTGATCCCCAGACCAATAGACGCTGTAATCGCCACAGGCTGACTCAAAATTTTTGCTGGTGGGGATTGCAGCTTATCTACCGCCTCCCAGCCAAGCCAGCCGCATACGATGAGTAGAAGTACGCCGTTGACGAGCGCGGCGATCTCATTCAACCGCTGCGCGTTGGCATCTCCCTGTGAAACCCGATGGGCTGTCCATAAGGAAAGTGCGATCGCAAACACATCGCACACCATATGCCCCGCATCTGCCAGCAGAGACAAACTATTGCTGTGCAGACTCACCCATAGTTCTGCGATTGAGAAGCAGGTGACAAACACAAAAGCGATTTTGAGCGATCTTACTTGTTCCGGGGTCGTTGGTGTGCTCCCGTGTGCATGGCAGTGAGTATGTGTATAGGTATGACTGTCAGCATGACCGTGGTGGTAACTAACTGAGCTATCCTCAACCGAAGCAGAATGATGAGCAGTCGCCATAAACCTCAACTCCAAAAAGATGTCGCCTAAACGTAGACTATTAGCGTGAATGGTACACCAACCTTTTCTATCCAAGTTCTCGATAGTAGCCAGTTTTGTAGGTAGCCAGTTTTTCTAAATCGGTACAATGCTGTCTACCCGCTGCTGCCTGCATTGTTCCCGCCTGCATTTTTTTCTGATTGTGGCTAATTCATTATGGCTAAATCCAAAAAGCAATCTGATGGCCCACTAGAAGGTGAAGCGCTCATCAAAGAAACCAACCGACGCATCCGCGCCGCAAAAGGACTATGGGATGCCCACCGCAATGCTGCCTGCCGCCATGAACGCGAAAAGGCCCTCGCGCTGTATAACCAGCTCACCAAAGCGCAAAAAGACAAAATTCCCCAGCAGCTAAGAATCTGGCTTCGCTACCGCAGTGCAAAATATTTCGGTGCACATCAAACCCCGCTGGGTGGGAACCATAACCCCTCTTCAGGTAGTGGCCACAAAGGTGCCAAACGCCCGAAACGACGCTCTGGAAAAAGGCGTAAAAGTTGATATCTTTCAACTAGTAAGATTGACTCTCAGAAGAATCACTGAGATATTAAGGTAATTTCATAATCTTGAAAAACTGGCTTTATGATGCGCGCTAACCGTTACACCCTCGCAAAGCTTTGCTTGCTGGCAGCCCTTGCTGTTCCGGCCCAGCGTGCGGCCTCTGCGACCGTTTCACAGGGAACGCAGCAGGCAAGCGCCCTTCAGTTAATAGCACAGGGCGATACTGACTCCCAGTTCACGCTGCCTGCCTCCTTGGAGGATGCCAGTTCTTTGCTCGTCGATGGCTCCAGCAGTATGCGCAATATGACCACAGCGCTCACTGCCCAATTTCAAGAACAATACGAAAATGCAGAGGTTGAGTTCGAAGCCAGTGGCAGTGATGTCGCTATTGAGCGATTACTCAACGAAGAAATCGATCTTGCTGCGATTGGTCGACCGCTGACACAGGCAGAAAAAGATGCTGGGTTAAGCGAGGTTGCGATCGCCCGCGAGAAAATTGCCATCATCGTAGGTCCAGACAATCCTTTTGAGGGCGATATTACCTTCGAGCAATTTGGCCAAATTTTTAGAGGCGAAATTACAGACTGGTCTGAAGTGGGCGGCGAGCCAGGTTCGATCCGATTTGTCGATAGGCCAGAACTCAGCGATACTCGTCAGGCATTTCGTTCCTATCCTGTCTTTCAGGAAGCTGAATTTGTCACAGGCTTTACTGCAGATCCTGTCGGTGAAGATGAGACCGATGTTGTGGTTGATGCTCTAGATAGTGATGGAATTGGCTATGCGATCGCCAATCAGGTCATGGGTAGTGACAACGTTAAAATCATTTCCATGCACCAAACGCTGCCTGATAACCCAGCGTATCCGTTTTCTCAGCCACGCAGCTACGTATACCTGGGCGAACCCAATGATGCCGTTGAAGGATTTCTTGGTGTCGCTACCGGTGCAGAAGGGCAAGCCATTGTCGCAGATGTCCGCGATGCAGAAGAAGCCGCCGCTGTAGATCTCGAAGGTGAGCGTCCGACAGCGACGAGTTCAGATGGTACGCTCACTGCTCTTACCAACGAAGAAAACGCAGCCATTATTGAAAATGAAGCAGGCGAAGTGGTTGCTGGCCCTCTTTTGGGGGCAGGTGGTGCGGTTACGGCCTTAGCTTTTAGTGAAGATGGCCAAACGTTGGCAACAGGTACTACAACAGGCAATGTTCGTTATTGGGATGTAGACGGTGGTACACCTCAGGGAGACGCTTTCCCCGCAGCCAATGGCAGAGCTATCACCGACCTTGACTTTGACGGAAACGATAAGTTGGTTGTCGCCAGCGAAGGTGGACAGCGAGGCAATTGGGGCCTTAATGGATTGCCCTTTGGTGAAACAGGTGCCGTTGATGCAGCAGCAGGAGATACAGGTAGTGATACTGCTAGTGGTGGAAGGCTTTCACCCTGGCTGTTACTGATTCCTTTGCTCGGACTCATTGGCGCAGGACTATGGGCCCTGCTCAGTCGGAAAAAGTCAGCTGGGCAAGTGGAAGCCATTCGCCAAACATCGCCAACGGCAACCGTGCCACCACCTGCCACTGATCCGGAGACCGAACGAGAAGTCTCAAACCGAGCTCACTCTGTTATCTCTACTGACCGAGTTACAGATGAAAGTGCTGCTCGTCTGGATACTGATGAGGCAACTTTGTCGCCGCCCTATGAATCGACAGATCTAGAATCGCCCAATCTAGAAGGAACAAATCTGGATTTGCTCACACCCAATACTGCTATGGGTGGGGCTGCTGCCGTTGCTGGTGGCGCTGCCCTAGGCGGAATGATGATGGCAGGTCTTGACTCTGGCGTCGAAACCGACGATGACGACGATGAATGGGACGATAACTTAGACCTTACCCTAGACGATACGCCAGTCGGTGATGAAGCAGAGGCGGTTTCAACTGCCGATCTGCCCACTGCTGATCTGCCGGTTGCTAACGATGTATCTCTTGAATCACCTTCGATCCCGGAGCCTGCTCAGCTGAATGAACCGTTGGTGACGGATATCGATACGTTAGAGCCTACTCGAGGCACTGTTATTGCAGAAACTGAGACCATCCTCGACATTGAGCCTACGCGCGAAACAATCATTGGCGATAGCGCAGTCATCTTTGGAGAGGCCGCACCGACCGACGCTGACGCACGGTCAGCAAGCTCAAGCGTTGTAGTCCCTTCTACAGAGCCTGGTGTACCTGGAATGGAAAGTGATTTCGCTACCTCAGACACTGCTGCAGCAGGCGCTGAGCGAGCAGGCATCATTGGAACAGCTGCCGTGGGCATGGCCGCAGGCGCTGTTGCTTCTGTTCCTATTTCTGACACCCCTCAACCCAATTCTGTTTTAGACAATCCTGCTATAGACAATACCAATATGGAAGAAGTTAGCCCACTGAGTATCGAAGAACTGGCAACTGTAGATGATGGCCTTCCTGATTTGCCAGACGGGTACGGAGAAAGCCGTATTGTGCTTCTACCACGCGATCCTAAGTGGGCCTATGCCTATTGGGATGTTGCTAATGAGCATAAGCAAGAACTTCGGCAACAGGGCGGTCAGCGGCTGATGCTCCGACTATATGACGTGACAGATATTGATCAGTCTGTGCAAACGCCGCACAGCATGCAGCAGCAAGACTGTCATGAAATGGCTCGTTCCTGGTATTTGGAAATCCCTGTTAGTGATCGCGATTATGTCGCAGAAATTGGCTATCTTACAGCAGACGATCGCTGGCTTTTACTGGCTCGCTCCGCTTCCATTCGTGTTCCACCCATCTATCCATCAGACTGGGTCAAGGATCAGTTTGTCACGATTGACTTCAGCGAGAGCTTGGTGGGTCGAACCTTTGGTGACTTGGGTCAACCCTACTCGCCAGAAAAACCAAGCGACAGCGAAGCCGACAACCTGCCTAAAATCTACGACAATTTGTTTGCCATCACCCAGAGCCAGGAAGCGCTACGTGTCGCAGGTTCGCTCTATGGCTCTATGCAGCATGCTGCGCCTGGCGCACTTTCTCCATCTGGCAATGTATCCGGTCAGCCGGGCGCTGTGTTGCCGGGCATGGTAACAGGTATGGTGCCAAACCTCTCTGGGCTCAATGTTTCCGGACTCAATATGTCTGGTATCGGCTCAGGGGCCTCAATGTTCCCTGTACAGCCTCGAAACTTCTGGCTGGTGGCCGATGCGGAGCTGATTGTCTACGGTGCTACTGAACCGAGTGCAACACTGACCGTTGGTGATCGCGTGGTTCCGCTCAATCCAGATGGCACGTTCCGGTTCCACGTGTCCTTCCCCGATGGCCAGATCGACTACCCAATTAAAGCGGTAGCTGCCGATGGGGAACAAACACGCTCTATTCATCTACACTTCGAGCGCGAAACCCCTGAACGGAACACCAACACCAAAGCAGAAGCCAAAGATGAGTGGTTCTAGGTCATCAACACGACCTCAACTACCAACTCATAAACGTTTCAAGGTTCATCTGCATTAAGGCGTAGATGAACCTTTTTGGGTCTGTCTAAAGTATTTGTTTACACTTCTCATCCATTTAAAAAAGCTATAGAGTGGAAGCACTTAAAACACCCTGTCTAAAAGGCACATAAGTTAAGGCACATAAGTTGGTAGGTCCAACTGTCGGCTCCCAGCAAAAGATGTGTTAACAGTTCTTGTAATATTGCTGTCTGTATCAACAACAGTTCCCAGGAAAGGAATGACTATCAATGACCTATTCGTTCAAAATGCGACGTCGCCGTGCACTTCAGCTATTGGCCGGTGCTTCGGGCGCGGCACTGCTCCATTCCTGTGGTTCGAACACTAGTAGTGGTGGTAATGGTAGTGCGTCCAGTGATAGTAGTGAACTGACTATGTCCCTTGCGATGGGCTCGGTCCCTTGGATTGGCCAAGTCCCTGTGTATATTGCTATTGAGAAGGGTTTTTATATTGAGGAGGGCCTCGATTTTACGCTTAACCTCTTCAGTTCTAACGGTGAATACCTTTCAGCTTTTTTGAGTGGTCAGCTCAACGCCATTTCTCCGGTTAGCTCAGAAGCTGTTCTACTCAGATCTCAGGGAAAAGACTACAAGATTGTTTTAGTTCAGGATAACTCTGTTGGTGGAGACGGCATTTTAGCTAAAGACAGTATTGAAAGAATCGAAGACTTTAAGGGCCAAAAGATTGCTGTCGATACTGCTGGCGTTAGTTACTTCTTTCTTTTGCAAGTGCTCAAAGAAGCTGGCCTAACCAAAGACGACTTTACAGCTGTCAATACCGATTCAGCCGCTGCTGCGGCTGCTTTCCAATCTGGCAATGTCGACGTGGCAGTCAGCTATGCACCCTTTTTACAACAGGCTGCAGACGCTGTAGAAGATGGGAGGATTATCTACGATTCGTCGAGCATGCCTACCGCCATTATTGATCTGTATATCTTCGATACGACATTTGTCGAAGAGAATCCAGAAACAGTTCAAGCATTCGTTAATGCAACGCTGAGGGGTTTGGAATTTTTAGAGACCAACAGAGAAGAAGCGCTGGCAATCGCAGCCGAAGAGCTTGAAGTCACGCCTGAAGAACTCGCAAGTGACCTTGAAGGCGTCACGCTTCCCGATGTGGAAACTAACCTCAAAATGCTGGCAGATCCAAGCGATGATTTGTATCTAGAACAACCTATGGAAGATCTATCTAAGTTCCTATCTGCAGAGGGCCAGATTGAATCGGAAGTGAGCGGATTCCCAGAACTCTTCGATCCTCAATTTGTTCAAGCTTATGCCAGCAAATAGAAAACAATCACGCTTTCGATAGATACAATAATTTCGCACAGTTATTCTACAAGGTATTTCATGAATCAGCCTTTTTTGTTTCGCCGTCGTCGCCTTCTTCAGCTCATGGCAGGTACTACCGGAGCTATCTTGCTCAACGCCTGTCAAACGAAAGAAAACGCGAGTAGCAACGGCGGCAAAGGCGATTTAGCGATGTCTATGGGAACAGCTCCCTGGGTCGGTCAGCTGCCACTCTACATTGCACAAGAGAAGGGATTTTTTGCTGAAGAGGGCCTAGACTTTGACTTCAGCTTGTTTGGTGCTAGTGGCGACTATATCTCTGCATTTGCCAGTGAAAATGTCGATAGCGTTGCGCCCGTGAGTGCAGAAGCGATCTTAATGGCTTCTCAGGGGAAGGATTTTAAAATCGTCCTCGTTCAAGATAACTCTGTCGGCGGCGATGGCATTTTAGCCCGCAATACGATTGAGCGCGTTGAAGACTTTAAAGGTAAAGAAATTGCGGTTGACACCACAGGTGTAAGTTACTTCTTCTTGCTGCAGGTATTGAAAGAAGCCGGTCTGACCAAAGACGACATTACTATTGTGAACGCTGACCCAGCATCAGCGGCGGCGGCGTTTGAATCGGGCAATATAGATATTGCAGTGAGCTATGCTCCCTATCTGCCAGCGACCGATCGTGCTGTAGACGACGGTCGCATTATCTATGACTCGTCCAAAATGCCCACGGCAATCATTGATCTTTATTTGGTGGATACGGCCTTTGTTGAGGAAAATCCCGAAGCCGTTCAGGGCTTTGTCAATGCTATCTTCAAGGGCACGCAGTTTATGATCGATAGCCCTGAAGAAGCCCTAGCTATCGGCGCAGCAGAGCTAGAAGTCACGACTGAAGAATTAGAAGGAGACCTCAAAGGGGTCAAAATTCCGTCTGTGTAAGACTACCTCATCATGTTCGCCAGTCCTGACTGTGATACTTTTCTTTCAGCCCCTCTACAGGAACTAGTCACTTTCTTACTTGCCGAAGGCCAAATCGAAACCGATCCTGGCGATGTGTCATCGCTCCTGTATCCGAAGTTCGTTGAGGCCTACGCTAATGCTTAGCCTTGTCGCTTCCCTATAACCGTTTAACTAGGTACTCCCGTTGAGCTACGCGAAAAGACGATATCTGAAACCCTCTGTTTTCTGGAGTATTCGCCAGGGTTTTCCTACTTGGCTACCGCCAGTTCTGATTACAACTTCCCTGCTTATTCCGTTTATTGTCTGGTGCGTACTAAGCTATGGCGGATTCGTAAATCCCAAGTTTTTACCCACTCCGACGGCCACGCTCATAACGGGCATTGACATGCTCCAAAATGAGGAGCTAATGAGCGATATTCTTGCAAGTTCGCTAAGAGTATTAGCGGGCTTTATTGCTGCCGCAATTATTGGTATCCCAGTAGGCTTAGCCATGGGGACCTTCTACAGCATGGACGGTTTGTTGGGCGGTTTTTTTCGCACGGTACGCTACGCTCCCATTGCTGCGTTTGTGCCCCTGATTATCATCTGGACTGGACTAGGAGAAACACCCAAAATCATCATCATTTTTCTGGGGATTGTTTTCTACAATGCCACGATGATTTCAGACGCGATTAAGTTTATTTCTGATGAAACTTTGAATGTGGCCTACACCTTGGGGGCCACGCGAAGAGACTTGTTGCTTCGGGTGATTTTACCAGCGACTCTGCCAAACATTCTTGATACCTTAAAACTGAATGTGGCAGGGGCTTGGAATTTTTTGATTATTTCTGAACTGATTGCTGCGCAAAAAGGGCTGGGCTTTAAGATCATCTACTCGCAGCGGTTTTTACAGACGGATAAAGTTCTGTTTTGTATCCTGATTATCTTGGCGATCGGTCTGGCAACAGATCTTTTCTTCAAAATGCTGTTCTGGCTATGTCTACCCTGGGCAGAATCCAAAACTAGCTAGTTGTCCATGCGGCAAACAGTGACACACATAAAAACAGTGACATACACAATTAAGGCTGACCGATTGCGCCAGAAATACCTACGCCCTTAGAAAGGTTAAATTTCTAAGGGGTATGCCTTCTCTCATCCCTGCTCATTAGCTTCTAATCAACCCATGCAGACCTCGACGTTTCCCACAACATTCGACCAAGCCGTTATTGAGAACGAAGCTAAGCTAGAGATTCGCAATGTCACTAAAGTGTTCAAACGGGGTCGGCAGTCTAACCGGGCGGTTGATGATGTCAGCCTGAAGCTGGCAAAGAATGAGTTTAGCTGTATTGTCGGACCATCGGGCTGTGGTAAATCTACACTGTTGAATATCGCTGCTGGGTTAGTGAAGTCGACTTCGGGTGACGTGCTGGTTGATGGTGAAGTCGTTCCTGGTCCTGGTGCAGACCGTGGCATGGTGTTTCAAAATTACACGCTTTTTCCTTGGCTTTCAGTAGCTAAAAATATTGCTTTTGGGCTGAGTTTGAAAGGAATGCCTAAGGCTGAGCAGCGCCAAAAAGTCGCGCACTATTTGGATATCGTCGGCCTCAGTGACTACGCTAATGCTTATCCGAAAGAGCTATCGGGGGGGATGAAGCAGCGGGTTGCGATCGCCCGTGCCTTAGCTAATGATCCTGAAGTGCTCTTGAAGGATGAACCCTTTGGTGCGCTCGACTCCCAAACTAAAGAGCAGCTGCAAGAATTCTTCCAAGACCTGTGGGAAAAGAGTCACATTACTGTGTTTATGATTACCCACGATGTAGAAGAAGCGATTTTCCTCTCGCAACGCGTTCACATTATGAACAAACAGGGGCAGCTGAGCGAAACACTGGAAATTGGCCTACCAGTACATCGCGAACTAGATATGAAGCTGACGCCTGAGTTCCTGGAATACAAGCGCCACATCGTTCATGCGTTGAGATAGTGCATGGATATAGGAGAGATAGTGCATGGATATAGGAGAGATAGTGCATGGATATAGGAGAGATAGTGCATGGACATAGGATGCGCCTTTCGGCCCTAAGTGCTTTCTGCCTTTACAATGAACTGTCAAATAAATGTAGGAGAGAGCCCATTATCACTGTGCAATGCTGCGGTGATAATGGGCTCTCTCCTAATGGCTGTACTTGCTCAAATTGTTGCAGGCAGCAGTCTAGACGCTGACAGGTTGGTTAGTTTGGCTAAGACGATCGGCCAATAGCTGTTCCAGTTCTTCGAGCGCTTTAGTGAAGCCTTCGATGCCTTCGGCGAGCTTTTCTTTCGCCATGCGATCGCGCTCATGCATTGCATCAAACGTTGCTTTGTCCAAAGTGAGCTTTTCTGCATCCGATGCTTTTGCAACTTCGGGATTAAGCTTACGCTCTAGCTCACCCTTAGCTTCAGACAATGGCTTGAGCAGCTTGGGCGAAATTGTCAGCAGATCGATTCCGGCCAGCTCTTTAATTTCATCGACATTACGGAAGCTTGCGCCCATAATCTCGGTTTCGTAGCCAAACTTCTTGTAGTAGTTATAGATCTCCGTGACGGAAAGTACGCCTGGATCTTCGGAAGGTGGGTAGCTATCTCGGCCTGTGTCCTTCTTGTACCAGTCGAGGATTCTGCCTACGAAAGGTGAGATCAATGTCACCTTCGCATCTGCACAAGCCGCAGCTTGGTGCAAGCCAAACAGCAGTGTGAGATTGCAGTGAATGCCTTCTGTCTCAAGGATTTCGGCTGCTTTGATGCCTTCCCAAGTAGATGCAATTTTGATAAGGATGCGATCGCGGCTAATGCCCGCAGCCTCATATTCACCAATCAACTCACGCGCCGTTTGCAAAGTGCCTTCCATGTCATAAGACAGACGAGCATCCACCTCCGTTGACACCCGACCTGGAATGATTTCTAAAATGCGCTTGCCGAACGCAACCGCCAAGTGCTTAAACGCTTCTGTAGCGATCTCTTGCTCCGACGCATCATCCCCGAGGGTCCTTTTCGCCTGCTCTAGGGTTTCATCTACAATGCTCTGATATTGAGGCAGCTTGGCAGCAGCCGTGATCAAAGAAGGATTGGTTGTCGCATCCTGTGGCGTAAACTGCTCAATCGCGCCAATATCGCCAGTATCTGCCACCACAGTGGTCATCGTCTTTAGCTGATCCAATAAGCTCATTAAAAAGCCTCCTATATTTAGGTTCAGGT
>ERZ1740067.2156-NODE-2156-length-12388-cov-5.303576_pt1 | contig 12388 bp, 11 predicted proteins | sample MGYA00581736_ERZ1740067 | MGnify/ENA primary metagenome ERZ1740067 (study PRJEB43018, sample SAMN04849236) | marine metagenome | isolation source: floating plastic debris | place: Pacific Ocean | collected 2008-08-27 | study: EMG produced TPA metagenomics... | reverse complement strand
GCCTACTACTTGGTACAAACTATAATAGCTCAGCAGTATCTTTTTCTCAAGCAATATACCCAAGCCAATAGATTGCTGCTTCAGAATTTGGTTACATTGAAAAAATCATTGATACCTGGTTTAGAGGGGGTATATTTTCATGTATTGGGTGAAATTTCTTACAAAAAGAAGCAGTTTGAAAAGGCTTGGGACGAGGCAAAAAAAGCGCAACAATATGGCATTGTATCGCACCTTACCCAAATTGATAACCATCGTTTGATGGCAGCCTGCAAAGCCCGCCTGGCCTATCCGCAAGCATCATTAGAAATTACCAAAAGTTGTTTAAAGAAATTAGATAAACTGACTCCAAACCTGGCTAGCAAGGAAATAAAATTCAAATTGTTGTTATTACAAAGCAGGGTTTACATTGATCAAAGAGCTTTTGACAAATCATTAGACATCTGTTATAAAGCAGAGCAATTGCTAAAAACATTTCCCAAAAAACGAAGATTTTTGAATTATCTATTGAGTATTTATACTCACCAGGCCATTGCGTATAAAAACCAAGGTAAGCTCAAACGGGCGATCATCAAATATCGTCAAAATATCAATGCAACTCGACTGTTTTTTGAGTTTGACTATGAGAAAATGGCTTTTGCCCACAAACTGCTTGGCAGAGTGTTTCTTTCCCAAGGTCTTGGGCAAAAAAATATGCCAACTCTGGACTCAGCATTGTTTCATTTGAAAATAAGCGCAGATTTATATCAAAAACAAAAACGAGTAGATAAATCAGAGTTAGGGGAAGTATATGTGAATATTGGCGGGGTATATCACGGAAAAGAACAGCACCAACTGGCGATTGATTACTACCAAAAAGCCTATGATTTGTTCAAGGAAATCTATGGTACTGCCAACCCTCATTTGGTGCCTTTGTATAGTCGTTGGGCAGGAGTATATGGAGTTTTGAAGCAACACAATCGAGAACTAGAACTCATCCAGAAGATGTTGATTGCTAATTCGCACCAACACCGTGATTTAAATGTGTATACTGCACCAAAAATCAATGACTATTACAACTTGGGATATCATTTTGCGGGTTTAATAAATAAAGCGACTTTATTGAGTCATCGTTCTACCAATCTGCTTGACCTTCAACAATCCTTAAGACATTCTTTGATGGCCGATAGCTTGGTCAAATATTATTACAAGCGTATATTTCGTAAAAGTGATCGTTTGTTGGTGGCAAATTATATCAATGTGCTAAATGCGGGTATCAAGGGGATCAATGTTTTGGAAGTTTGTAATATACTGCATCAGCGTACTGGTGAAAAAGCGTACATAGACACGGCTTTTTATTTTGTAGAACGAGGGAATGCAAGTTACTTGATGAGTAGCTTGGCAGAATCTAATGCCAAAAAATTTGTTGACATTTCACCTCAGCTATTGAAGAAGGAAGCGTATTTAAGAAAAAACGTAGCCAAATATCAGAATCAGCTTATTTCCAAGCCTACTCAGTCTACACGTGACTCATTGGTCAAGCTAAACACACAATATGAGACTTTGATTCACGAGCTTGAGCAAAAATACCCTAAATATGCCCAATTAAAATTTGATACCAAACAAGTCGAGATCAAACAATTGCAAGCTCAGATGAAATCACGAGAAGCATTAATCACCTATTCTCTGAGTCGTAATAATATGAATCATGCATTACTCATTACCAAAAAAGAAACCCGCTTGATATCCCTCCCTTTTTCAAATAATTTGAAGGGTTTAATGGTGGATTACTACCAAAAAATGCAATCTGAGGCACGTTTGCAACGTTTTGCCCAAGCTAGCCACCGTTTGTACCAGGTATTATTTCAACCTCTGGAAAAGTAGCTAAAAATTATTAATAAGTTATTTATCATTGCGCCCTCCTTAGAAAGCACCCCATTTGAGGCTTTAGTACGCAAGTTGCCTTCCAAGTCATTGGGCAATGATTTTGCTCGATTAGACTATCTCAGCAATCGTTTTCAAATCAGTTACCATTATTCGGCTACCCTGTGGTACCAGGGGCAATTAGAAGTTTCGGTTAAAAACCAACCCCTTGCTTTATTGGCTTTTGCTCCTTTTAGTGGGGGCAAAGGGAATACCTACAGCACAATTCGTGGCTCCGGCCTCAACTTGCCCGAGAGTAAAGCCGAAGTATTGACTATATTTAACCTCTGTAAAGCCAATGGATTAAGCGCCAGGGTTAGCTTGGCAACTTTTGCCACCAAAGCGCAATTCATCGAACAAGCCCGGCAGGCCAATATTGTCCATATTGCCAGCCACAGTGAAGCCAACTTTAAGAATGCAGGGTTAGCTAAAATTCGTTTTGCTGGTTGTGGTACTGGAGAAGACCTATCAGGCTGTTTATTGGCGAGCGAAGTCTATAACTTAGAGTTGAATGCCGATTTGTTGGTGTTGAGTAGTTGCGAATCAGGGGTGGGTAAGCTGGTTCGGGGAGAAGGTGTGTTTTCTCTTGCTCGTAGCTTCTTGTACGCAGGTGCTCGTAATATTGTATTTTCGTTGTGGGAGATAGACGATGTATATACCCGTGAATTGATGGTGGCCTTTTACCAACAGTTTCTGGGCAAAACTCAGATAAGTTATGCCGCTGCGTTGCGAGTAGCACAGCAAAAACTCAGGCATCAAGGCATACACCCCAAGCATTGGGCAGGCATTGTGATGATTGGAAAGTAAAGTTTAAAAAGTTATTGTTACATTGTTCCGCCTGTGGCTCATTGTTGTATTTTTCTATTGTTACATTGTTCCGCTTCGCTCATTGTTAAATGGTTGCGCAAAGCGACGCAAAACTATAGACTAATTGTTCCGCCTTCGGCTCATTGCTCTATGGCTAAATGGTTGCGCGAGGCGATGAATTAATTATCATTGTTCCGCTTTGCGCTACTATGGACTATGGACCGTCGACTGTGGACTAAAAAAACTATGGACTAAACAAAACTACCAACTACTGACTCCGAACTACCAACTAAAGAAAACTATGGACTGAAAACTAAAAACGACTTACTTATTTTATAATCTCTATTCCAGGTAGTTGAGATTCCAACTGAGCCAAGTTGGTATGATCCAAGTAAGGAGTACCCATCATGCGAATTTGCTTTAAATTGGGGAGTTGCTTCATTTCCACCGGCAATTGTTTTAGTTTGGTAAAAGACACATCTAATACCTGCAGGGATTGCAAGGTGCGAATTTGACTCGATACCCGCGATAAATCCCGGTTACCCAACAGTGATAAATGTTGCAAATAAGGTAACTGAAACATGGCACGAGGCAATGTTTTGAGGCCAGGTAAATTCATGTACAACAAACGTAATTTGCGTAAGCGGTACCAACCAGAGTGAGGGATGGTAAATAGTTCGATAGGGGCATAGCTATGTATTTCTAATACTTCCAGATTTTTTAATTTAATCAAAGAATTGGGCAACGCCTTGAGCCGTTTCATATGCAACATTTGCAAGGTTTTTAGGTGCGACAAATCACCTATCAATTCTGGTAGGTTTTCGAAATCAGTATAGCTCAAAAACAGGTCAGTAAGGTGAGGTAACTTGGTAAGACTCTGCGGTAGATCGGTTAAAGGATTGCCACCGCAAATAGAGGAACCCAACACCAAAATTTGTAATTGTTGAAGTTGGGCAATAGAAGCCGGAAGCACGCGGATTTGGTTACAGCTAATATTCAAGGTTTGTAGGTTTTTACATTGCCATACTACTTCGGGTATTTTGGTAAGACGGCAATCGACGAGTTCCAGGTGGCGTAAATGAGGCAAACCCGCGAGGCTTTTGGGTAAATGATATAGCACTGAGGAGCGAATGACAAGGGTGTGGAGTTGGGTGAGTTTTCGAAAGTGTTTTTCTTTGAGTTCTATCACCATACCATTGCCACCGTCAAGGTCCAATACCTTGGCCTGCGTTTTGTTTTTGAGAGCCCTTTCTATGCTGTTAAACACGGTGTCTTGTTGAGCCTGAGCTACTTGTAGGGTACCAAGTAGTCCGCTCATCCACCCAATCCAATATATTCCTGATAGTAGTAAAGCGCGCATGTATCGAAAATGCCTTGATTGAAAATACTTTGTTTTTGGGGCACAAATTTCTTGCGAAACCCGATGCAATGATTTTTTGTTTGTTCAGGAACTTTCATTTTCCAAAACTTCTCTTAAAATCTGCTCAATTTTGGGTAATATTTCTCCGCTTTTTCCTCGTAATACGAATCCATTGGGCATATCCAATACTTCAGCCGTAAATTCATTATCAGTGAGGTTGATATCTACCACACTGCTTCCTTTGAACCGAGCGGTAGACACAATATGGCTGGGTAGATTGGTGGCACCCGAAGTCCCTACAATAAAAAGTACCCCAGTGTTCAAAGCAGTGGCGATCGCGCTTTCAAGTTTATAGAGGCGTTCGTCATAATACTCATCAAACATCAACACATTGGGTCGAGTGAGGTGTTCACAACATGGACACTTCAAGGACTCCCAATGTTGTTCGGCTAAAGTAGCATCATAAGGACCCTCGCCAATCTCAATCGGGAAAGGGTATATTTCGTTACTACATCCATCGCTACACCGTACAGTTTCCATATTTCCGTGTATTTCGTAAGTTCTTTGAGAGGTATTACCCGCTTTGTGGTGTAAGCGATCAATATTTTGAGTGATGAGCCTGAAGCGGTCTTGTAGCATTTGCTCTATTTTGGCCAGGGCAAAATGACCCGGATTAGGCAGCGTGTCACGAAACATGGTTTTGCGATACAGTATGAATTTCCAAACTTCCAGAGGTGCTTGTTTGAAAAATTTAAGTGTGGCAAAATCCTGTGGTTTGTAATTTCGGGTACCTTCTACCCAAATTCCGTCGGATCCTCGGTAAGTAGGTACGCCACTTTCGGCTGATACACCCGCGCCAGTCAAAAAAGTAATCAATTTTTTCTGAGAGAGTGCTTCAGTCAACAAAGGTTTGATCTTTTCCAGTATTTGTTCCATGTTTGATAATTGCCTTCACCCTGTATTTATTTGGAGCTAACTTTATATAGGTGTAAATATTGGGTTTTTGTGTAATTTGCTTGCTAAATATTTTAGCTTAAATATATGGTAGCGAAGATCTTTTAAGATTATTGTATAATAGTAGAATAAAATTGGTTTAAAAAATAAATAAAACTTACACTTTCCATGTTGATACGAATCGTAAGAATGACCTTTCAAGAAGACAAAGTACAGACTTTTCTTGACAACTTCGAACAGATCAAACATAAGATCAGAGGCTTTGAGGGATGCCAACATTTAGAGCTTTGGCGCGATGCTCAAGCCCCCAATATATACGTGACTCATAGCCATTGGGAGTCAGAAGAACACCTCGAAACCTACCGGCATTCTGCGCTTTTTAAAGAAGTATGGGCTTATACCAAACCACTTTTTTTGGCCAAAACAGTGGCTTTTTCGGTACTCAGGGTAGAAAATGTATGATTTTTAGTGTTTTTTTGAAAAAACTTTCGCGTTTACTTGTCTGCAGGAATTCTTTTTTACTACCTTTGCATCGCACTTGACAAAAAGCCCAGGTGGCGGAATTGGTAGACGCGTTGGTCTCAAACACCAATGGTAGCAATACCGTGCCGGTTCGACTCCGGCCCTGGGTATTTTTTTTAATGCAAAGTTAGGCATACTTTTCAAAAATGCTACGTTTTCTTACATGTTGGTTGTACTTTTTGAACTCTTCTCACAAGAGTTCTATTATGAAGTGTGTATTTGTCTATACTATAATAGCACCCTGTCAGGAATAACCATATCTCAGATTTATCTCACCTTGCGGCAAGTCTCTTGCCAAATCAATTTTCGGGAATTTATTAAATCAATATCAACTACTGGATCTACTCTTTAGTAGTAGTGGAGTATGTGTGTATGTTCTGATGCTCAAAATATTACCTTAAGATAAAAATACTTTGGCAATAAGTATTTAACTCGATTGTGTGCTCGTACAATGGTACCAAGCAGTGACAATGAGTCAAGACCTTTAAACAAAAATGACAAACACCGAAGTGTCTGATCAAACTATTAGACAGAACGGCTATGCAGTGGTCCTTTCCTGCATAAAAATCAAAAAGAAGGGGAGTTGCAATTTAGATGCAATTTTATGTTATATATCGTTATTCTTAAGGTTTTATTAAACGCGAATACACAATTTAACTACGATTATGATCGATTGATGTACATAATCGCAGAAAAAGAAAGCCGATTTCAGTGCCAAGTAGTAGATCCATACGGGATTACTTATGGCAAATATCAAGTAACAGATCACTTGATTGCAGCAAACGGCTATAAACGACCAATGACCTGTGAGCAACAGGACGAGCTAATGCGAAAGTTGATTAAAATGTATGAAGCCATGGGTGGCAAATACGAATTTACTTATCGCAGAGGCATTTGGCTTCATAAAACCAACTTGATCATAGCAATGCATTTTGCACCCTATGGCACCATCAAGTATTTACAAGGGGGAGAAGACTTCTCCAATGGTTTGGTTTCAGTGAGTATTTTGCTGAAACGATATGAAGATGTAAACTTGTATAAGGTAAAAACACCACAAGCAAGTGTAGCGTCCAAATAGGGACCAAATATGACAAAGGAAAATTAAAACACAAGTTTTATTGGATATCGAAGCGTGATGCTCAGGCATTGCGCTTTTTTTTGCTTTAGTGAGCAATAGTCGTGCGAAATTGGGTAGATGAGCAGTTTATTTCTCATGTTAAGTAAATTTATGAAGGATTATCTTCTTGATGACCATCACTTTTGTTTACCTTATCAATGAAAGCCCATAAGTTGTTGGCGGTAATAATGATCAAACATACAAATGATATGATTTCGAGTAAGTCCATTAGATTAAAATTTGGATTGAACCATAAATAAAAAGCCACTTTCTCCGAATGCTTTCGCATCAGAAAAAGTGGCTTTTGCTATTTGTTGAGATTCAAATGTAGTACAAGCAGTTGGTATTTACATCCTCACTTTTAAGGATATTGAGTGAGCATATTGATGCGCTCTTACTCTTTTGGGAGTATCCATCATCCATCAAAGCAATGAGATTGACATAGGTCGGTTTGTCAGGTGGGGTGACAAATCTGCATATATTTTTGTTTCATGATGGATGGAAGCGTAGCAAAAGCGAATGGAGCATAATTTGTTACTGTTGAGTCGATTGCGTATTTTCAGAACAAATGTGCCATTTTACTACAATGATGAGATATAAAAATGGTACTGCTTGATGATCAGCAAAAATAAATTGATTAGTCACTAACACCCCTAATCTGTGAACGCTTTGAACTTCAGTAACTACACGATAAAAGCCCAGGAGGTAATTCAGAAGTCCACCCAAATAGCTACCGGACATTCGCATCAAGTCATAGAAAATGGACACTTGCTGAAAGCCGTCCTGGAAGATGACGAAAACTTATCAAACTTTATCTTACGCAAACTCAACGTAAATCCGGCTTACCTTAAAACCAAACTGGAAGAGATCATAGAAAGTTACCCCAAAGCGCAGGGGTCATTGTATCTGTCCAATGATATGGTGGCGTCGTTTCAAACCGCCGAAAGTTATGCCGATGAAATGGAAGATGAATACATTGCTATTGAGCACATCTGGCTGGGGATGTTGGCCGGAGAAGACAAAGTAGCTTCCCTGCTCAGGGGGGTGGGGTTCAGCGAAGAGTATTTGATCAAAGCCATTCAGGAATTACGAGGCAATGAAAAGGTAAATGATCCCAATGCCGAAGCCAAATACAAATCGCTTGAGCGATATTCCAAAAACTTGAATGAATTGGCCAAAGCGGGTAAACTAGATCCAGTGATTGGACGAGACGATGAGATTCGCCGCTTGTTGCAGATTTTATCGCGTCGTACCAAAAACAACCCTATATTATTGGGAGAGCCTGGGGTAGGAAAAACCGCCATTGCCGAAGGCCTGGCCCAGCGTATTGTGATTGGTGACGTGCCTGAAAACTTGAAATCCAAAACGATTGTGTCACTAGATATGGGCCTGTTGGTAGCTGGAGCCAAGTACAAGGGAGAATTTGAAGAAAGACTTAAGGCAGTGATCAAAGAAGTGGTAGATTCGGACGGGGAGATCATTTTATTTATAGACGAAATTCATACCCTGATTGGGGCTGGAAGTAGTGGAGATGGAGCAATGGATGCGGCCAATTTACTGAAACCTGCCTTGGCCCGAGGCGAGTTGCACGCCATTGGAGCTACTACGCTCAAAGAATACCAACAGTACATCGAGAAAGACAAGGCCTTGGAGCGTCGTTTTCAGACGGTAATGGTGGACGAGCCCAATGTGCAAGATGCAATTTCTATTCTACGGGGACTCAAGGAGCGTTATGAGATTCACCACGGAGTACATATCAAGGACGACGCCATCATTACCGCAGTGGAGCTATCGCATCGCTACATTTCGGATCGTTTTCTGCCCGACAAAGCCATTGACCTCATGGATGAGGCTTCGGCCAAACTACGCATCGAGATAGACTCCATGCCCGAAGAACTGGATGAGGTGAATCGCAAGGTGATGCAATTGGAGATTGAGCGGGAGGCCATCCGCCGCGAAAACGACCGGGAAAAGGAAGAACAACTTTCTAGAGAAATTACGGATCTACAGGTGAAACGAGACGAGTTGCGCACCAAGTGGCGCAGTGAGAAAAGCCTGATCGAAAGCATTCACAAAGAGAAAGAAAATATTGAAGGTTACAAGCTGGAGGCCGAGCAAGCCGAACGTCAACACGATTATGGCAAGGTGGCGGAGTTGCGCTATGGAAAAATAAAGGAGAGTGAGGATCGGCTGGCTCAACTGCAACAAGAAATGCAAAATGCTCCAGAAAACTCTATGGTGAAAGAAGAAGTCACCAGTGATGACATTGCCGAGGTAGTGGCCAAGTGGACCAATATTCCGGTGTCGAAGATCATGCAAAGCGAACGCGAAAAGCTGCTGCAACTGGAAGATGAACTCACCAAACGGGTAGCTGGACAGGCGCAGGCCATCAAGGTAATTTCGGATGCGGTACGTCGTAGCCGGGCTGGGTTGCAGGACCCCAAACGCCCCATTGGCTCTTTTATATTTATTGGAAGCTCGGGAGTGGGCAAAACCGAATTGGCCAAAGCATTGGCGGAGTTTCTGTTTAACGACGAAAATGCGATGGTACGCATCGACATGTCTGAATACCAAGAACAACACGCGGTAAGCCGTTTGATTGGGGCGCCTCCGGGTTACGTGGGTTACGATGAGGGGGGACAATTGACCGAAGCGGTAAGACGGAAACCATATTCGGTTATTTTACTGGATGAGTTTGAAAAGGCGCATCCTGATGTATTCAATATTTTGCTACAAGTGTTAGACGAAGGTCGCCTCACCGATAGCAAAGGGCGGGTAGCCAACTTCCGTAATACAATCATTATCATGACCTCTAACGTGGGCTCAGAGATGATTCATAAAAACTTTGAAGAAATTACTGCTGAAACGGAGTTTGACATTATGGAAAACACCAAGGAGGACATTGTAGATATGCTCAAGCAGGGAGTAAGGCCGGAGTTTTTGAATCGAATCGATGAAATTGTACTCTTTCGTCAACTTTCGCCCCGAGATATGGTACACATTGCCAAAATTCAGTTTCGACAAATACAGAAACAACTAGCTGAAAACGGGGTAAACCTAGAAGCCACTGATGATGTATTGCGCACTTTTGCCGAAATGGGATTTCAGCGGGAGTTTGGCGCCCGACCTCTAAAGCGGGTATTGCAAAAACGCTTGCTCAATGACCTTTCTAAAGAAATACTGGCGGGCAAACTTCGCAAAGATGCGGTGATTGCCATTACCCTGGATGAATATGACCGGGTGCAGTTTGTCAATTTGGACGACATAGAGATTGAGGGGGGATAAGGATAGATAATTCTAGATAATATTTATAATGAAGGATAAAATCCATATTCCCAATAAAGAAGGTTTTAAGCACGACAGTGATTTTAGAGTAAAGTATCGCTTTTATACCAGAAAGGAGGGCGGTAGAGAATCAGTACCTCATCAGGGAATTAGATCGGATTTTTGGTATGAACATGATAATCATACAATGGATGGTATGTTTATTATTCATCCAGAATTTGAGGATGCTGAGGGTAAAATAATTGAGCAAGGACCTGTATTGGAAGAGGGGTTTGCCACTATGTGGATTCTTAATCCATATTTGAGAAAATATCACCAAGAACGAATTAAAATAGGAGCTGTAGGCTATTTTATGGAAGGAGGGTTGAGAACAGCAATTTGTGAAGTAGTGGAAATTATAGATTTAATGAGTAATCCAACTTCTTTTTGAGTTTTAAATCGAACTGATTCAATGAAATACGTCCACACCAACATCATTAGCAAAGACTGGCGTAAGCTGGCCGACTTTTATATCAACGTATTTGCATGCGAAATTGTGCCGCCGGAAAGAAACCAAGCAGGGGAGTGGCTTTCGCGGGGAACGGGCGTACCCAATGCCAGTCTGGAAGGGGCACATTTACGATTGCCAGGTTATGGCGACAATGGCCCCACCCTCGAGATTTATCAATATGGCGATACTGAAGATTTGGCACCCATTGATCCCAATACTCGAGGATTTGGGCACATTGCCTTTGAAGTAGACGATGTGGAGCAGGTTTTGACTCACCTGGAAGCCCACGGAGGCCGGAAGAATGGAGAAGTCACCAAAAAAGCGGTAACAGGGGTGGGTGAAATCACCTTTGTGTATGCACGCGACCCCGATGGGAACTTGATTGAGTTGCAGCATTGGGATCGAGTATAACATCGATACAGGCAAACTCAATAAGAATGCAACATTTTTACCCTCCCGCGATAACCTTGAAGGGCATCTTTCAAGCTCCATACATAATGTAATAGTGCCGTTTTATTGGTCAAGTCGCTTTCTTGGCGAATCATCTGGCCATATTCAGAATCAGTACGCCATTGGTTCAATCGTTTGTGGGTTTTGAAAAACGCGGCCACCTCTTGAATGGCATCAATGAAACTATCTTTGACTTTGTTAAATTCCCGAATGGCCAACCCGTGATCTGCTGGATTTGCTTCAGCAATCTCAAACAAGATTGATTCGATTCTATAGAAGGTATCCATATACGCACCAGGGTTGGTATAATAATGGGTGATCCACAATTGGTTCAATTTACCCTGATAGCAAATCGTGTAGTCTAAAAAACGATGCAAGTCAGCCGCTTCACAGTCATTATTGATTTGGGTATTTGTCAAAGATTCATAGCGTCCCAAGGCTTGGTAAAAGTTACTTACCGGAGTTTTAGAAGGAATCTCAAAGCACAAGTCTAACCCATTTTGTTTCATGTCTTGGTACAACAGGTCTTCCTTTTGGCTAAAATCCAATTCAGGGTAAGTCAACTCATTTATATCACCAAACCAGTGATATACACTCCACATCTCATCAATACTCATCAAGGCAATGTCTTGCTCTACTTTTTGTAAGATGGTATCAAAGTTCAATTCGGGGTAACCTTTCAGGTACTTTCGATAAGAATGGGGTGTTTTTTTTCTTAAAACTGGGCTACAGTGACTCCTGGCCAATTGTTGATCAAGCTTGAAAATATAGAGTTCTTGTCCCATTTTTGAGTAGGTTTGTTTGATGCATATTGTCAAGGCCCATAGGCTTCAAATATCATTCAATATTCTTATTTTGAAAGCATTACTAAACTTATAAACTTTGTTATCTTAGATGATTACCTCACCTTTAAAATCATACTACCAATGTACATGGCCAAAAGCGTAGAAGCATACCTGGAACATCATGCCGAACAAAGAGAAATTTTAGAAACGCTCCGGGAAATTATATTGCAAACCGAGTTGGAAGAAACCCTGAAATGGGGAGCACCTACCTATGTCTTGAATGGAAAGCATGTAGTAGGTTTGGGAGCTTTCAAAGCATATGTTGGGTTGTGGTTTCATCAGGGGGTATTTCTCGAAGACAAAGCCAAGGTACTCATCAATGCCCAAGAAGGAAAAACTAAAGCCATGCGTCAATGGCGTTTTCAATCTAAAGAAGCACTCAACGAAAAGCTAATCAAGGCCTATGTATTAGAAGCCATCGAAAACCAACGTCAAGGGCGAGTACTATTGCCCGAAAAAAAACCACTGTTCATCCCAGCTGAACTACAAGAAGCACTGGATCAAAACGAGCAGCTAGCTACGGCTTTCGAGCAATTGAACCTGACCAAAAAGCGAGCATTTGCCGAATACATCACTGAAGCCAAACGAGCGGCCACCAAAACAAAACGCTTGGAAAAAATTACCCCCATGATTTTAGAAGGAGTGGGGTTGAACGATCA
>ERZ1740067.2155-NODE-2155-length-12389-cov-5.624453_pt1 | contig 12389 bp, 9 predicted proteins | sample MGYA00581736_ERZ1740067 | MGnify/ENA primary metagenome ERZ1740067 (study PRJEB43018, sample SAMN04849236) | marine metagenome | isolation source: floating plastic debris | place: Pacific Ocean | collected 2008-08-27 | study: EMG produced TPA metagenomics... | reverse complement strand
GCTACGACTCCTCGCCCGGCGGCGACGATGACCGCAACGACATCGACTACTTCCTCACCGTCGGCACGACCTTTTAAACCGCAATCATAATCACACCCAAACCCCGCAGGCCGCGACCGAAAGGACGCGGCCTGTTTTCATCAGCAAAACCAGCCCCATTCAGAGCCGCCCCTCCCGAAGCGCCCGGCACCACACCGCCATCACAAGCAGCGCATACAACCGCTGGCTGTGGTCCCGCCCCTTCCAAGGCCACGCACTCCGCTCGCCAGCCGCATCGTGCTCATCGAGCAGGCGATGCACCACGCGCCGGTCCAGCGTCACGCCCGCATCGACAACAGCACCAAAGGCATCCGCCGCCCCAAGCTCGTCCCGCAAAAGCGTCCGCATCCCCCCCGCGTCATCGCGGAACCACTCCTCGATCGGCACCGCAAACCCAGACTTGGGACCGTCCAGCACCCGCCTCGGCACCACCCCCCGCAGATACGCCCGCAGCGCCGCCTTGCGCTTGCCCTTCGATCCCGCCTTCGCCGGCGCTCGCAGCGCCATATCCGAAAGTCCGCGTGCAAGCATCGGCGCCCGCGCCTCAACACCCGCCATCATCGACGCGTGGTCCACCTTCCGAAGCAGGTCGCCCGGCAGGTGCTCCTCCACATCAAACCGCCGCGCGCCCGACGCCGACGCGAGAAACGCCCGCCCATGCATCTCGCGCCGTGCCCGCCGCGAGAGCACCGCCGCCGCGTCCGGCTCCGGAAACACATCCAACAAATCCCGATACCCGCGATAGCTCGCCGCGACCAAAAACCGCGCGACCTTGTCCCCGATCCCCTTCGGATGCCGGCGATTCAGCACCGACACCGGCGGCGTCAGCCCGAGCGTCCTTAAGAACACAAGCAATGACAAGTTCTCCGCCGCCCCGTACCGCTCATACCCCATGAATAGCTCATCGCCGCCATCCCCCGTCAGCGCCACCTTCCCCTCCGCCGACACCGCCTCAAACGCCCAACTCGTCGGCAAGAGCGACGAATCACCAAACGGCACGCCCATCGTCTCGATCAACGCCACCAAATCCGCCGCCGGCGTCGCCGACGCGTCCACCGTCCGATGCGTCGTCCCAAGCGCCCCGGCAATCTCCGCCGCCTGCGGGCTCTCGTCGTACCGCGCACTCGGCATCCGCACGCAAACCGTCGCCAGCGCCGATGGATCACCACCGCCACGCACCAGCTCGCGCGTCGCCGCCAGCGCCACGCACGACGAATCAACACCCCCGCTCAGCAGGCACGCCACCGGCACATCCGCGTGCAGCCGCCGACCAACACTCGCTTCCAGCAGCCGAGCCGTCTTCCGCGCACTCGGCCCGCTCCCAATCGCCGGCCCCTTCCGCCACGGGATCGCCGCAAACGCCACCGCCTTCGGCTGAATCCCCGAAGCGGAGTCACCCGCCGTCCCACCAACCGTCATGTGCCGACCCGCCGGGCACATCTGCACATCGAGCCAAGGCGTCCGCGTCGGCCCATACCCACGCACAAGCCACTCGCCCACGCCCTCAACGTCAACCGCCGCGGGCGCATCGCACGCCATCGCCACCGCCGCAGCGCTCGATGCGAACACCCACGCATCTGCTTCCGCACCCGCCCCGCCGCGCACCCGCCGCCCATACACCGGCTTCTCGCCAAACCGATCCCGCGCCACCGTCAACGACGCCGAAGCCCGATCCCACACCGCGCACGCCAGCATCCCATCGACGCGCCCAAACACATCCGCGCCCCACGCCCGCCACCCCTGCACGAGCACCTCGGTGTCCGCGTGGTCGCTGCCAAACGTGTGCCCAAGCCGCTCGAGCTCCGCCCGCCGATCCGCGTGGTCATACACGCACCCGTTGAACGCCACCGCGACCAGTTGTGGCCCCCCGTGCTGCGCGCTCGCAAGCCGAACCTCCTCCTCATACACACAGTCCGGCCGAAGCCGCCCACCATCGTGGCACATCGGCTGCGCCCCGCCCGCGTGGTCGATGATCGAAAGCCGCCGGTGCACCATCGCCACGTCAACGACGGTGCCATCCGCCCGCACCGCCCGATCACGAAACCGCCCGCATCCATCCGCGCCCCGATGCGCAACGCGCACATCGATCTCATCGAGCCAGCGCTCCGGAATGACATCCACCGGCCGCCGCCCCGGCTCGCGATGCGTAATCAGAATGACACCAAAGCCGCACACAGTCGACCGATGCTATCGAGTCTGCTCCGCGTGCCACTGACCTGCCTTGCAGGTCAGTGCCGGAGTGCGTCACCTCGCACGAACTCACTCGCCCGGGATATACGAGATCGCGCCCTCGAACGGGCTCGAAGCCGTCGCATACAGCTTCTTCTCGATCCGCCCCGCCAGATACGACTGCCGCCCCGCGGTCGTCGCGTGCCGCATCGCGTGCGCCATCAGCACCGGGTCCTTCGCGTGCGCGATCGCCGTATTCAAAAGCACGCCATCCGCGCCAAGCTCCATCGCGATCGACGTATCACTCGCCGCCCCGACGCCCGCATCAACGATCACCGGATAGTCCGGATCGCCATCCTTGAGCGTCTCCAGGCACAGCACGATGTTGTTGGGGTTCAAAACGCCCTGCCCCGACCCAATCGGCGAGCCCGCCGGCATTACCGCCGCCGCGCCCGCGTCCTTGATCCGCTTCGCGCTAATCGGGTCGTCCGACGTGTAGCACAACACCTCGAATCCCTCATTCGCGAGCGTCTCCACCGCCTCGATCGTCCCGACCGGATCAGGCAGCAGCGTCTTCTTGTCCCCCAGCACCTCAAGCTTCACCCAGCTCGCGCCCGCATTCCCGATCTGCTCGAGAATCTCCCGCCCGAGCCTGCTCACCCGCACCGCGTCTTCGGCACTAAAACACCCCGCCGTGTTCGGCAGGATCGTGTACCGGTCAGTGTCGATGTAATCCAAGAGCGACTCGCCCCGCTCATTCACAAGCCGCTCGCGCCGCACCGCCACCGTGATGATCTCGCTGCCCGACGCATCGAGCGCATCCTGCATCAGCTCATACGTCGCGTACTTGCCCGTGCCGACTAGCAATCGGCTGTCAAACCGCCGCTCGCCGATCACCAAAGGCTCAGCCGCCGGCTCCCGCCGCTGGCCCGGCTTGTTCTCAACGATTCCGTCCATTGGTCGATCCGTCGCCCGATCCATCGGTTCTCACTCCATTCCCTGCGTGCGTACCAGTCCGAGTCTCAACCGCCGCCAACCAGCGTCACCAGCTCGATCCGGTCACCTTCCGCAAGCTCGCACGCCCCGTGCGACCGCTTGGGCACCAGCGCCTTGTTCACCTCAGCAGCCACCGGGCTGCCACCAAGCCCCACCTGCTCAATAAGATCAGCAAGGCAACTGCCCTCGGCAACATCCATCGGCTCACTATTGACGATCACCTGCATAGCCCATCCTACGCCACACAACGTCGGCGACCGGGCACCAGCAGCAGTGGGGGATTCCGTGCGATCGATCGCCTTGCGACTTGTGCTTCTCGCCGCAGCGAGCCTGCTCCTCGCAGCGTGCTCACGCGCCGACTCCGGCCCAAAGCCCCGCCAGGGCTCGCCCGAGGAAGTCATCCAGACCGCCCAAGCCTTCATCGAGGCAGACCGCGCCGACCGCCTCCACGAGCTCCTCCTCGCCGACGACCCACGCATGCGCGAGCTCTTCCGCCGCACCGGCGTCCTGCTCGGCTCCCTCCAGCGCTGCTCCCAAACCTTCGCCGAGAAGTACCCCGCCGAGGTCGAACGCCTCCGCATCGAAGCCCAGAACTCGCCCGCGCTCGCCGGCCTGCTCTCCCGCCGCGGCCGGTCCCACACCAGCGAAACGATCGGCCTCCAGCTCCGCCGCGTCCTCGCCGACCCCTACGCCGTCCTCGACGAGCAGGCCCAGCGCATCTCCACCATCCCCCTCGACGACAACACCTCCGCGATCATGATCGACGACATGCCCGTCCTCCCACCCCTCGGCATGGTCATGACCCAGCGCAACGACCGCTGGTACATCGTCCCCCCGCTCAACGTCCCATTCCTCGGCCGATTCCTCCCGCAGACCGACGACGAGTACGCGATCCTCGCCTACCTCATCCAAGTCCTCGACAACGCCGTCACCGAGATCGAGGCCGACATCAACTCGGGCAGGCTCACCGACACCGAAGACCTCTCCCGCGCCGCCGGCGAGAAGATCTTCATCCCCGGCTCCATGATCGTCCTCGCCTACAACCGCGCCATCGAATCACGCGATAACAACGACGACGACTGAATCGCGGCCTCCTGTGCCACGGGTTGACCCGAAGGGCAACCCGTGCGGTCCCGTTCCGGTCTGAAACAACCCGACCCGAAGGGCAAGCCGTGCGGTCGCTCTGCCTCACCCGCCCAACGGCCCACCATTGCTCACATCCCGGAACCGCAAACTCTGACCAAGCCCAACCGGGCTCAGAATGAAGTTGAAACTCGTCTGGTCCGAGATCCGGTTGTGCGACACGCCAAACCCAAGCTCCGCGTTCGGGAACGACCGCCGAAGCTCGAAGTTGATCCGCGCAAAGTCGTCCTCGTTCACGTCGTAGCTGCCCGACACCGCCGTCTGGTACTTGGGTGTGATCCGCTGCCGCACACCCATGTCGATGTACGTCGAGTCCTCGGGATTGATAAACCGAACCTCCGCGAACGTCGAGAACTCGCGCGAGTGCTGCAGCACCATGCCCGCGCTCGTCCGCGCCTGCTGGCTCGCGTCAAAGTCGTAGATCGTCTGCCCACCAATCGTGAAAGCATCCGACACCTGCCAGATCGCGTCGAGCGTGAAGTAGTCGCCCGCGTTCGAGTACTCCGGCCGATACTCCACGTACCGCCCGATCGGGCTCTCACGATCCTCATCACTCTCCGACGACAGCACGATCTCCGTGTCAAGCTCGATCCAGTCCACGCTCCGCCACCGCCCCGGCCCGCCGCGATACGTCTGCCACGTCTGGTCGATCGCAAATCGATACTGCGTCCCCTCCAGCAGGCTCTCCACGCCGTCGTCGTACACGGGCAGGTCCGCGCGATCCACCGTCGTCTCGCCGTGCCACACCGACACGGACGGTTCGATGATGTGCCGAATCCGGTGCAAATCCCACGCGTCGGACTCCACCTCGTTGTTCACCTTCACAAGCGACGTCGCGATCGTCACGCCCGCCGCCGCCCAGAATCGCTCGCGGTCGGTCTCATCCGGGCTGAAGTCCTCAAACTCGTTGTCGTACAGCGTCACCCGACCGACCGCCGAAGGCGTCACGCGAAAAGGCCCAAGGTCCAAGGGCGCGTTCAGCTCATGCCTGGTGTCAAACCGATTCACCGCGTCCTCGGTGAATCCCTGCGCCCGCAGCGAGTCCGCGATCGAGTCGTCCGGGTTCAGCCCAAACGCCCGCCGGGCCTTGCCCCGACGCACAAACCCCTGCTCCGCCAGCGTCGGCTCGACAAACTGCATCTGCATCCTGCTGTACCGATACTCGCTCGTATACGTCAGCACGCCCGCCTGCCACCCCTCGAGCAAGTCATCCGCCACGCGGAAGTACTCGAGCTCCGGCAGCTTGTCGACCGTGTATCCCTGGCTCTGCAGCAGGTGCTCGTTCGGCGTGAAGTCGTCCACGTTCGCCTTGCCCTGCGCAAAGAACGCCGTGTTGTCCTCGCGGTACCGAAGCGTCAGCGCATTGGTGAACTCCCGCCGCTCCTTGCCGAGGTTCCGGAAAAACGAATCCACAAACGCCGGATCGCTCGCGTACCACGCCTCGCCGAACAGCGTCCACTGGTCGTTGATGCTCCAACGGTTCTCCGCCAGGATCAGCCCGCGCGTCTCGCCGTCAATATCCGTCTCATCGCCCGCCCGGCTCCGATCCGTGCCCGTGTCATCGGGCAGCCCATACGCGAAAAACTCGCCCTGAATCTCGCCCCGGTCCCAATCGATCTCCGTGCCGATGCCAAGCCCGCGATCGAAGTACCCATCGAGCAGCAGGTCCGCATCAAACCCCTTGGGCTTGTCCACGCCAATCAGCGTCGCAACATCCCACACCGTGCGCACACCGCTGGTATTGGAGCTCAGCTCGAGCCCAACGCCTTCCAAGGGCACGTTGTTCGGATCGCCCTTCCAACGCGGGAAGTAGAAGAACGGCACCCCGCTCGCACGCGTCGTGATGTTCTTCGCATCCACACGCTGCGTCACGTCCCCATCCGGCCCCGTCGGCTCCATCCGCGTGAGCGTCACCTCGCTCATGCCCACGCTCAGGTGGGGCGTCGCGAACCCCGTCGTCGAGAGCACCGCCCGGTTCGCCGTAAATTGGTCCGCCGAAGTCTGCCGAATCGCATCGGCCCGCAAATACAACGGCATCCGAAGCCGCCGGTCATACGTCCAGAAGACCGCATCAAGCACCACCGCCTGGTCCTGCTGCAAGTCGTAATACACCCGGGGCCCGCGCAGCGTGTACTGCCCATCCGTCGCAACCACGCCCCCCTCGAGATAGATCCCCCGCACACTCTCGGGCTTCAATCTCGCCAGCGCCGTCAGCGGCCCCGGCTCAAGAAACACCACGCCCCGGTCCGCCGTCAGCTGCAACACCCGCCGCGAGTCCGGGTCCGCGTACTCAACCACCACGCCCCCCGAAACAATCGCCGCGTTCTCATCGGGCCCCGTCGAGAGCGTCACCTCGCCGACAGAAAGCGCCACGATCCCAGTCCCGGCAAAGATCGGCTCCACCCGGTCCGTCGCCGGCAACCGCTCGAGCCACCGCTCGAGCTCCTCGGGCGTCGCCTCCGCCTCCCCCGCCCGATACACCGGCTCGCCCGCCGGCACCAGCTCAACCTCGTCACCACCCACAAGCCGCCGAAGGTAATTCGCCAGCACCCGCTCGCCCGCGAACACCAGCGGGCTCTCCGCCCGACCCTCCACAGTCACATCCGCCCGAAGCTCAACCGAGCCCGTCGGCGCGATGATCCCCTGCACCGGCAGCCGATCCGCCGACACCGCGATCGCCGCATCCGCCGCGCCCGTGCCGAGCTGATCGAAATACACAAACACCTGCCACGCGCCCGCCGGCGCCTCCGGCGCCACATCCCGCGCCTTGGACATCCACACCACCGCGCGATTCGCGCTGAAGGTGTACGTCCCCATCTCCACCCGCACATCACCCTCAAGCAGCAGCCGAAGCGTCGACGAGAGTGCCCGGCCATCCGGCGCAACAAGCCCAGGCTCCTGCCACGTCGTCGCCCGCGTCGCGCTCAGCGCTAATGGCCCGGTCGCCACATCAAGCGGCAACCGCTGCCCCGCAAAGTCACGACCCGTGATATCGAGCACGTCAATATCGATCGGCTGCGCACGCACCGACGGCGCAAGCACAGCAACCGCAACCGCAAACAACACCAACAACGACCAGGCATGCCGCATCCGAGGCGTCCTCCAGCAGGCAGTTTGTGCCCACTAGCAGCGTACCGCGGCCGGCACCCACCGGCGCGGCCAACCACCTCCCGTGCCACTGACCTGCAAGGCAGGTCAGTGCCTCCATCGCAGCCGAGCGTTACTCCACGATCAGTCCCAGGTATTCACACTCGCCGGCGTTCCGTTCCCACCAGTCCCGGGCGACTTGTGCGACGCCCAAGAATCCGGGTACTTCGGATCGTCGATCTCCAGCGCCAGCTTCGTCGGAAACAACGGCCGGAACGTGTCGCACATCACCGCGAGCTCGTTCGTAAACGTCGCACCCAGCGACTTCTCCACCGTCCCCGGATGCGGGCCGTGCGGGATGCCCTGCGGGTGCAGGCTGACGCTCCCAACCTCGATGCCCTTCCGCGCCTTGTAGTTGCCCTCGACGTAGTACAGCACCTCATCCGAATCCAGATTCGAGTGGTTGTACGGCACCGGGATCGCATCCGGATGGAAATCCAGCATCCGCGGGCAAAACGAGCAGATCACAAAGTTGTGCCCCTCGAACGTCTGATGGATCGGCGGCGGCATGTGCAGCTTGCCCACGATCGGCGCAAAGTCATCGATGTTGAAGACATACGGGTAGTAACACCCGTCCCACCCGACAATGTCGCACGGGTGGTAGTCATACATGTACGAGTGCACGCAATTCCGCGCCTTGATCCGCACCTCAAAGTCACCCCGCTCATCGGTGTAGAGCGGATTCGCATCATCAACGAACGGAATCACCAGGTCCCGCTCGCAATACGGCGAGTGCTCAAGGAACTGGCTCGTCTGCTTGCTCACGTACCGAGGCGGCGGCCCAATGTGCGACCCATTCGCAGTCTCAAAGAGCACAAACTTGCCATACGGCATCTGCTCCCTCGTGTGCCCGCCAAACGCCTCATCATCCGAGCCGTCACCCGCGCGCTCATCCCACGTCACCGTGTAAATGATCCCCTTCGGCACCACGATGTAGTCCTTGGGCCCAAACCGCAGTGAGCCCATGAACGACCGCAGCGTCCCCGTGCCATAGTGCACAAAGAAGCACTCATCGCCCTGCCCATTCTTGAAGTGGTACCCCATCTGCTCGGCCGGCTGGCACAGCGCCATCTCCACATCGCTGTTGCCCAGCACAACCTTCCGCCCGGTCACGAAGTCGCCCTCCGCCGAAATGCGCGTCGACACAATGCGCCGCATCCGCATCACCTCGGTCTCGACGTACTCCGGCGCGGTGCCGTACATCGTCTTCCACCCCGCCACCTGCGTCGGCGGATGGATGTGGTACATCGTGCTCGTGGGCCCCACGAACCCCTCCGTGCCAAACAGCTCCTCCGAATACAGCCCACCATCCGGCCGCCGAAACTGCACGTGCCGCTTCTTCGGGATGCTGCCCATCTTCGTGTAGTACGCCACGGTCCGCTCCAATGCGTCTAAGCCGATACCCACAGCTCGCGCCGCCGCCGGACAACCCCGACCCAGCACGAACCGCAGGGCCAACCATCATATCGGACGCCCCGTCCATCCCCGAGCCCATCCCGAGCCCATCTCCCGCCCGTGACCTCGCCCGCAAACTCTCAGTACAACTCGGGAAAAAGCGCCCGCTCGATCCCCTCCACCAGCAAGTGGATCGCCAGCGTGTGCGCCTCCTGAATCCGATCGCTTCCCGCCCCGGGCGCGATCAGCACATGGTCGCAGTGGGGCAGGCACGCCCCCCCCGTCCCGCCCAGCAGCCCCACGCTCGTCATCCCGATCTCCCGAGCCGCCGCAAGCGCCGCAACCACATTCGCCGAGTTCCCGCTCGTCGTCAGCGTCACGAGCGCATCGCCCTCCCGGGCAAGCCCGCGCACCCACCGCTCGAACACCGCCTCATACCCGAAGTCGTTCGCCGTGCACGTCAGATGCGACGCGTCCGTGCACGCGATCGCACCCAGCGCCGCCCGGTTGTCCCGGTACCGCCCCGAACGCTCCTCCGCGACGTGCGCCGCCTGCGCACACGCCCCTCCAATACCCCCCGCAACCACACGCCCGCCACGACGCAGCACCTCGGCCAGCGCATCAGCCGCCGCCGCAACCGCATCGAGCGCGGCCGAGTCCGCCGCGAGGTCCGATATCGCCGCCGCCGAGACCGCCGCCGACGCATGGACCCACGATCGGGACGAGTCTCCCGACGCGCCAGAAACCTCTAAAGAAGATCGCCGATCCGAGTCCTGAGCCATGCCCCGACTCTATCGGCCACCGCCCCGCCCAGCGCTCTCGGACGCACAGCCCACACCCGCATCCCGTTCTCGGACCGTCCAATATCGGCCCCGAACGAGGGCTTTTCGGATGTTTCTGCCCTCACAGCCGGAGTTTTTTCTCACAACCACTGGCATCTCTCGGTTTTGGAGGCACACACAAAGAGGAACCCGCCCATGCGCCCGTTCCCGCATCCTCCGCAGAGGGGGGATCACCAGTGCAGTCCAACCCTTATTTCGTTTGAAGGTGAGAGAGCCCAATGAACACGAAGACCCTGAGCGTGGCGACGCTGATCGCGACCGCGGCCGCTTCGGCCACATCCGCATCCGCGATGACCGTCCAAATCCGTGACCTCGCTGGCAGCGGCGAGACCTCCCTCGGCGCCACCCCCGGCATCTACCTCGCCGGCACCGGCGGCCGCTACAACGGCATGGTCGCAGGCCAGTCCGGTGACCTCCCCGCAGGCACCTACGAGCTCGAGATCGATCAGCTCGCCGGCGACGGTTGGGAGCTCTTCCTCACCTACTGCATCGAGCCCGAGCAGCTCCTCGACGTGCCCCCGCCCGTCGGCACCTCGTACGAGACCGCCCAGCTCATCGACAACGGCTTCACCGCCACCGAGGTCGTTTACGCCCAGCGCCTCTGGGCCGGCGCCTTCGCCATGTCCCAAACCAGCGCCGTGAACGCCGCCGCATTCCAGGCCATCCTCTGGGAGCTCTCCGAGGATGACGATCAGGACCTCTCGGCCGGCAACCACAAGATCAACGGCCTCGCCAACACCTTCACCAACGACGTCCTCAACACCGCCCAGGGCTGGCTCGACGCCATCGTCTCCGGCGACTGGTTCGAGGAAGAGGCACTCGTCGCCCTCGTCAGCGACGACAGCCAGGATCTCCTGATCCCCGCCGACGACCTCGTGCCCGCCCCGGGTGCCCTCGCCCTCGCCGGCGTGGCTGGTCTGGTCGCGACCCGTCGCCGCCGCGCCTGAGCCACTGCCCCCGGGCACACTCAGCGAATCCCCCTCTTGCGATAACCGACACCCCCGAGCACCACGCTCGGGGGTGTCGTTGTCTTTAGAGATTGTCGCGTTCCATACTCGGCCTGGCCCGTATCACCCTCGAACACCCCGCGTACGGGCCGTGAAAGGGTGGCTCAGGGGCCAATAACCGCAAAAAACTTTGGATTATGCGTGCAATTCCGGAAGAGCCGGTGTTGCAGCCTGCCTTCTTCTGGTAGTGTTCCCCGGTCAGGCACAGTTCGGTCCCCGTGTCCGCGGCGTCCGAATTCGGTGAATCCCGATTCTCAACGCGAGGCTGAGCCCGGCAAAGGTCCAACGGACCAATCGAGAGAAACCGACCGCGAGAGCGGTCCTTTGAGGAGTCGAGAGAGACCAGAGACCCGCATCGCAGGCCGCACCCGTGCACGAGGTTCACTCAAGCACGCACCGCAGCCCGCCGCTTGAAGAGGTTGTCCGCCACCTCAGGCAGCGAACCCGCACCCGCGCGTTGGCAATGCGACCCAGGCCGAAATCGCCTACCCCAATATCAAATTTTCAAAGTCGATGTGTGCGCAGTTGAGCCGGCTGCGCGTGTCTGCACATTTGTTGTTCAAGACGGCTCAGTTCTGATGGATCCTCAGAAGGAGAGTGACAGAAATGGATATCAAGAAGACCGCACTGTTTGGTGGCGCCCTGTTCGCCGCTGGTCTCACCAGCACCGCCCAGGCAGCCCCCGAGTTCACGTGGGACTACTCGACAGCCTCCGTGCTGCTCATCGAGACCTACACCTACGGCGGCTCGTTCAACGTCATCGATGACACGTTCATCGGTTACGGCAACGGCAGCCTCTCGATCTCGGCCGACGTCAACATCGGCGGCTACGACTACACCCTCGCCTCGGCTGAAACCGCCTGGGACGAGAGCGGCTGGGACGCCTACGCCTACGCCAACGCGACCTACGGCTACGCCCGTGTCGACGGCGGCGCCGGCGGCTTCGACCTCTCCCTCCACTACTTCAGCGTCACGGAGAACGGCACCGCCGACGCCTCGTGGGACTTCACCAACATCACGTCCGTCGCGGGCTTCGCCTACGGCACGTTCCGCATCTTCGAGCTCGATGCCCTCGGCTACATCGTCGACACCCTCGTCGACACCCGCCCCTTCAGCGAGCCCACCGACGCGTTGTCTGGGTCGGAGACCGTGTCCTTCACCGCCGGCTCGAGCTATGTCCTCGTCAATGGCTTCCGCACCGACGGCTTCGCCGCCGCCCCCGAGTCCGCCAGCGCCTCGCTCACCAACCTCGTGCCCGCGCCCTCGTCGCTGGCACTCGTCGGCCTCGCCGGTATCGCCGGTGTCCGCCGTCGCCGCGCCTAATCGCGCACCCCTTCGAGTTCTAACTTCCTGACCCAACTCCAAGAACTCGGCCGCCCGGGGCAATGCCCCGGGCGGTTCTTTTTGCGACCAAGGCACCGGCTTCGTGCCACTGACCTGCACAGCAGGTCAGTGCTCCCACACCAGAAAGCATCCCCACGCCATACTCGGACCTTCCCCAGCCCCGACCCGAGCCAACACCACCCCCGTCTTGCCCGGCCCGCTCGCGTCCGAACCCAGGCAGGCCGATACTCTCTCTCCAATGACCAACCAAGGCTCCAACTTCCGCTCGCCGACCGGGACCGCCGCCAACGCCGGCGGCCTGCCCGCC
>ERZ1740067.2154-NODE-2154-length-12391-cov-5.134160_pt1 | contig 12391 bp, 13 predicted proteins | sample MGYA00581736_ERZ1740067 | MGnify/ENA primary metagenome ERZ1740067 (study PRJEB43018, sample SAMN04849236) | marine metagenome | isolation source: floating plastic debris | place: Pacific Ocean | collected 2008-08-27 | study: EMG produced TPA metagenomics... | reverse complement strand
CTTGGTCCACCCATCATGCGTTTCGACAAAGAAGCTGTTTGGCTCATTTATGCAAATTTCCGTTACATCATCGCGCTGTAGAAATTCAGACAATGGCGCCAGAAACGAAGAAAGCCCCGCAGGGGCCTTCGACGGTTTGTTTGACTGATAGTTCATGGCTACATCCTAATCAGTGGTTAAGCGGTACACGGATGAGAAATCGAGGTCTCTTGAGACCATGACTGCCACCTCTTCACCCTGGGGTTTGCGCAGGATGATTGGTACGTTAATGGTGCTTTCGAGTTCGGTTGATGCCAAGTCGCGTGCGCCAGCACTGGTGTTTTCCAAATCAGTATCGCTTTGGTTCGCAGCGATTGCCAAAGCATCGTCGATTATTGAAAGCATGATGGTGCCCGAGAAGCGGGTCCAAAACTGCGTATCAATAACGCCATCGAAACCTGTCCGACCTAAGCTATCCGTTGCCGGTGAATCGAGCGTGACGATTACCCCTTTGGGTGTTTCAGCACGGGTCCAGATCACGAACAAACGCGTTTCACCACGCCGTAAGCCGCCACGATATTCGCCAACGATTTTCGTTCCTCGTTCGAGAAGCACAACCGTGCCTGTCGTGCCAAAAATATCGTCGGTTACGGTACAGCGGACGAGGCCACCCAAAGAGGAATCCATTGCAGTATCAAGGTTACAGGGGATTGCTGTTCCTTGGGTGATGGTCAGATGAGGTTCGGCGATCACAGACGCCCTAGATCCCTCTAGGGGGGTTCTGCGCAACGCTGACGCCAATCCCCCACCATCGCCCTCACCAGCCGTACCACCAGCACCAGGCGTTGTGTCAAACAGTCCTTGGCCTTGTGATTGACTGACAGGCCCGGAAGCATTTGGTACGCCTGTGCCTGCATTTCCGCCGCTAAAGGCCAAAACAGGTGCGCGACGAGACGCGATCAAAAGTTGTTCCGCTTCTGTCAGCTCAGCGGGCGCGGGGGCCGGTTCGGGTTGTTCACGTCTGATACGTTCAATCGGACCAACAGGAGCGGGGTCAGCCGCCGGTGCTTGTGCCGGCGGTTCCTGTACCGGTGGAGCAGGCTCAACAATGTCCGCCGGCTGAAACTGTGTGGTGGTTCTTATCCGTGTATCTTCGGTCTGCACCGGTTGATTTGTTGGCGCTTCCTCACGCGGCCATCCGAAATATGCAAAAACCGCGACCCCGATAATGATACTGCCCAAAACGATGAGCTTTTGCGTGTCGCCAGATCCTCGCCCTGTTTTCTCGGCCGTCACTGATGCAATCGTTCGTTCGCCATCTACAACTGGCCCGGCATTGGTGTTTTCATCAGACATTCTATTGGCCTCCAATCACTTCGCGATCGACACTATGAGAGACGGTGCCCGTTTCTGAAAAATGCCCCGGACCGCCATAGTTTTCGTTGAAAATCCCTGCCACAGCACCGCTCCGACGAAGGATGATTTGTTCGGCCACGCCTTGTACGATGATACGGTTGTTGGAAATTGTGGTGTTCGCCAGACGTTCGTTTCCATTACCATCCGCGAAGTAGACCGATGGCATACGGGAAGAATTTCCAAAGCTGATAACAGTGGTTGTACCGTTGTCGAAAACTTCATTAGGACGCAGCGAACGAGGTCCAGCGTAGGTGTATTGCCAATTTCGAGGACCCGCATTCACAGCAGCGTTGCGAAGCCTGACTTCTACAGCCTGTTGCTGTGCTGCCGCTCGCTGTGCAGCTGCTTGTTCACGACGCGCGTTCGCTTCATCCCCGGGGTAACGGAAGCGGATCGCGAAATAGACATCCTCTTGGTTATTGAGAATGTCCCCTTCACGTGTGATGAGTTCGAAATTGTAGCTACGCGTTGTTCCATCTGCCCGGACGGTTACGACCTGTAGGTTCGATGGCGGGTGCGGTTCGCGGGCTTTCAAAAATAGGATGTTCCCGCGCGGCTTAGGTTCCCAAGCAATAGTGTCGCCAATCGCAACGTCTATGATTTCTTCACCTTGAGCGAAAACAACCTGCACGGAAGTCCGCATGGTCCCAATAACGCGAACCACATCCAGCTCATTATAGTTTACCAGACGTACCCGTGTGTCGTCTGGCGACGGTTCAGGCTCTTCGAGAGCGAAAGCGGGTGCCGCCATGACGGCCAACACTGTGCACAAGAGCAATGTACGGATCTTCATTCTACTACCTCTGGATCAGAGCGGTAATCTGTTACGACAAAACCGAGTGGGTTTATCAGGCGGTCCTGGTCGCTGATGACGGCATCTGATTGAAAACTGAATTGGACAGTTGCGACCCAAAGAGTTCTGACCCTTTCGTCGCGTTCTGTAACGGTCCTCGCAAAGCGCACCTGTGCTAAGTCGTCACCAATGAAGGCGATAGAGCGAATAGTGACGTCTGCCTTACCATTTCGGCCATAGAGAAACTGCGGGCTTTCCGGATTCGACGCGTTATAGAAAGCACTGAATTCAGCCTGTTCCTCACGCGACGAAAGTAGCTGGACCTCACGGAAGATAGCTTCACGTGAGGCAAAGCTGTAGCCCTCACGCGTGCGTACATATCGTGCTAGGAAATACTTGCTGACGGCTTCGTCGTATTCCTCTTGCCCGTCCGATAAAGAGGTCATCACTTCCGGCACGCCGGTTGCGCTATCAACACGAATGACAAACGGCTCAACAGATTTCAGAGGGGCGAGCATGGCGACAGCGAAACAGGCTGATGCAGCAGCAACAGTCATCACACCAGCAACACCCCACGCAAAACGGCGAGAGCGATCCGATTTAACCCGCAAGTCATAATCGAATGAGCGTGCTTCTTTCAGATACTGCTTTAGTTCAGCATCATCTGTCATCATTGAACTTCCCCAGGCAAGCCCGCCAATGCCTCCTGGCGTCGTTCCACAGCCTCTTGATGGTCCCATTTGGTGGGGTTGAGAGGTTCAACGATTGCGTTGCGCAGATCTGGTGCTTGGGGGCTAGTCGTCGCACATGCCGACACTGCCAATACAATGCAAATCATTCCTGTGCGTGTGAGATTACGCATATTAGTTACCTCGGTCTGAATGGTGAAATGCGGATGTGTCCGCAAAGATTTCTTACGCTCTGTCTGCACGGCCACCACGGGGGCGATCCCGCCCCCCCCTTCTGCCACCTCTGAGGAGCGAACGTTCGACAGTTCGCTGCAGCAAGCCTGTTGAGCCTTGCGCACCGCCAGAAAGAGCCGCCGCAATGGAGGGAATAAGGAAAAAGAAAACTGTCACAACCAACAGCCCGACGACCATATAAACAACGGCTCTACTGCCCTCAACAATGGATGCCTCCGCATACACATTGCCGATAAAAGTGGTGGCGAAAATGGCCAACAAGATCACTAAAAGCTGTAAAAGGGCGAAGTTGACGATCTGCCCAAGCCAGCTGAAAAACCAGCCCCGCGAAAAATCAAAGAGCGCGAATGCTACGAACAGTGGCCCAACTGCTGCCATCATAGCCAATCCGAACTGCGCAAACAGCGTTATGCAAAACGCGATCCCACCGAAAAAGATGGCCGCTAGGTAAACGATCACGCTTAGAAGCGCTGCATAAATTTTGCCTGATAAGTCGAATGCGCTATACTCTTCGCGGATTGCATCAGCGATGACACCCGCGCGGGCGATGACACCATCAGAAGGTAAGCCGCCGCTTGGGCCACCAGTGAGAGTTGTAACAAAATCTGGGATGCCAACGAGAATGACTTGCCCGACCCATGTAGTGTATGCACCTACGTTCGAAACAAGAGTAAATACAATGCCAAGTTTGAGTGTCTGAATAGCGAAGTCAAAGCCACTACCATCAGCTGAACCGCGTAAAATCGCGATGCCATATGCTATGACATAGATGGTTGCAGCAGCCGCAAACGGGGTTGCCAATGTTGCAGACATTTGTGCCGTGATCGCGTTGACGGTGGTTAGCATAGAAGCCAAGAATCCGTCATAAAGTGTCTGAAACATTGGGCTTTTCTCTCTATTCCGCCGGAGCGGGAGTTTCGGCTTCAATTTGTTCAAGCCAACCATTCTTGGAATCTGTGACAGAAGATTGCGTTTGTGCGGCAAGAGCATTTACACAGTTTGCATCGGCGTCCGCGTTGTCTTGGACTTCACACGTCGCCAAACGCTCCGCACGCTTGATGTGATTTTCAAGATAATATTCAACGGTGAAAACCTCTTCTTCCTTGCAAGCTGCAAGGACAGTCAGAGACACAAGAATGGCGATGCGAAATATCATTCGAAATCAGCCTCCCAACCCGCACGACTTTCTTGGATCTTCAACAACATGCTTTCAGACGAACGTGCCTCATTCAGTTCGGCTTGCGCATTTTGAAGCATAGCGAGCCCCTGAATGCGGTTCGTGTCGTTTTGGAGCATTGCGCTTTCGATCTGGATGCGACCTTGAAGGGCATCCATTTCCTTCTGGGTTTCCACAATCCCCAACTGTTGCCGAAGCTGATCCAAGCCCGCCAGGCGGTCATCAGCACTTTGAATAATGCGATCACCAACCGCATTATTTCGACCAGCATTTTCAGCAACACGATCAAGCTCGGTGCGGTAAAAATCTTCGGCGTTTAGCTCATCGGTCGTTATTCGTGTGAAATCGACCATTTCCTGAGCCTCACCCCCCAAGGCTCCCATGCTATCGAGAGGTGCGGTTAAGTCGCCTGCGACGTCCATGAAATCGGGGCCAAGCAGCTCGCGCACTGCCGGGTCGTTCAATGCCCCCACAATATCGTCCATGTTGGTGAAACCATTGACACTTTCGTAAAGACGCTGCGCTTCCTCTAACTCGGCAATCATCTGTGCAATCTCTTGACCAAATTGCAGTTGCGCGTTCGCAATCGCGGCAGGATCAATGACCGGGATACCTTGTGAGAGGGCGGGTGGTGTGAGCGCCGTAAAGACAGCGACGGAGATAACTTTCAGTTTCATTTCTGCGGCTCCTTTTGGTTATGGCAGAACGAGTTTAGAGGCCTTGATCGCGCCTCTGGTGGTGGAAAATTGGCAACCAAACATCGGGATTGTGGTCGTATTGCTGGATAATCTCATCCATCAGGGCAACGGTTTCGGTGCGGCCCGACAACACACCTAACACATCGTCCTGGCCTTTAAGATCAAGTTCGCAAACAACCGCGTCCTGACCTTGTTTTATGAGAAACTGCCCGGTTTCTAACTCGCTTCGAATGATCGTGTATTCTCGGTTGGACAGACCAAACTCACCAACCAATTCTTCCTCTTTGGCTTTGTCGCTTGGGAAGAAAATCGTGCTGGCGCATTGGTTGATGATTGTCCGGGAGATAGGGCTTGCGATCACATCCGAGGGGTCCTGCGTCCCCATAACAATGAAACCATTTTGCTTTCGCAGAACTTTCAGAAGATTTTTTGCAAACTCGACAAACGATGGATCACCAAGTGCCTTCCAAAACTCGTCAATGAAGATTGCGATCTTCTGTCCATTGATAAGCTGCTGCACACGGTACAGCAGATAAAGCATGATCGGATTGCGAATTTCCGGCTCATCAAGAAAGTCTGTTACATCGAAACCTATCAGATCCGCATCGAACCCGATCTGATCGTTCTCACCTTCAAAGACCCATGCCAACCGTCCATCTTCACACCACTTGTCGAAACGCGTACCGATATCAGCCTCGCCGCCTTCGGCGGATGTACCCAACATTTCTCGCACGACAGACACAGAACGGCTCGCTTGGTCAATTTGGGCCAATGATTCAACGGCACGCTCGATCCTGGCAGTGTCGGACGCGGTGAAGGGGTGCTGGTCATCACGTAGCATTGATTTAATGAGGTCGATGAAGAATTGTTGTGTGGTCGCGTTGATAGGGATTGCCTTGAATGGTGCGCAGCCAGTTTGCTTGCCAACCTTGAAGTCGAGGTAGTCACCGCCAGAAGCGCGAACAAAAATTGCACCACCCCGATCTTTGTCGAATAGAACGCGCTTCGCGCTAAATTTTTCGAGCTGCGACATCATAAAGAGTTGGAAAACCGTCTTGCCCGATCCAGAAGGCCCACAGATGAACGTATGCCCAAGATCACCCTTGTGAACGTTCAAGAAGTACGGACCGCCAGACGTCGTTTTCAACTTGGCAATGGCTGGACCCCAAAAATTGCCAGACGGCTTGCCAGAAGGAAAATTATGGAACGACGAGAGCGCAGCGAAATTCACGCTATTGAGCCTCGCCGGACGTAACCGTTTGCCATGATTGCCGGGCAGCATGGCCCAAAACGCGCTTTCGATACCAAGATCTTCGCGGGCAACCACTATACCGCTGTCAGACAACATTCGCGACGCATCACTCATAGCCATCTGCTTTTCGCGCGTCGTATCTGCCAAAATCATCAGGCTAAGGTTATGCTCACCCATGACCCATGCATTTGACATCAACTCATCGCGCGCGGCGGTTAGTTCATCAGCTTGTGTCACACCAGCATCGTTAGCGTTGTCCATACGACCTTGACGCAGCTTCATTTCATCAAGTTGGGCACCTTTGGCCAGGAACCTGAAACTTTGGGCCAAAACGAACCGGAATGGTGCGGACAGCAGTTCATCAAACATCGTCGGGCGAGTTTTCGGCATATGATCTTTCATGCCAAGAATGCCGCCAATAGTTGAGCCGCCAGCGTGTCTAATCTCAAAAGCCTCCCGCCCAAATAGTACACGGTCGGTGTATACTGCATTGCCGATTGGTCCGTTGACCAAAGGCATCAAGGACCGATTACCACTGATCAGTTCGCGCAAGAACGTCATAGGTTCGGAACAAATCACGCCCAGCCGATTTTTTACTAGCCCAAGCATTTCAGGCCCATATCGGTGCAATGAAGCCTTCAACTTTGTCACCGTTTCATCCAGCTGTTCCAGAAGATCAGCATCGACCTCAACGTCGTTCTTGCGTGCCTTCCGAGCACCATGGGACAAATTCAATTTTGCTAGGCCGCGCGGCTGCACAAAAACCGTCACGTAAAGGTCGTTCACAAACAACCGATTGCGCACAAGATTTGTGGTGTATGCCTCATCCATCCATTTGCCGAAGTTGGATGTAAGGACACCACTAGGAAGCTCTGTGTCTTCTCGACGCACAATGTGGCTATACACCATGACGTTTTCATCCGCGATCTGGCGCATAGCATTCGCCAGTCGCTCATGCAGCACATTGATGCTCTTGTTATCAGCCGTCAGAAAAGCGGCACCGTTCAGCCGCATGGTCTGAAACGCCCCGCGAGAGGTTGTTATGACCGTGTAATTGTCGGCGTGGCGCACAAACGGAAGGTAATTATCGGCCAGAAGCTCGCGCTTTCTTAGGACTTGCATCATTCCCATGTGTCGCACTCCTCTGGTTTATAATTCCGTGTCACACGCAACGGTGATGTGGATGAACCGCCCCAGGCGGAACGGTTCACACATTTCGCTTTTGTTTCGAGAAACCGAAAAAGGATGCGGAAGGCGTTTGCATCGTTTTTCACAATCAAACGGGACACAACAAACAAGGGGAAGAAGATAGCGAGGAAAAAGATGTTATCCGTTAGGATCATCGCTAGACCAGCAATGAGAACGCACAACAATGCAGCCTCGAAAGGTACACCGTAGAACATTGCTGGTCGTGTCAGTGCCAGATAAACTTTGTCTTCGTTGATAGGTTCGTCCTTGTCTGATGGTCCCATCAGGTCAGCCCCCGGTGATCAGGGCGACCAACTGCGCCGCCGAAAAGATGATGATGATACCGATGACCGCATACGCTGTTTTCCGAAGATCGAAGAAATTGAAGGCGTAGGCGACACCAACAATCATCAACGCAATGATCGCTAGCGGTGTGCGGATCGCGTTGAATTCATCAAGGATATTGTTCAGAAAATCTCCGAAGCCTTGAGCCGAGGCTGGCCCGGCGGAATGCAGAACAAGCAAGGCAGCCATCGTGATAATGGCCCCGCGCTTGTTCATCTTGGATGGTATGTTCATATTCGGTAATCTCCTTATTGAGTGAACACGATGGCAGACGATGTGTCAGAACTGCCGAACACGTCCCAGTCAGGCGTTTGTGGCTCTGTTTCAGGGGCGGGTGTGGGGGTGTCTCTTGTCGAAACGGCTACGTTGGCACCTTCCATGACCCTGCCAACGTAGCCGTTTCGAACTCCGCGAGTGGAGTGGCCGGTATTGTATGTCGAAAGCGCGATGCTCAAAGCTGCGTCGGGACTTTCACCAGCGGCCCGCGCTCGATCATACCCATCACGCAACACTTTTTCGGCGGCGGAAAGGTTCATACAAACATCGAACGCCTGCGGAATAGTAAGGTCCAGCCAGTCAAAATTTTCGATATTGATCTGGGCTATGCCAGCATCAAACCGCTCGCCGTTCGCAACAAGCTGGTTGGCAACGGCGATGGCCTCGGTTTTCGTGCTGGGGAAAATGCTCCGAGCGTTCGCACCACCAACACCAATCGCATACGGATGAAACCGACTTTCGACGTTCACAATCCCAGCCATGATATCGGGTGCGACTGAGCTGGCACAGTTTTCCGATACCGCCAGAAATTGTTCAGCGGTTAGCCGTTCATTTGCTATCGCTGGGCCAGAAACAAGACACGCACACACTAATCCAAATAAGCGGGCCGTGTAGCCTACGGCTTGGTGGTGAGCGGCTTTTTTGGGGTCGACGCTTGAAGCACCATCAGTCCTTGATTTCGTTCTGCCCCTGAACATCACCTGTTCGAACCAGGTATTCGCTGTTAAATGACAACTCCGTGCCATCACCATACTCAAAATGGTGGGCGAACAGTCCAGACCAGATATTAAAGTTTCTGGGCTGGACACCGCCCACAGTGGCCCGTGTGCCAATGAGAATGGATTCGGATCCGTCAGCTGCGATGTAGACACAGTTGTAGGTGGGGCGACCATCTTTAGCATATCCTACGAGGTCATACCGACACCGGAAGTCTTCCCCGGTTTGAATAAGCTCTTTGACACCTTCGATCGTGATCAATGAGTAACTCTTTTTTATCGGCATGTGCTGTCCCCGTATTAGGACAGCTTCTTACTACCTCTTTGGTTTCACAGAAAGGAGTATCGCGTCAATACTAAGTTTGTGCAAATATGAAGTTACTATCTGTGTTAACTTACGTTAGAAAATTTATATTGCCAACTCAGGCTTTGAACCGGGTGTGTTCGCGACACGCATGTACCCTCCGGCTTTGAGCCAGCAAACCAAACCGTCGTCTTTAAACCATCATCCCACTTATACACGGTCCCAACATGCTCGCTCTGCAGGAAAATGTCCTCGCAAGGGCTTGCAAATTTGCCCTTCGCTGCAGCATCCGCCGATGTCGAGTTTGAATGCGCTTCCATGTCGATCCCCCATATTGATCAATGCTCATGAGGCCGAAAACCTCCCACTCGCACTAGTTGTGCTTACATTCACCGGAAACGCACGATAGAATATGAAGAATAGCGCACAAATGCGTAAAGAAACGAAAATTTGGGTCGTTAACACATTGGTGAAAAATGGAAAATTTTTTGTTGCGCCGCAGCATGACGGTAGCAACTTTAAGCAGCTTTTCGCTCGTTTGGCCGCTGAGGGCGTCGGGCGACCAGCGGACCGCAATGGTAGTCCAGACGGTCCATGGACACCCGAACTATTGACCAAGGCTATCTGTGCCATCGAGGGAAACCAAAAGGGGATCGAGATCCGATCCGTGCAGCTATGGTTTCAGGAAAATGACAATGGCATCAGCAGAGAGAATATTCGCTGGTTGGCACGCATTTTTGGCTGCAACGATCCAGAAGCCACAAGCCAATGGCAATCAATCTTATGGGATGCAAAAGAGCAGCAGAAAAACGAACGACGTACCAAAAAGCGGCTAGCTGATGCCGGTTCAGAGACTACACTGAAGCCTGTCAATGTCCCTGGTGACAATCAAGAAGCATTGGCAGAGCATCAAAAACCTCGTTTGTCATTCATGAATATTGCAGGACGTAGTGAAGCATTGTTCGTGGGGCAGAAGGCGTTCAGCCTAGTGATTTTTTCATGGACAATTTATGTGATGATTGGGCTCCTAAATTTCATTTTCGGCTTGCACTCTATCACTTACAGCCCGTTCGAGGGGCTAGATAAGCAAGTAGGGTTTCTTTGGGCACCTACTTGGACCATCTTACCACTAATCATATTGCCACTTTTCATCATTTTCTTCGGCGAAATGCTCACTTTCTGGCGCGTTGAAACCCGACCAAAGCTCGTTGACGCTAATGAGACGACTTGGGGCCGTTTTGTGGCAGTGTTTTCTCTACCAGTCTGGGCAATCACATTGGTCTGTGCTGGCTTTGTCTTTGGGTTACAATGGTTCGGGATATATGCACGGATTTATTGGCTAGGTGATGTTGGCCAATATCAAGTTGATCGAACCCTTATCACGTTGATTGAGCCAGATTCGGTATCCACCTTCGAATCCATAATAGCTTCGCTGTTCGGGTACATATATGCGGGTTGGTTCATCTGGATTTTTTTAGTCATCATGCTGTTTTTATACATAATTTCAGCAGATTTCTTAGCAACCGTTCGTCGTATGGATACTAGCGATATTGATCTACACCACCTGCGGTATGTTAGTATGAGGCTGATGGTCGGTGTCTTCCAGTGCTCAGTTCTTGGTATTTGGATTGCGATAAGTATCAAACTCCAAGGTGCTTTCCTATCGTCTGACAGCGCAAACATACTGAGCTGGTTGTTACACGATGGTCTTTCAGTTCTGAGCTCTAGTCATGAGAGACCAGGACTTTTAGGAAACCAAGCAACATCATATTTTACGACGAGTTTGATGTTAGGCATCATTCTTGTTGTAATCGTTTCAAGTCTGTTTCAAATCACACGCGCGTTGAAGCAAGCACAGTATGATGAACACAACGAGGCTGTTCAGGTTGATGCACCAATCAATGCTGTTCAGGTATTTGTCGTCATCGCATTGCTCTCTGTGAGTTTGCTAAGCATCGGTCAAGTTGCCGGTTTTTCTATCGTGTTGCTCTGCGGTGTCGCAACGTCGATTTACTACGTAGCCAAAATAACCATCGGGTTAAGGTAGGATTTTTAAATGGATCAAGCGCCCTTACACAACGACGTTGCATTAGGCCCTGCTCACGGAAAAGCGTTTTGGATACACACATCCGATGATGTCCGCCTAAGGATAGGCCTCTGGCAAAACGAACGTACATTCGAAGGAACCGTTTTATTTTTTCCAGGGCGTACAGGATACGTAGAAAGATACGGTTTACTTGCCGAAAAGCTAGAGAAACAAGGTTTAGCGAGCGTCGTTATTGATTGGCGTGGCCATGGCTTGTCAGATAGACTGACCGGCGATCCAAAAGTCTGTCACGTAAAAACATTCATCGACTACCAGCGCGACGTCGACGCGATGGCGCAGAGTGCGAAACAGCTTGGGCTGCCGAAACCTTGGCATTTGGTCGGGAGTTCGATGGGAGCCTGTATCGGATTACGCGCTGCAATCGAAGGACTTCAAGTCGCTTCCTGTGGGTTCGTCGCGCCAATGTGGGGTGTCAACCTTGCACCAATCCAGAGGGCTGCAGCATGGCCGTTGTCTTGGGCTGCACAAACCCTTGGCAAGGGGCATACTTATGCGCCGGGTCAAGATGCACAGAGTTATGTTGTGAAAACGCCGTTCGCAGAGAACACCATGACGCATGATGAGGAAATGTATCAGCATTTCAAAAATCAACTTGAGACTCACCCCAGTTTACAACTTGGTGGACCCAGCATGGGATGGTTGTTCGAGTGCCTAAAAGAATGCCGGGCCCTTTCGACGTTTCCATCACCTAACATACCGAGTGCTACGTTTTGCGGAAGCCAGGATAAGGACGTCGATGCCAAGGTAATCAAACAACGCATGATAAATTGGCCGAACGGACAGTTTGAAATCATCCCTGACGCCAAACACGATATCTTGTCAGAACGCACTGAAGTTCGCGACCACGTGATAGGCAAGTTTGTCGAACTGTTTCGATCTACCAACTGAACAAGTTTTATCGTTAACAGCAGCACAGTTCATCACATAATAGACCGCCAATGAGCTGTCTTGATGATAATAAGTTTTGCGCTCTTCTAAATTTTGTTTATGACTATGTATTGTGGCATAAAGCGGCATACCGCTTGGCGCAAGACGTCATCATATCCAGTCTCGGAGAGCACAATGACAACAATAGACACGATAAACGGGCACGTTCAGGTTTACGCAACCGCACTTTTGGTCGCCGTTTTACCAACGATGTCCGTTGCACAAGCCGACGAAGGCGTAAGCGTCCGGTCTGGCCGCTCTATGATGCGCATTTCCACGGCAACAGGTCA
>ERZ1740067.2153-NODE-2153-length-12396-cov-6.580180_pt1 | contig 12396 bp, 8 predicted proteins | sample MGYA00581736_ERZ1740067 | MGnify/ENA primary metagenome ERZ1740067 (study PRJEB43018, sample SAMN04849236) | marine metagenome | isolation source: floating plastic debris | place: Pacific Ocean | collected 2008-08-27 | study: EMG produced TPA metagenomics... | reverse complement strand
TTCGATCGGGCGCAGGAACAGTGTCAGGATCACCGCAAAGACGGCCAGCCAGATACCATGTGCGACAAACAGCGCCTCGATCCCGTAGGCGTCGACCAGCGGCAGGCCCGCCACCACCAGCAGCGTGAAGGCCACACTGAAAAACGTGCTCCACAACGTGAGGGTAAAGCCGCGATGCCGTTCGGCGCTGATCTGTGCGATCAGTGTGGGCGCGGCAACCACAATGGCCAGATGCGACACGCCTTCGACCACGCGCGAGGCGAGCATGAGCGGCAACGCCGGCAACGTCGCCTGAAAGGTCGACACCAACGCACCGGCCCACAGCGCCCATAGCATTGCCCGGCGGTAGCGGATGCGCGCCACGACAAGGCCCGCCACCACGCCCAGCACGATACCGACAAATCCGACAAGCGAGACGATGAACCCAAGGGCTGCACCGGCATCGGGATAAACGCCGGGCAATTGGTCAAAGATGACGGAGATCTTGGCATACTGCCCTGCGGCACCCAGTCCGGCGCCCCAAAGGGCAAGAACGAGGGGGAAGTTTGTGCGATCGGCCATGTGGACCGGCTATGCCCCTCGTCCCACCGATGCAAGCCCGCAACAAACCGATGGGCGACCGGACGCCAGAGCGTGTAGGCCGCTTGATGTCAGGCAATATGCAAAGCGTACATACGACACCGGAAGCCCGGACAAAAAAATCGCCAGAGCAAACCCTGGCGATTTTCAATTCAGATGTTGCGCGTCAGATCAGGCGCGGCGCCGACCAAAGGCCATCAGCCCCAGCCCCGTCAGCAGCAGCAGACCGCCCGCCGGCAATGGCACCGCTGCGGTATCGTCGACCGTGTTCACCCGAAGTACCGGGTGCAGTGTGTTTCCGAAGGTGCCCAAGTTGTTTTCGTTGCCCTCAAATCCGTTCAATACGGTGAACGGACCAACGGTGTTCGGCAGGTTGACGTCAAACGCGTACCCGCCAGGGGTCGCGTTCGCGACCCAGTCACCGAAACCAAGGTCCGAAGGTTGCCACAAAATCGCGTAGAAGTTCGTGGCGACAAAGTCGAACGAAATCGCAATGTCGTTGAAAACTGCGCCCGCGCCACCCACAACGGCGCTTGCTTCGGCCAGCAAAGACATAGCGTTGTTGCCGTTGCTGCTGCTGTAGATCTGCACGTCATAGGATTGCTCGACCAGATCCATAAAAATCCCGACGCTGTCGATCGACACATCATCATTGGCCTGGAAGCCGACCCCACGACCCCGGCCTTCACCACCGGCTCCGGCCGTGATGGTTGCGCCACCCGATGTGAGTACGACCGGCGCAGCTTCAGAATGTGCAGGTGAAAGCGCGAGGAACGCGCCGAGAATTAGTCCGGTACAGGAAGAAATCTTGATCATTGCCTTTTCCAATAATTTTCGAATTACCCGACGACTAGGGGTGAGAAACACGCTTGTTGGAAACATTTTTTAAGACAATCAGCAAATCAATTACGCACCGCGGCAGGCGGCGCGCAAAAATAACGTTCACTGACGCGAACTGTAGCGCGTGTTTGAACAAAGTGCCGTGGCCACGTTCGCAACTGAACGGGATTTGCCGCTACATGTGAATGACGCGGTCGTAAGCGTCCAGGACGCTTTCGTGCAGCATCTCCGACAGCGTCGGGTGTGGGAAAACAGTGTGCATCAGGTCTTCTTCGGTCGTCTCAAGCGCCTGCCCAACGACGTAGCCCTGAATCAGTTCCGTCACCTCGGCCCCGACCATGTGCGCGCCCAGCAATTCGCCCGTCTTGGTGTCGAAGATCGTCTTGATCATGCCCTCGGGCTCGCCCAGTGCAATCGCCTTGCCGTTGCCGATGAACGGGAAGCGGCCGACCTTGATGTCATATCCCGCCTCCTTGGCCGCCGCCTCTGGCTTGCCTACAGACGCCACTTGCGGGGTGCAATATGTGCAGCCCGCGATCGATTTGGGCTTGATCGTGTGGACGTTATTCTTGCCCGCGATCAGTTCGGCCACCATCGTCCCTTCGTGGCTGGCCTTGTGAGCGAGCCAGGGCGCGCCCGCGATATCGCCGATGGCATAGAGCCCTTCGACACCGGTGCGGCAGAATTCATCCGTGACGACGTGGGTGCGGTCGATCTTGACGCCAAGCGCTTCGAGCCCGAGGTTCTCGACATTGCCGACGATGCCGACGGCACTGATCACGGTGTCGAACTCGTGCTTCTCGACCTTGCCGCCAGTTTCGATATGCGCCGTCACCTTGCCCTTGGCGCGGTCCAGTTGCTTGACCATCGCCTTTTGCATGATCTTCATGCCCTGCTTTTCAAACGACTTCTTGGCGAAGGCGCTGATTTCGGCATCCTCGACAGGCAGCACGCGGTCCATGACCTCGACCACGGTCGTGTCCGCGCCCAGCGTGTTGTAAAAGCTGGCAAATTCGATCCCGATCGCACCCGAGCCGATCACCAGCAATTTCTTGGGCATGCGTTTCGGGGTGAGGGCCGCCTTGTAGGTCCAGACCAGCTCGCCATCCGCCTCAAGGCCCGGCAACTCACGTGCCCGCGCGCCGGTGGCAAGGATGATGTTCTTGGCCACCAGCTCTTCGGTGCCCTTGTCGGTCTTGACCGACACCTTGCCCTTGGCGGGGATCGTACCCTCGCCCATGATCACCGTGATCTTGTTCTTTTTCATCAGGTGGCCGATCCCGCCCGACAATTGCCCGGCCACATCACGCGACCGCTTGACCACCGCATCAAGGTCGTAATCAACGCCGGTCGCCTTGAGCCCGAACTCCTTGGCGCGGTGCATCAGATGGAACACTTCGGAAGACCGCAGCATCGCCTTGGTCGGGATGCAGCCCCAGTTCAGGCAGATGCCGCCCAGATGTTCACGTTCGACAACGCAGGTGCTGAGCCCCAGTTGGGCCGCCCGGATGGCTGCCACATATCCGCCGGGCCCGGACCCGATCACAACCACATCGAATGATTTTGCCGCCATTTGCGTGTCCTCGCCGATCACATCCCAAAAACTAGTTTAGTGTTAAACTACTTTTTCAGATGCCTCAACGTAAGCTGGGCGCGACAAATCGACTGACACGCGGTCAGGCCGCCTTGGACGGCTCCAGCGACCGGACAATGGACCCGTAACCACCCGCGTCCAGATGCGCCTGTTCCTGCGCAGTCGTCTTGCGCCCAAGTGCCGCGTTCCGGTGCGGGAACCGGCCATAGGCGCGGATCACCTCGCGGTGCGCGCGCGCGTGCAGCAGGTATTTGGGGTCATCGATCCGTTCGCAGATCAGGCGCACGGCGCGGTCTTGATCACACAAATTCTCCGAATGCTCGAGCGGCATGTAGAAGAACTGGCGCGCCGGCAGATCAACCCGCATGTCCCAGCCCCGGTCAATCGCAGATTTCGCCGCCGCCAGCGCCGCCCGGTCCAGCGCAAAGGCGCGCGGATCATCGCGGAACATGTTGCGCGACATCTGATCTGTCAGAATGATGTAGGCCAGCGCCCCGTTGGGATAGGTCAACCACATCGAAAAGCTGCCATCGCGCGCCGCTTCCCATGTCGTCAGGAAACGCGCGCGTATGGTCTCGTCAAACGCGGGATCGCTCACATACCATTGCTCCGGCGTACACTCATCCAGCCAGAACGCCAAAATCTCATCCGGTCCAACCACGCCCATTCTCCTCACCATGGTCTGCCTAAAATCGTTACATGCGGTTGGCATGTCGCGCTAATCACGAAATACAACAGCGCCGTCACATTCCGGCAAGCCAGACGGGACGAAAGGTCGCGCCTTTCAGGCCGCATCTTGCGGACTGTCTGCCTCCAACTCGACCTCGATGGCGTATTCTTGTGCAATTTCCATCGCCACCGGGGTCATGGCGGCCTGTGCCATAGGCACGTACGCGCCCGTATCCTCAACCGCGATGGTGGAGCGTTGCGTCATCCGATAGGCGGCATAGCCCACCAGCATGGCAAAGAGCACCCCGGTAAACAGGTAGAACCCGCCCGGCCCCACATTCTCCATCAGCGCACCAACGATCAGGGGGCCCGCGACGGCCCCTAGCCCATTGATGAACACCAGCCCGCCCGAGGCCGCCGCCATGTCGTCATGGTCCAGAAAATCGTTGGTATGCGCCAGCAGCAGGGAATAAAGCGGGTTGGACATCCCCCCCACCACAAAGGCCGACATCAGCAGCAGCGTGAACACGCCGCCCAGAGCAAGACCCAGCATCGAGCCAAGCAACCCGATGATCGCCACGGAAAAGATCAGCAGCCGCCGGTCGAACCGGTCCGAAAGCCACCCGATGGGATATTGCAGCAACACGGCCCCGATGAAAAAGGTCGACACGAATGTGGAGATTTCCGCGACGCTCAACCCCGCCTGCGTGCCGTAGACCGGCGCCATACCGAACTGCGCCGCAAACACACCGCCCAGCAGGAACATGCCGACGCAGCCCAGTGGTGAGACATTGAACAGCGCGCGCAGCGTCATCGGCTTGGTGGTGTCGAACGCGGGCACCGGGCTGATCGACAACAGGATCGGCGTGATCGCGATGGACACCAGAACCGACGGGATCACGAACAGGACAAAACCCGACGGGTCCGCCGTGAGCAGCAGATACTGGCTGACGACGATGCCCACGGTCATGACCACCATGTAAAGCGACAGTGCCTTGCCCCGGTTGGAATTGTCCGCCGCATCGTTCAGCCAGCTTTCGGCGGTGACGTACACGGCAGAGAAACAGAACCCGATCAGCACCCGGCCCAGCGTCCAGATCCACGGATCGGCAAAGGTCGGATACAGGATCATCACCGCCGAGATCAGCGAGGCCAGCGCCGCGAACACCCGCACATGCCCCACCCGGCGGATCATGTTGGGCGCCGTCCGGCTGCCGCCCAGAAAGCCCGCGAAATAGGCCGACATGACGATTGACATCTCAAGCGTCGAAAACCCTTCGATCTCGCCACGGATGCCCAGCAGAGTACCCTGCATCCCGTTGCCGATCATCAGCAGGAACATGCCCAGCAAGAGCGCCCAGGCGCTGGTCAGAACTTGGAACATGGCGTGGACTCCTTGGACCGGTCGCTCGGGGGCACGGCTGTCACAGAAACACGGCCCTGTCGCATCAAAATGCGACCCAGCTCAGGTCGATTTCGAAGCGCTGGTTTGCGGCAACAAAAGCGACGCGTCCCCGTAGGAGAAAAAGCGGTACCGCTCGCGCACGGCATGGTCATAGATGCGCGTGATCCGGTCCTGCCCCATGAGGGCGGCCACCAGCATCATCAGGGTCGAGCGCGGCAGGTGAAAGTTGGTCATCAGCCCGTCTGCAACCGTGAAGTCAAAGCCGGGGTAGATGAAAATATCCGTGTCGCCCTCCCACGGGGCGAGGCCCGTGTCGCGGCCCATCGTCTCGATCAGGCGCAGGGCCGTGGTGCCCACCGGAATGATTCGTCCGCCTGCGGCCTTGGTGTCAGCGATGGCCTGCGCCGCTTGCGCGCTGACCTGACCCCATTCGGCGTGCATCTTGTGCCGGGTGACATCATCCACCTTGACAGGCAGGAACGTCCCCGCCCCCACATGCAACGTGACAAAGGTCCGCTTGATCCCGCGCGCATCCAACGCGGCCAGCAGGGCATCGTCGAAATGCAGCGACGCCGTGGGGGCCGCCACCGCCCCGCTGTTGCGCGCCCAGATGGTCTGGTAATCGGTCTTGTCCTGCGCATCCGCCGGCCGTTTGGCGGCAATGTAGGGCGGCAGCGGCATGGCTCCGGCCTGTGCAAGTGCCGCGTCGAAATCATCGCCCGTCAGGTTGAACCGCAGGTGCCCCTGCCCCTCTGTAACGGCCTCCAGCACCGCGCTCAGATCGTCGGAGAACACGATGCTCTCGCCCGGCTTCACCTTCTTCAAGGGTTTCAGCAGCGCGCCCCAGGTGCCGTCGGCGCGTGGCTCCAGCAACGTCGCCTCGATCCGTGCCTGCGTCTCGCCCTGCGCGCTCATCCGGGTGCGCGTGCCCGACAGGCGCGCCGGGATCACACGCGTGTCGTTGAGCACCAGCAGATCGCCCGGCGACAGCCAGTCCACCAGATCGGTCACCACCTGATCATGGATCGCGTCGCCCGTCGCAACCAGCAGCCGGGCCGAGGATCGCGGCACAGCAGGCCGCGTCGCAATCAGGTCCTCGGGCAGATCAAAATCAAAGTCGCTCAGCTTCATGGCAACGCGTCTAGCGACCGTTTCAGCGGGCGTCACGCGCCTCCTGACGCAGGCGCAAGCGACGTTCCGCCGCAGTCTCGCCCGTGTCTTCGGGTTCTGCGGCAAAGGCCTCGGGCGCGCCTGCGGGTGGCGCGTCACCCTCTATGTCGGGCAGGTCCGGGGACGGCGCGCGGAAAATCTCGCGGAACATGCCGGGCGTGAACACCGACAGCGGGTTCACGCTGACCTGCGGATCAGCGACCGGACCGCGCAGGCGGTAGTTGAACCCGATCAGCCCCTCGCCCCGGCGGGTAAAGATGCTGCCGATCCCGTTGATGATGTAGATGGGCGAGATCACGCCCTGCATGTCGAGCCGGGCGTTTGCCACATCATAAGTCCCGTCCATCGACAGCCCCATCGACGGGCCCACCGCACTGGCGCGGGTCAGCGCCATGGTCGACGGCGTGATGCGGAACGCGGCATCGACCTCCTGAAAATGAATGCCATTGCCGCCGGCCTGTTCCAACAGGCCCACGATGCTCAGCGCGTTGAGCAGTGCGGCGATGGCGGGCGCATCCTGCACCCGCGTGTTGCGCACTTCCAGCGTACCGTCAAAGCTGGCGGCCCCCACCGGCAGCAGCGTGAGCGACATGTCGCCTCCCCGCGCCTGTTTCAGCAACCCGGCCGAGGCAAAGACCGCCCCCGCATCCGCCGCGCGCACCCGGATCGCACTGCGTCCACCTTGTGGCAGCACTTGCCCTTCGACCGGCGCACCGCCGTTCACCCGCGCGGTAAATCGGCCATCGATACCGCTGACCATGCTGAAATCGCCCCGGACGTTGTCCAAGGCGATGGAATCCGTCACCTGCAACCGCTCCAACGCCAGCGTCAGCGGCCCGCCGCCCTGCGCGCCGCCAGTGTCGGAGCCGCCGAAATCCGCCTTGCGCAGGTCCAGCGTACCGCCCTGCACCGACACGGCCGGCGGCTGGTTCGCGCCGCGCCCCACCAGATCGACCGGCGCGCGCAGCCATTCGCCGATGCGCACCTCGGAAAACCGCGCCCGGTCCAATCCGCCCGACGGGGTGAGCGTGATGCCGCCCCGCGCACTCAGCCCCGGCGCATCCAGCACCAGTTCATCCACGCGCGGTGTCTCGCCCAACGCCCCGCGCAGCCGCAGCGTTCCGGGCGTGCCAGGACCCTTGCGCCAACCCAGCGGCGGTGAGGACAGCCCGACACCGCGCAGATCCGTGGCGAGCGTGAAGGCGGGCGCGCCGCCACCGACCGGCAGGTCAACCACCAGATCACCCGTGCCGCGCCCGCTGACCATGCCGGGCGGCAAACCGATGTCAAAGGCGTCAACGGTGGCCGCCGACAGCTCGATCTGGCCGCGCACCGTGCTGGGCTGCGGCCCGTCGCCCAGCGGCTGCGACCATACCACGTCAAACGGCACCCCATCGAGCGTGCCGGGCCCCGACACCTCCACCAGCGCCTCTGTCGCGGTGACGCGCAGCGTGTCAGCGGCAACAGTGCGCCCCTCGATCAAAGCCACGCTTTCCACGGCGCGGGCCGTGCCGCTGGCGGAATAGGTGATATCGGCAGTCGTCACCCCTTGCTTGAGCGGCAGCGACAGCGTGCCCGCCACCTGCAACTGCCCGTCCGCGAGGCTGGGCGACAGGCCCGCGCGCTGCATGATCTCGAACGGCGGCTGGTCCAGCATCGACAGGGCCGCCGTCACGCTGCCGCGCGTCTGCAACCGGATCACCGATGGCGCGCCGCCCTTGACCGTTACATCCGGAATGATGAAGGACGACCCGCTCACGTCGATCGCCCCGCCTTCGGGGGCCGCGACCTGCCCCTGATCGACAGCGACGACAAACCGGCCATCCAGCAGGCTCGCCGTGCCCTGCGCACCGGTCACGGGCGGCAAGGTGCGGACATACCGCACCTCCGCCTGATCATAGGCAAAGCTGAAATAGGCATCCGGTTTCGTGTTGGGCCCGTCCCGCAGCACAAAGTCGATGTCCCGCATCTCGCCGGCGATCAGGTTCTCCACCACCCAGGCCCGCACCTTGGGCACAAACGCCTCGGGCCAGAGGCCGAACAGCCGGTCCGGCGCCAGCCCGTCCATCTGCGCATCCAGCGCATAGCGCCACCCTTCGGGCTCGGCCACAAGCGTGCCCCGGGCCAGCAAGGCCTGGCCCTGATCCTCGAACACGGCCTGCCCGATCTCCAGCGTGAAGGGGGCCAACGACATGCGGAAATCCATGTTGGCCGCGTCCATCACAATGGGCGCTTCGTAAAGGTCGGCGGGGTTGGCGGTCAGCGTCGTGGCGGCAAACTGCCCCACGATATCGTCCAGCGCACCCGCCTCGGTCACGTTGAGCGCGGCCTGCCCATCGATCCGGGCACTGATCCAGTCGCTTTGCACAGACAACTCGTCAAAGGTCATGACACGGGTGGCGGGATCAAAGCTGAAATAGGATCGCGCCGAGGAAAACGGCACCGGGCGCGTGGCGTCTGTGGGCTGAATCGCCCCCTCGCCGATGGAGAACGTCACCGACAGCGGCGTCAGCGCGCCATCCTCCGACACCCCGCCCCGCATCGCGCCTGAAATGGGCGCGCGCAGAACGTCCAGCCAGGCAAAGGGCGTCGCAATCGCCGCGATGTCCGTGGCCGCGACATCATTGAGCGTCGCACCGAAACGGGCAGCGGTCGAGCCGATCAGGCTTTCGTAATTGGCCTGGAACGTGGCCACGCCCTGCCCCCCGCTCAGCAACGCCAGATCTGATGTCAGCCGCAGCGTGTCGCCGCTGCGTTCTGCATTCAGCCGGCCCCCGTCGATGGTCCAGGCGCGGCCCGTGCGCTCATCCTCCAGCCGCAGGGTCAGCGCCTGCACCTCGGCACTGCGCAGCGCGGCCATGGCCGGGCGCGCGATCAGCGTGTCGATCCGCTCGATCAGCGCGCCGAGGCTCGCGGCCTGTTCCGCCGGTGCGGTCAGATCATAGCCGCCCGACAGCACGACCGACCCGTCAGCCCGCCGCCGCAAATTGGCAAAAACACCACTCACGTCGATCTCGTTCACCAGAACGCGGCCTGTGAGCAGATCACCCAGCGACAGGCCCGCCCGCAATTCGGCAAAGCCGACCACCTCCGCACCGCTGCGCGACAGCACCCGGACATTGGTCATGCGCAGCCGGGGATAACGCGCGTCCTCGACCACGAAATTGAGCGTATCAAAGGTCAGCCTTGCATCTTCGGCCCCGGCGGCAACCTCCGCCTGGATGCGGTCGCGCAACCAGTCCGGAGCCGCAATCGGGCGGCCCATCAGCACATAAAGCAACAGCCCCACCAGCGCCGCGAGCAGCAGCGAGAAAAACAGGCTGCCCAGCCCATGGCGTCGCCACACGCTCTTGCGCCGTCTCGGGGGGGCGTCGGTCAGGGGGTCCGCGCTGCTCATGCCTTTATTCTTGTCCGCCCAGCCCTATCATGCCAGTCACATCTTTCACAGCACGACAAAAAGGCTCCGCCATGCTCGAAATCTCCAGCCCCGCCCCTGATTTCACCCTGCCGCAGGGCGACGGCACCGACGTGACCCTGTCCGCGCTCAAGGGCGGGCCGGTCGTGCTCTATTTCTACCCCCGCGATGACACGCCGGGCTGCACGAAAGAGGCGATTGCCTTTTCCGAACACCTGTCGGAGTTCAAGGCAGCCGGGGCATCGGTGTTCGGCATCTCCAAGGACAGCGTCGCCAGCCACGCCAAATTCGCCACCAAGAAGGACCTGAGCGTGCCGCTCCTATCGGATGAGCACGGGTCGGTCTGCGAGGATTACGGCGTGTGGAAAGAGAAAAACATGTACGGCAAGAAATACATGGGGATCGAACGCACGACATTCCTGATCGACGCCAACGGCGACATCGCCATGGTCTGGCCCAAGGTCAAGGTGCCCGGCCATGCCGAGGCGGTGTTGGCCGCAGTCCAGGCCCTGTGATGCTGCCGTTGGCGCAAATGGCCGAACAGGTCCTGCGCACAGCCGACGGGCGGGAAAAGACCGCGATGTCGCGCGCGTTCGCCGCCACCTGGCAGGCCGCGCGCGCCGACGGTGCGGTGCCCGAGATCTGCACCGTCACACCGCCCGCTCACCCCGCGAGTCCCGCAGACACCGCACTGCTCAGCCCACGCGCCGTGCCACGCCGCCGCCCGGGATCACCGCAGGGTCGCATCGCGCTGTTGCATGCCGTGGCGCATATCGAACTGAACGCGGTCGACCTGCACTGGGACATCATCGCCCGCTTTGCCCACGTGCCGATGCCCATCGGGTTCTACGATGACTGGGTCAAGGCGGCCGATGAAGAGTCCAAACATTTCAATCTGATGTCCGACTGTCTTGAAGCGATGGACAGCCAGTATGGAGCGCTTCCCGCCCATGCGGGCATGTGGCGCGCGGCCCAGGACACCGCCACCGACTTCATGGGCCGCCTTGCCGTCGTGCCCATGGTGCTCGAGGCGCGCGGGCTCGACGTGACGCCCGGCATGATCGAGATTTTCCGCAAGGCCGGTGTTGCCGACGCCGTCGCCGCGCTCGAGACGATCTACGCCGAAGAGGTGGCACATGTGGCTTATGGATCGAAATGGTTCCACTTCCTCTGCGGCCGGGAAAACCGCGACCCCAAGGACGCGTTCCACGCGCTGGTGCAGACCTATTTCCACAGCCCGCTCAAGCCGCCGTTCAACGAGGAAAAGCGGGCCGAAGCGGGACTTCCGCCCGATTTCTACTGGCCGCTCGCCGTGGCGGACTGACGCCATCCGCTGCCGTATCCCAAGATGAGCGATTTCCAGCCGAGATGAGTCTTTTCTGCACCTGACGCCACGACTTATCCCCAGAAGGGTTGCCCCCATCTTGCAGGCCCTTTAGACACTCTGCGCAAGGCGCCGGTATGGGGACAAGCGCGCTGACACTGGGACGAGACAGGGGACAGGCTTTTGCGCACACGCTTCGCGATCAAAGTTCATGCGCTGCTTGAGCAGTATTTTCCGGAACGCCGCGTCTTTCTGAAATCCGACAACGATACACGATTCATCCGGCTGCGCCCGGCAACACAGCTGATCGCCTTTGCCGGCAGCTCTTTCGTGGTGGCCTGGGCCATCGTCGCCACGGCCAGCCTGCTGATGGACAGCATCGGCGCGGGCAATTTCCGCGAACAGGCCAAACGTGACCAACGCACCTACCAGGCGCGTCTGAACGATCTGGCCGGTCAACGCGACGCCCGCGCCGAAGAGGCGCTGGCCGCACAGGAACGCTTCAACGCAGCCCTCGAACAGATTTCGGTCATGCAGTCCGAACTTCTGGCCTCTGAAACCCGGCGGCGCGAGCTCGAAACCGGGATCGAGGTGATCCAGACCACCTTGCGCGACACCATGCAGGAACGCGAAGCGGCCCGCAGCCAGGTCGCCGCCCTCGAAGAGCAGGGCGACGGTGAAACGGCACTGGCCGCAGCCGGCGGTGGCGCGCCGATGGATTTCGTGGCCGAAGCGCTGGCCAAAACCGCCGCCGAACGCGACCAGGTGGTCGAAGACGCGCAAACCGCCCTGCTCGCCGCAGACGAGATGGCCACGCAAATCTCGCTGATGAAAGAGCAGAACGACCAGATATTCCGCCAGCTCGAAGAGGCGATGACCGTCTCGGTCGCACCGCTCGACAAGATGTTCCGCGCCGCCGGGATGCCCACCGACCGCATCATCGAACAGGTGCGGCGCGGCTATTCCGGTCAGGGCGGCCCGCTGACCCCGCTGAGTTTCTCCACCCGTGGCGAAGAACCCAGCCCCGACGCGCAACGCGCAAATCGCATCCTCAACCAGATGGACCGGCTGAACCTCTACCGGATCGCTGCGCAAAAGGCGCCCTTTGCCACGCCGGTCAAAAACAGCTTTCGGTTTACCTCAGGCTTCGGCCCACGTCGCGACCCCAAAACGGGCGGTCGCCGCATGCACAACGGCGTCGATTTCGCGGCATCGCTGGGCACACCGCTTTATGCGACAGCTGACGGTGTTGTGACCCACGCAGGCTGGCAATCAGGCTATGGTCGCCTGGTCAAGATCCAGCACGAATTCGGGATCGAGACCCGGTACGCGCACCTGTCGCGATTGCAAGTAAAAGTTGGGCAAAAGGTCTCGCGCGGGGATCGGATTGGTGATATGGG
>ERZ1740067.2152-NODE-2152-length-12396-cov-11.445750_pt1 | contig 12396 bp, 15 predicted proteins | sample MGYA00581736_ERZ1740067 | MGnify/ENA primary metagenome ERZ1740067 (study PRJEB43018, sample SAMN04849236) | marine metagenome | isolation source: floating plastic debris | place: Pacific Ocean | collected 2008-08-27 | study: EMG produced TPA metagenomics... | reverse complement strand
TTTGTTTGTTCTTTGTCTTTGCCTTTTCTGTGTTTTTATTTTTTTGTTTTGGGGGGGTGTTCCCACCCCCCCCCACCCCCGTGGAGTTTATTTGGCAAGATGAAAGGGGAGCACGGGCTTTCTTTACAAAACGTTAAGGTTAACGGGCGTACCATTATGCCGCATGGCAGACTGGAGAGTTGAGCCATGTGCAAGGTGAAGCCCCGCCAGCAGGACCTAAGACCGCGTGGTAAAAAGGCCGACCGGCGGGGTGGAGCTTTACCTGCTCCTTCATCTTGCCAGATAAACTCCCGCCGGAGGCTCCCGTTGTAGAAAACAGGCGCAGCGTTGCACAGCATCAAAGCGCCCTCGCAATCAGTTCTTTCATGATCTCGTTGGTGCCACCGTAAATGCGCTGCACCCGCGCATCGGCCCACATTTCGGCCACTGCGTATTCCTGCATGTAGCCGTAGCCGCCATGCAGTTGCACACATTCGTCCAGCACTTCGCCTTGCGTGTCCGACAGCCAATACTTGGCCATCGCCGCTTTCTCGACCGACAGCTCACCGCGCAGATGCTCAACCATACACGCGTCGAGAAAAGCCCGCGCCACCGTGGTCTTGGTCTGGCATTCCGCCAGCTTGAAGCGCGTATTCTGGAACTGCGTGAGCGGCCCGCCGAACGCCTCGCGTTCCTTGCAATACTCAATGGTCCGAGCGACGGCCCCTTCCATGGCCCCAACCGCGCCGCAGCCGATGATCAGACGTTCCTGCGGCAATTGCTGCATCATCTGGTAGAACCCCTGGCCCTCTTCACCGCCCAGCAGGTTCTCGGGCGCAATCTCGACATTGTCGAAAAAGAGCTCAGACGTATCCGCAGCGTGGCATCCAACCTTCTCCAGATTGCGTCCGCGCTGGAAGCCTTCTGCACCATCGGTTTCCACAACGACCAAAGACGTTCCTTTGGACCCTTTACCCGGGTCCGTCTTGGCGGCCACGATGATCAGGTTCGCATGCTGGCCATTGGTGATAAACGTCTTTTGCCCGCTCAGACGGTAGGCGTTGCCGTCGCGAATGGCGCGCGTCTTGATGCCCTGCACATCCGAACCACCCGAGGGTTCGGTCATCGCCAAAGCGCCAACCATCTCGCCCGACACCATCTTGGGCAGCCAGCGTTTCTTCTGGTCTTCGGTCCCGTAAGACAGAATGTAATGCGCCACGATCCCGGAATGGATGCCGTGCCCCCAACTGGCCAGGTTCGCGCGGCCCCCTTCCATCAGGATCACCGCTTCATGACCAAAATCACCACCTGCGCCGCCGTATTCTTCGGGCACAGACGGGCAAAGCAGACCAAGCTCACCGGCTTGCTGCCATGTCTCGCGGTCCATCTGGCCCTGTTTGCGCCACTTGTCATACAGCGGCTGCCATTCGGTTTCGATGAACTTCGCGGTCATTTCGGCGAGCATTTCGTGCTCATCCGTCATCCAACTTGATCGCATGGCTCTCCCCAAATCCCGCATTACCGTTTTCTCGAGTCAAGCTCGGCATTGAACAGCCGCAACCTGTGACCCAACGCATCCGAATCCGTCACACTGTCAAAATGTTCGAACAAAAACGACAGAGCCTCACCTTCGTCCAAACCCGCCTCCTCGGCAAACCGTTTGAGGCGGCGATAGCCATCCTCGGTCATGGCAACCGGAAAGCGGCGGGTCAGGCGAAAGCGTTTTGGCATCTGTCCTCCCGGACGTTCAGAAGTTCGCGGCCTCCAGCGCCATCACAGGCTCCGCTCCGGTCTCGATCCGGGCAAGGTGCATCTTGGTGGCCGGCAACTGACGTGCCATGTAATAGCGCCCCGTTGCCAGCTTTGTCTCGTAGAACGCCACGTCGGAAGCGCCATCTTTCAAAGCCTTAGAGGCCGCCAGCCCCATGCGCGCCCACATGTAGCCAAGGCATACATGGCCAAACATATGCATAAAGTCATAAGACCCGGCGAGCGCGTTGTTCGGGTTCTTCATGCCGTTTTGCATAAAGTACATCGCAGCCGCTTGCAGGTCTTTTGAGGCTGCTTTCAGAGGCTCAAGGAACTGCGCGTCGAACTCGGCATCCTGCCCTTTGGTGTCCGCCGCGAACGACTTGATCATGTCGAAAAAGGCCATGACATGCTTGCCGCCATCCTGCGCGAGCTTGCGGCCCACGAGGTCCAGCGCCTGCACGCCATTTGCGCCTTCGTAGATCATTGCGATCCGCGCATCTCGGGCAAACTGGGACATGCCCCACTCTTCGATATAGCCGTGCCCGCCATAGACCTGCTGGGCGTTGACCGCCATTTCAAAGCCTTTGTCGGTGTTGAACCCTTTGATGATCGGCGTCAGCAGCGAAATTAGACCATCGGCATCTTTGTCCGTGTTCTTATGCGCCCGGTCGATCAGATACGCGCCCCAATAGGTGAAAGCGCGTGCGCCTTCGGTAAAGGACTTCTGGTCCATCAGGTTGCGGCGGATATCGGGGTGCACGATGATCGGATCGGCGGACTTCTCGGGCGCTTTCGCGCCGGTCACATCGCGGCCTTGCAGGCGGTCATTCGCGTACTCAACCGCGTTCTGATACGCGACTTCGGCCTGTGCATAGCCCTGTAGGCCCACACCCAGACGCGCTTCGTTCATCATGGTGAACATCGCGCGCATGCCTTTGTGCATCTCGCCAATGAGGTAGCCGGTCGCGTCGTCGTAATTCATCACACAGGTCGCGTTGCCGTGGATGCCCATCTTCTCTTCAAGCTTGCCAACGGACACCCCGTTGCGCTCACCCAAAGAGCCGTCTTCTTTCACCATGAACTTAGGCACGATGAACAAAGACACACCTTTGATGCCGTCAGGGCCGCCGGGGATTTTCGCCAGAACAAGGTGAATGACGTTTTCCGCCATGTCGTGATCACCGGCGGAGATAAAGATCTTCTGTCCTGTCACCTTGTAGCTGCCATCGTCCTGCGGAACCGCTTTCGTGCGCATTAGGCCCAAATCGGTGCCGCAATGCGGTTCGGTCAGGTTCATGGTGCCGGTCCACTCGCAGGTGGTCATCTTCGGCAAATATGTCTGTTTCTGCGCGTCGGACCCGTGAATGTAGATCGCTGAATACGCACCGTGGGTCAGACCCTGGTACATGTTGAACGCCATGTTCGAGGACACAAACGGTTCTTGCGCCGCTGTGTGCATCAGGTAGGGCAGACCCTGACCGCCGTATTCCGGATCACAGTCCAAAGCGGTCCATCCGCCCTCTCTCATGACGTCAAAGGCTTCTTTGAAGCCGTCCGGCGTGCGCACCACGCCGTTTTCCAGAACGCAGCCTTGCTGGTCACCGACCGCGTTCAGAGGCATCAGAACTTCAGAGGCCACTTTGCCTGCTTCTTCAATCACCGCTCCTGTGAATTCGCGATCCAACTCGTCATAGCCGGGGATGTCCTGCTCAGACGCATTGAGAACGTCGTGCAGGATGAACTGCATGTCTTTCACGGGTGCGGTATAGCTTGGCATGTTGGGTCTCTCCTAAAACCGGATGGCTTATTCAGCCGCCTTTTTCGTCTGTTCCATTGACGCGAGCATTTTCTCGCCCCAACGCATTTGTTCTTTGAGTTCGTCGATCGCCTGTGTCAGCTCATCCCGCTGGGCTTCCATGTCTGCCAAACGCTGCTGCGCGATCTCGTACGTTTTCGCGATTTGTGTCTGCTGCTGGTCACCCATGTGATAGAGGTCCAGAAGCTGACGGATTTCTTCGAGGCTGAACCCAAAGCGCTTGCCGCGCAGGATCAGCTTAAGCCGTGCCCGATCGCGTTTGGTAAACAGGCGCTTCTGGCCTTCGCGGATCGGGAACAAAAGTTCCTTCGCTTCGTAGAACCGCAGGGTGCGCGGCGTCACGTCAAACGCATCGCACATTTCGCGGATTGTCATGATGCGGTCATCAGTCATCGTTTCATCCTTTTTTCGGCGCCATCATGACATCGAAATGCGGAGGCTTGGCTCTTCATACAATGGGAATTTACGTTGACGTAACTCAGACGCCACGTCACTTTTAGGTTGACGTAAGATAAGGCAACGTAAAGTGGGTTGCGCTGAAACTATCTTTCAAAGCGCTTTGAATACATCTTTAAAGAGAGGTAAGGAATACCTGACCCGTTAAAGTCTGTGTTGGCATTTCACTGAAAAAGCGACTCAGTCGCCAAGGGTCGCTTTGGTTTCGTCGCGCAACGTCCGCAACTCCGAAATCGCGTCATCCAGCTGTTTGCGCTGCTCATCAAGCTCGCCCAATTGGCGATCCGCCAGATCAATCCATGCGCGCATTTGCGCCTCGGTGCCCTCATGCTCATAGATCAAAAGCCACTGCCGGATGTCTTCCAGTTGAAAGCCAAACTTGCGGCCGCGCAAGATCAGCGTCATCCGCGCAACTTCTCTTGGGCCGTACCACCGCGATCTGCCGTCCCGCTCTGGCTGAAGCAGTTCGATGTATTCGTAGTATCGCAATGTGCGCGGAGTCACGTCGAACTTGGCGCACATTTCTTTGAAACTCAGACGTTGCTCAGCCATGTGGTTCCCGTTCCCTGTGGGAAAACCATAAAAGCGCCATGCCAATAGAGCAACTGACAGTTGCACAGGTGACTTGGTCAGGCTGTAAAGTGGTCAAGATGACGCCGATTGTGTCACGTGCATTCAAGCGTCGCAGTCACCGCATAAAAGCGGCCAGCGGCCAGATCCTCGGGTGATACCCAAAGCTGCAAAACCGCTCCCTGACCAGAAAAATCAATCGCCGTGCCAAAGGCATCGCCAAGCTGCAACAACAGTACATCATCGATATGCTCTACGGCTGCGTTTTGCAGATTGTAGCCATACCCGAACATTTGCAGGGGCACGATACCCGGCTCCGACAATCCAAATCTGTTTCGGCGTATCTCGGGCATCATCGTGCTGCGCTCAACGTAATCGTCCCAGGTTTTTGGGTGTGGCCTTTCTGGCTCAGGACCCGTCCGCTGCGGCGCCATCCAGGACAGGAATTCACCAAACGCATCGTCTGCAAGCTCTTGAGCGGAGATCTCGGCCTTTGGCAAAGTATCCAAGGGTTGGCACGTCAGGGTTTCTCCAGCGGCGCTTGCCGCCTCAAGGTCTACGAAGATCGAACAGAAACCCCGGCGCACGGGCTTAGGAACTTTCCCCCGACATCTTTGCGAAACCTCGATGAAGTGGCGCAACCGATAGTCGATTGGATAGTCGGAACCGGGGAACCCGTAGACTTGAAGGTACAGCCACCAAAACGCGTAGTCGTTGTATGTCCAATTCAGATCGTCCCAAAGTTCTTCGACCTCGGCCACACCTGGCCGATCGTTTGGGTAGATGTCTTGGGGACCCGACCGCCGATACACATCCTTCACCAGCGACAACTGCGCCATGTACGTATCTTTGGCCCACTCGAACAGGTCCTCCCAGAAAAGATCAGCCTTCGCCAGTTTCGTCCCGTGATACCGCGCGGGCAGGTCTTTGACCCAAGGCGCGTCGACCCCCTCTGGGGGCGTGTGCGGGTCGGGCAACGGTTCCAACCTTCCAAGCAACTGTTCCAGCTCCCGCATTTGGGTGTCGCCAAAATCGCTCGTCATCGACCAACCGTCCCGGTGCGACGCAAACGGCAGCACCTCAACGCTTTGCCGACGGAACATGCGCCCACATGCGCTCAAACCTCCGTCAACCAAGAGGTGGCCGGACTCAGTGTCCTCTAGCAGGTTTGCAAGGGTGTCGGGCAGCGCGCGCTCGGGGTGCGCGAACATGGCATCGGGGCTATAGAGCACCTCTGGTTGATGGTCGTCATACCATTCTTGAAGTCCCAAAAAGATGAAAATTGTGCCCTGCGCGGGAAAGTCCGGCATGGCAGCGCCAGAGGTGTCGTGCCTCGGCAAGCGGCCCAGATCGATTTGCGCAAAGAAGTGCATCGGCTTGCCGCCAGCCTCTGGCCAGTCCAGATCGGCCGGCAAGTTCGGCGCACCGCCAAGACAGCAGAGCGGGTCTTTGGCTGATGTGTCGTCCGGCAAAGGTTTCAGAATAAGTCCAGGACGGCTTGGGATCACATCCGGTGCATCAAAGCTCATCACACTCTCCTTTGGTCACTTCGCGATCATCCAAAACGCGTGTCGCGGCGAAACTAAGTCCGCCCAAAGGCGTTTGGTGGGCGCACCAACGACCAAACCATTCGCTCCGACCGAAATCGACAGGGCCGAGGCGTTCGACAATCGGTCTGCAAGTGGCGTACACCAGAGCCAGACGAAGGAGCGCCTATGCCTGCGGACAAAGCCAAGATTGCCAAACAGTTCATCTCATACCTGCCGCATGCCAAAGCTCTGGGCATGAAGGTTGTAGATATCGGCGATGGCTGGGCCGAGATCACCATGCCCTATGATGAACGCCTCATCGGCGATCCAAAGACCGGCGTGATCCATGGTGGTGCGGTGTCCGCGCTGATGGACACCTGCGGCGGCGCCGCGGTCATGTCGCACCCTGATGCGCCTGCGGGCACAGCGACGATTGACTTGAGGATCGACTACATGCGCGGGGCGGAACCTGGCCAGATGATTTCGGCTCGGGCCGAGGTCTACCATATGACACGGTCCGTCGCATTTGTCCGGGCAACCGCAAGTGACGAAGACAACACCGTTGCCACCGCAACGGGCGCCTTCACTGTGGAGGGCCGTTGACATGACCCGTGCCAAGCCAGAACCGATCCAGATCGTCAAACAGCGCCGCGACGCCGCCTTGAACGCGCTTGTTGGCGGCGTGCCCTACATCACCTTCATGGGCATAAGCTTTGACCGTCGTGGGGATGAACTTACCGCGATCCTGTCTTATGATGACAAGCTCATTGGCAACCCGGTGCTTCCGGCGATACATGGCGGCGTGACGGCGGCTTTTCTGGAGGTTACGGCCGTGATCTCGCTCAGTTGGTCCTACATCTGGGAAGACCTCGAAAGCGGCGCTTTGGATGTAGAGGCTTTGGCAGCGGGTGACTTGCCGCGTCTGCCGAAGACCATTGATTTCACAGTCGACTACCTTCGCTCGGGCCTGCCACGTGACGCCTATGCCCGCGCGACTATCACCCGGGCTGGACGCCGCTACGCGTCGGTGCAGGCAGAGGCATGGCAAGACAACAAAGATCGCCCCTTCGCGCAGGCCACGGCACATTTTCTGATGCCGCGAAAGGATGGCTGACGCCACTGCGCCAGAAACTGTCACCAACACGCGCGTCCTCAAGATCGCGCTGCCCATTGTGCTGTCGAATGTTACGATCCCGATCCTTGGCGCCGTAGACACCGGTGTCGTCGGACAAATGGGGGAGGCCGCGCCCATTGGGGCGGTTGGGCTTGGCGCGATTATGCTGTCCGCCATCTACTGGGTTTTCGGATTCCTGCGCATGGGCACGACCGGCCTCGCAGCTCAGGCACTGGGGCAGGGGGACCGGGCAGAGGTGTCCGCACTTCTAACCCGGGTTCTGCTGATCGCGTTTTCCGCCGGTTCTGTGATCATCCTGCTGCAACTCCCAATCATCTGGACCGCATTTCAGATCGCGCCAGCAAGTGCTGAGGTTGAGGCGCTCGCGCGCGGCTACATGTCGATCCGCATCTGGTCAGCGCCTGCCGCCATCGCTGTGCTGGGCATCACCGGTTGGCTCATCGCGCAAGAGCAAACGCGGGCGGTGTTTATCCTGCAGCTCTGGATGAACGGTGTGAATGTCGTGCTGAGCATCTGGTTTGTTCTTGGCCTCGGCTGGGGTGTGAACGGCGTGGCGTTTGCAACCTTCCTGGCCGAATGGGGTGGGCTCGCCATGGGGCTCTATCTGTGCCGTGCAGCATTCAAAGTCCCTGACTGGCGCAATTGGGTGCGGGTGTTCGACAGGCTCAAACTGCTGCGCATGGCGCGGGTGAACTCCGACATTCTGGTACGGTCCCTGCTGCTTGAGACGATCTTCCTGTCGTTCATGTTCTTTGCCGCAGACTTTGGTGACGTCACCTTGGCGGCAAACCAAATCCTGCTGCAGTTTCTCTACATCACAGCCTATGCGCTGGACGGTTTTGCGTTTTCAGCAGAAGCCATCGTCGGCCAAGCCGTTGGGGCCAAAGCCGTGCCAACCCTGCGCCGTGCCGCTTGGGTGTCGAGCGTGTGGGGGCTTGGAGCTTCCGTGTTTCTGGCCTTGGGATTTTGGGTGTTCGGCCCGCAGATCATCGACCTGATGGCCAAGAACATGGGAGTCCAGGACGCGGCGCTTAGCTATTTGCCGTGGCTTGTCCTGGCCCCAGTGATTGCGCTGGGCTCGTTCATGTTCGACGGCATTTTTGTCGGTGCCACGCGCACGGCCGACATGCGAAACATGATGGTTGTGTCGTTTGTGATCTACGTGGCTGCCGTGATCGCGTTGGTGCCCGCGTTTGGAAACCACGGTTTGTGGATGGCGATGCTCATTTCGTTTATCGCCCGTGGCGCGACGCTGGCCGCGCGTTACCCGGCGCTAGAACGGTCGGTTATGGCTTAACCGGCTGTTTACTAACCTGGGCCAGAGTATTTGCATGACAGCGCTCCCCGAACACCTGACGCCCGAAAAATGGCTGAACCAAATGTTGAATTCTGGTGAGGCGCAGAAGGGCGGCGTGATCAAACGCCAGATCCGCGATGTGGAGCGGCTGGTCGGCTATGATGCGTTTATCGCCGCCGTGCACGCACGTGGGTTTCAAGCCGTCCGCAATGGTCGCCATTACGTCGTGTTCTGCAACGACCAACCCATCCGCCGGATGCGGTAAGCGGCTTCGAAGCCGCTTCACCACCGCGTGTCGAAACGCGGTTTCAAAGCCAATTTGAATTGGCTCCATTAAGCGCTTTCCAAAGCGCTTCCTCTTGCCCCCGACAGGCGACCTCGCTACCTGTGTCGCGTTCGACAGATGAGGCGCGCGATGAACGATCTTTTCAATTCTTTCATGACCGGTCCCGATGAAAAGGGCCGCTTTGGCATCTTTGGCGGACGCTTTGTGTCCGAAACCCTGATGCCACTCATTCTTGAGTTGGAAGAACAATACGAACGCGCCAAGACCGATGACAGCTTCTGGGCAGAGATGGACTTCCTTTGGAAGCACTACGTAGGCCGTCCCAGCCCGCTCTATCACGCGGAACGCCTAACCGAACATCTGGGCGGCGCAAAAATCTATATGAAGCGCGACGAGCTGAACCACACCGGCGCGCATAAGATCAATAACGTGCTGGGCCAGATCATCCTTGCACGCCGCATGGGCAAAACCCGTATCATCGCCGAAACCGGCGCGGGCCAACACGGTGTGGCGACAGCAACAGTCTGTGCCAAATTCGGTCTGAAATGCGTTGTCTACATGGGCGCGCATGATGTGGAACGCCAGCAGCCGAACGTGTTCCGCATGAAGCTGCTGGGTGCCGAGGTTGTCCCAGTGACAAGCGGGCGCGGCACGCTGAAAGACGCCATGAACGACGCCTTGCGCGACTGGGTCACCAACGTGCGCGATACCTTCTATTGTATCGGAACCGTGGCGGGCCCACACCCGTACCCAGCCATGGTCCGTGACTTCCAGTCGATCATTGGTAAAGAAACCAAAGAACAGATGCACGAGGCTGAAGGCCGTTTGCCGGACACGATCATCGCCGCCATCGGCGGTGGGTCGAACGCCATGGGCCTCTTCTACCCATTCCTTGATGACAAAGAGGTCAGCATCATTGGTGTCGAAGCCGGTGGCAAAGGCGTAAATGCCAAGATGGAGCACTGCGCGTCGCTGACCGGGGGCCGCCCCGGCGTGCTGCACGGCAACCGCACGTATCTGTTGCAAGACGACGACGGCCAAATCCTCGAAGGCTATTCCATCTCAGCTGGCCTCGACTACCCCGGCATCGGCCCAGAGCACTCGTGGCTGCACGAGATCGGCCGTGCGCAATATGTTGCGATCACTGACAAGGAAGCGCTTGAGGCGTTCCAGCTCTGCTGTGCCACTGAAGGCATCATCCCTGCGCTTGAGCCATCTCACGCGCTGGCGCATGTGATGAAGATCGCTCCCGACCTGCCGAAAGATCACATCATTTGCATGAACATGTGTGGTCGTGGCGACAAAGATATCTATTCCGTCGCGCGTCACCTCGGCATCGAAATGGGCGAAGAGGGCCGCTAGGCCTAAACCAAAAATCTAAACCAAACAAAAACCGCTCGGGTCAGCACCTGGGCGGTTTTTCAATGCGCATTTAACTTCCTAACGGTGCGCATAAACCAGAGTTTATGACCCTAAACCAATCACTTACTGGACGACCCATAAACTGCCGGTAAATGTACGCAGCACGATGTAACTGTGATCCTTCTTCTCGTTCGCACTGGCGCACTGCCACGCAACCGCCCTTTTCGCGAACGGGGGCCTATAGGAGATCACCATGAAACCGATGAATTTTGCCGTCGCCGCTGTTATTGCCGCTCTTGCTTCTGGCGCACAGGCGCAAACAAGCGCCGAAAGTCAAATCGAAGCAGATCTGACCTCGAAAGGGTTTCAAGACATTGATATCGATTTCTCATCATCGCGCATCTTCGTTGATGCCTATCGCGGCGGCCGGGAATTCGAAGTTGTCTACGACCGCAGCACCGGCGCCATCCTCGCCTCGGGCTGGGAAGATGACGACGATGGCGATTACGATGACGACGATTACTACGATGATTATGACGATGATTATGACGACGACGATGATTATGATGATGACGATGACGATGGGTACGACGATGACGATGACGATGATGATGATGACGATTGAGCGTCGCATCCGACGGTGCATCGCCTGATGGACAAAGGGTGCGCCATGAAGCGACGTGCTTTTATAACCGGCCTTGCCGCAGCGGGGCTGGTCCTTCCGCTCGGGGCGGTCGCACAAGACGCGCAAACCCGGGTTATCCAACGGCTGCAACGCGACGGATACCGCAACATCCGGGTGTCTCGTACGTTTCTGGGGCGCATCCGCATCGTGGCCAGAGGCGTGCCTGGGGAGCGGGAGATTATCCTCAACCCGTCGACCGGTGCGATCTTGCGCGATGTCCTGAGACAGTCAGGTTCGGACGACCGATCGCGAGACAATGATCACCAAAGCAATTCAGACGCGTCTGGCCCAGATGATGGTGACGATGATCAAGGCTCGGACGGTGGGCAGGACGGCCCTGATGATGATGACGACGATGATGATGACAGCGGGTCCGACGACAACGATGATGACGACGACGATGATGATGGGGGCGACGACGACAACGGCGGTGGCGATGACGACGACGATGATGATGACGATTGACGCGGCATCACCCCATCACGACGCGGCGCTCCCGTGAAAGGCCAGATCGCCTTTCTCCTTTTGCTGGCGTTGCAACTTGCCTGCGCCGCCTTTTTCCTTTGGGATATCCTCGCCCCGCTGCTTGGCATCACATACGAGCCACTGTCCTGGACCCTTTACGAACTGATCGAAGTCGGCGCTGCCATCGGTCTTTTGCTTGGGATGATGATGACTGCGCACATGTTGTCCCGGTCGCGCAGTCGTCAAAAACTGGCCGAAGCGCAACTCAGGATCGCGTCGGGCGCATTCATGGATGTCCTGACAGAACGGTTTTCCGATTGGCAACTCACACCCGCAGAAAAAGACGTGGCTTTGTTTTTGATCAAAGGCCTGTCCACGTCTGAAATTGCGGGTTTGCGGGAAACCTCTGAAGGCACCGTCAAAGCGCAGACAAACGCAATTTATCGCAAAGCGGATGTGTCCGGCCGACCGCAGCTACTAAGTCTGTTCATTGAAGACCTGATGAGTGATGCGTTGCCCGGTTTACAACCAGAGTTGTAAACGTACCCATCAGACTTCTGATCTGTCGACGCCATGCTCTTCCAGAACATCCAAAGGCACCACTTCCAACGCGCGCTTATGCGTGGCTGCAAGGTGCACTTTGGGGGCGCAGCCTTCATCATGCGCTTGTAAAAACCGCCCCGCGCACAGGCACCAGCTGTCACCGGGTTTGAGGCCAGGAAACTGGAACTGCGGCATCGGTGTGCTCAGATCGTTGCCGACATATTTTGAATAGGCCAGAAACTCTGCCGTCATCACAGCACAGACAGTGTGACTGCCCTGATCGGCGTTGCAGGTGTTGCAGTGACCGTCGCGGAAAAACCCGGTCATGGGGTCTGACGAACAATGCGCCAAAGCGCCTCCGAGAACGTTCACAGGGTCATCTTGTTCCATGTTGGCCTCTCTGTTGGCAGCGTCAGGCTTAACCTAAGCCGTGTCAGGTGCCCAATCCACCCAGCGCCCGTGAAAATCGACGCGCCCGAGTTCAATCCGTTGATCCCCGGGCCAAAGTCGCGCTGAAACGC
>ERZ1740067.2151-NODE-2151-length-12399-cov-5.140311_pt1 | contig 12399 bp, 8 predicted proteins | sample MGYA00581736_ERZ1740067 | MGnify/ENA primary metagenome ERZ1740067 (study PRJEB43018, sample SAMN04849236) | marine metagenome | isolation source: floating plastic debris | place: Pacific Ocean | collected 2008-08-27 | study: EMG produced TPA metagenomics... | reverse complement strand
GATGTTATCGGTTGCAAGCGCAACTTAAACTCCATCATTTGACGGTATTTTATCGTATATATGTCAAATGACAACCGATCTGTTGTTTTTCAAGGGTATCGGTGGGATCTCAGGGTTCATTTATCATGTGCGAACACTTGAGCCGTCAATGCAGGGCTCAGCATTGAAGATTCATTGCAGGGCCAATGATAGGTGTCCTTTTCAATCCGCGCCGGTCACTGATATTGACAACGCCAAATCGGTCAGCAGGTTTGCGGTATTGTGCATATCAAGTGGCAAAGCACGGGCTGTGATTGAATAGCCCTCAAAGTAGGGGACGAGCAGGGTCGTCAGACGGTCTGCAAAAGCAGCGTCGGTTTTGCCCTCAAACGCAAAGTCCACAACTACCTTGGAAAAGCGTCGATAGTATTCCATCAGGCACTCATCAATAAGGTCGCTCCTGCTGGAGATCGCCCATATTTCCCGAAAAGCCCGGCTCATATCGCTGATCTCCAGGCCGTGGACGAGGACGGCCTGCACCAGAAATCGAATCCGGTCCCGGATCGTTGAGGCGTTGCTCTGCTGCGCGAGTATTTTCAGGTTCTCGGTGCACTCTTCGAAGTAGCCCGCCACCATGGCAATCAGCACATCATCTCGTGTCTTGAAATAGTATTGCACATTGCTGAGCCGCATCTCTGCGCGCTCCGCGAGTTTGCGCATCGTCAGGCCAGCGTCGCCCGTTTCGATTAAAAGCGCCAGTGCAGCATCAAGGATCAGTCTTTCCTTTGGAGAGAGATCTCGGCGCTCAACCTTTTGTTCCAATTCACTATTTCCTTTTTGGCTCACGGCCGTGTTCCAAGGGCCTACCTTATTTTTGAGTATAGAGTCTTGACGAAATTGGTCAATCGACCTAATTTAGGTCAAATGACCTAATTTTGAAGGTGCATTATGATCAAAGCACTCCGTACCCCTGATACCCGGTTTGACAGTCTTTCCGACTATCCGTTTCAACCCAATTATGTCGAGGATCTGAAGGGGTATGAGGGCCTTCGTGGTCATTACGTCGATGAAGGTGATCCGAACTCCGAGGAGGTCTTCCTGCTGCTTCATGGAGAGCCCAGCTGGAGCTTTCTCTATCGCAAGATGATCCCGATTTTCGCAAAGTCCGGTGCCCGGGTGATCGCACCCGACTGGTTGGGGTTTGGGAAATCCGACAAGCCTGTCGACGATGAGGTTTACACGTTTCATTTCCATCGAAACTACATGCTTGCCCTTATCGAACACTTGGATCTGAAGAACATCACACTGGTGGTTCAGGACTGGGGAGGTGTTCTCGGTTTGACGCTGCCCATGGAGAAGAAGGACCGGTTCAAGCGGCTGCTGATCATGAATACCGGACTGATGATGGGCCCGGTGAACAGCCCCGCCTTTGATGCCTGGAAAGCGGATATCGTTTCAGATCCCGACGTGCCGATCCCGTTCATCATGCAGAAGAACGAGCCGGTCATTTCGGACATCGAGGCTGCCGCCTATGAGGCACCATACCCGGACCAAAGCTACAAGGCCGGTGTTCGCAAGTTTCCCCTTTTGATCGCGACATCGATGGACGCTCCGGGTGTCGATGTGTCTCAAAGGGCCGCAAAGTTCTGGTCGACAGAATGGACCGGCGAAAGCTTCATGGCGATCGGAATGCGCGACAAGATGCTGGGGCCGGATGTCATGAATGTCATGCGCACCGTGATCAAGGGCTGCCCGGATCCTCTGGAAATCCCGGAAGGCGGACATTTTGTTCAAGAATCCGGTGGCGAACTGATCGCCCAAAAGGCTCTTAAACACTTTGGCCTGGCCCAGGTCTGAAACACCCGAAAACATCATACGGTTGTGCCCGAACATTACGGCCGGCCGTCAACTCCTCACGCCCAGGACTTAACAATGGAACCTGAAATCCTCGTCATCGGTGCTACCGGTAAAACCGGCAAACGTGTCGCCCAGCGGCTTGAGGCACGTGGTCTGGCCGTCCGGCAGGGAACGCGCCGCAGCCCGATCCCCTTTGATTGGGAAAAGCCAAAAACGTGGGCCGCATCCCTGAATGGCATTAAAACCGCTTATGTAGCCTATTCGCCGGACCTTGCGGTCCCCTCCGCACACGGAGTGATCGACGCTTTCGTAAAGGCGGCCGAAGCGGCAGGACTGCGCCGCATGGTCTTGTTGTCGGAACGCAACGAGGCGCGGGCGCAAGCCTGCGAACAGCTTCTCGTGGACTCGTCCTTGGAGTGGACAATCCTGCGGCCCAGCTGGTTCATGCAGAACTTTAGCGAAGGCGGGTTTCTGGACGACGTGCTGGCAGGAGAGGTCTCGGCTCCGGATTCTGGGGCAGGAGAGCCGTGGGTTGATTTGGAAGACGTTGCGGATGTTGCTGTCGCGGCCTTGCTGGACGACGGTCACACCGGTGAAGTCTATGAAATCACGGGGAGAGAGCTGCTCACTTGGGACCAGGCAGTTCGTCTTATCGCCAGCGTGACCGGACGGGACGTGGCGTATCGCACATCCACGCCGCAAGAGTTTGAAGGCACCTTGATTGCCGCCGGGTTTCCTGCCGAAGACGCCGCCTTTGTCGCCGGTCTTGTGGCTGAGATCCTTGACGGCAAGAATGCAAGCACCGCGGATGGTCTGCAGCGCGCCCTCAGCCGAGAGCCGAGAACATTTACGCAGTTTACTGAGGACGCCCACTCGGCGGGCTGCTGGAAGTAGCAGTCTGAAGCTTATCTCCACCCAATGGAAACTGACCTTCAGCAGTTGGCGGCGGGCCAGGGTTTTGGTTGGATGCAACCCTTTATACCAGTGGAGGGAAAGAACGCATCAACCTCCGAAATGGAGACTTTCCAACGCCATAAAAAAAACCGCCCGATCGTCTCCGATGGGCGGGTTTCTCGTTTCAGGGCCGTTTGAGCCACTTATTGGCCTAAATAGTCCATCCTATGCCGTCACGGACAACACAACGGCTAAGGTCCGTCTATGAGCAGCCGGAGGTGGAGCCGCAGGTGTCGCATTTCAGGCAGGTGCCGTTGCGCACCATGGTGAAGTTGCCGCATTCCGCGCAGCTTTCGCCTTCGTAGCCTTTCATCCGGGCCTGGGCGATCTGCTGGGCCGCTGTCTTGACCTGCGGAGCAGGGGAGACTTCCACGGCAACCGCCGCTTCCGCGCCGCGGGCAAAGGCCGTTGCGACGGCAGATGTCTGTGCTGCCGGGGTGCCGGCGAGCTCAGCCGTGATCGCCTGGGTGACTTCACCTGCCGGCTCATCGGAGACCAGACGGAACCGCTCGGTCTGACCGCGGACAAGGCCGTGGGACACCATGCCGTTGTCCTTCTTGTCCTTCATGGTGCCAGCCGAAACCTTGTCACCGCTGAAGACTTCCGGCGGAACGTGGGCCAGTTCATGGCGGCCAAGATAGGACACGGCCAGCTCGCGGAAGATATAGTCGAGGATCGACGTTGCGTTCTTGATCGCATCGTTGCCCTGAACCATGCCGGCCGGCTCGAACTTGGTGAAGGTGAAGGCGTCCACATACTCTTCGAGCGGCACGCCGTACTGCAGGCCGAGCGAGACGGAGATAGCGAAGTTGTTGATGAACGCGCGAAGGGCCGAACCCTCCTTGTTCATATCGATGAAGATCTCACCGAGACGGCCGTCTTCATATTCGCCGGTCCGCAGGAACACGGTGTGCCCGCCGATCTTTGCCTTCTGGGTGTAGCCCTTGCGGCGGGTCGGCAGTTTTTCCTGCTCGCGCACCACACGTTCCACGATCCGCTCGACAATGCGCTCGGCAACAACCTCTGCCTTGGCAGCTGCCGGCAAGGCTGCGATTTCTTCCGCTGCATCCTCGGCTTCGTCGTCATCGTCGCTGAGCAGCTGGGAATTGAGCGGCTGGCTGAGCTTGGAACCATCGCGGTAAAGCGCGTTGGCTTTCAGCGCCAGCTTCCAGGAGAGCATGTACGCTTCCTTACAGTCCTCAACGGTCGCATCGTTCGGCATGTTGATCGTCTTGGAGATCGCGCCGGAGATGAACGGCTGGGCTGCAGCCATCATGCGGATGTGGCTTTCAACGCTCAAGAAACGCTTGCCGATGCGCCCGCACGGGTTGGCGCAGTCGAACACCGGGTAGTGCTCTGACCGGAGGAACGGTGCGCCTTCCAGGGTCATCGCGCCGCATACATGGGTGTTGGCGGCTTCGATGTCGGCCTTGGAGAAGCCAAGGAACGACAGAAGTTCGAACTCCGGATCTTCCAGCTGCTCGTCGGTCACGCCGAGCGCTTTCATCTGATCGTCGCCAAGCGTCCAGCGGTTGAAGACAAACTTGATGTCGAAGGCGGACTTCATGCCGTCTTTCAGCTTGGCAAGGCTTTCATCGGTAAAGCCCTTCGTCTTCAGCGAAGCCGGGTTGATGCCCGGTGCCTGGTCAATGGAGCCATGGCCCACGGCGTAGGCTTCGATCTCGCCGATTTCGCTTTCCGAGTAGCCGAGCTTGCGCAGGGCTTCTGGAACCGCACGGTTGATGATCTTGAAGTAGCCGCCGCCCGCGAGTTTCTTGAACTTCACCAGCGCAAAGTCCGGCTCAATGCCCGTCGTGTCGCAGTCCATCACCAGACCGATGGTGCCGGTCGGGGCGATCACTGTGGACTGGGCGTTGCGGAAGCCGTTCTTCTCGCCAAGTTCCAGAGCCCGGTCCCAGGCCTTCTTGGCGCGGTCGATCAGGATCGGTTCCGGGCAAGACGCATGGTCGAGCGGCACCGGATTAGTGTTCAGGCACTCATAACCTACGGCTTCGCCATGAGCGGCAAGGCAGTGGTTACGGATGACGAGCAGCATGAGTCTGGCGTTTTTCTTGTAGCCCGGGAAGGAGCCGAGCTCTCCGGCCATTTCGGCGGAAGTGGCGTAAGACACACCTGTCATGACCGCGGTGAGGGCACCACAAATGGCGCGGCCCTCATCGGAGTCGTATGGAATGCCGGAGGTCATCAGAAGGCCGCCGATGTTGGCATAGCCAAGACCCAGGGTGCGGAACTTATAGGACAGCTCGGCAATTTCCTTGGACGGGAACTGCGCCATCAGGACCGAGATTTCCAGAACCACGGTCCACAGACGGACGCCATGCTCGTAGTTGTCGATGGCAAACGAACCGTCTTCATTGCGGAACTGCATCAGGTTCAAGGACGCCAGGTTACACGCCGTGTCGTCCAGGAACATGTATTCCGAGCAAGGGTTCGACGCGCGGATCTCGCCATCAGCTAGGCAGGTATGCCAGTCGTTGATGGTGGTGTGGTACTGAAGGCCCGGATCAGCAGACGCCCAAGCGGCGTAACCAATCTGCTCCCAAAGTTCCTTCGCCTTGACCGTTTTCACGACAGTGTCGGTCTTGCGCGCGGTCAGGTCCCATTCTTTGTCTTCAACAACAGCGTTCAGGAAACCGTCTGTGACGCGCACGGAGTTGTTGGAGTTCTGGCCGGCAACGGTCAGGTAAGCTTCGGAATCCCAGTCCGTGTTGTAGGTCGGGAAATCGATCTTGGTGAAGCCCTGCCTGGCGAACTGGATGACGCGCTGGATGTAGTTCTCCGGCACCATCATCTTCTTGGCTGCGCGGATTTCGCGTTTCAGGGCCGGGTTTTTCGCCGGATCAAAGCAGTCACCGTTGTCCGCTTCGCAGTTGACGCAAGCGCGCATGATGGCGGTCAGGTGCTTCTGGCAGATCTTGGAGCCGGTGACGAGAGCCGCGACCTTCTGTTCTTCCTTGACCTTCCAGTTGATGTATTCCTCGATGTCCGGATGGTCTGCGTCGACCACGACCATTTTCGCCGCGCGGCGGGTGGTGCCGCCGGACTTGATGGCGCCCGCTGCCCGGTCACCGATCTTCAGGAAGCTCATCAAACCGGACGACTTGCCGCCGCCGGAGAGTTTTTCGCCTTCACCGCGCACATAAGAGAAGTTGGAGCCGGTACCCGAGCCGTACTTGAAGAGGCGTGCTTCACGCACCCACAGGTCCATGATGCCGCCGTCATTGACGAGGTCATCGCCAACGGACTGGATAAAGCACGCATGCGGTTGCGGGTGCTCGTAAGCGGTCTTGGACTTTGTCAGCTTGCCGGTCTGGAAATCGACATAGTAGTGGCCCTGGCTCGGGCCATCGATGCCGTACGCCCAGTGAAGGCCGGTGTTGAACCATTGCGGGGAGTTCGGAGCGACTTTCTGAGTCGCGAGCATATAGCGCAACTCGTCGAAGAAAGCCTGGGCATCGGCTTCGGTGTCGAAGTATCCACCTTTCCAGCCCCAGTAGGTCCAGGTGCCGGCCAGACGGTCAAAAACCTGGCGGCCATCCATCTCAGAGCCGTAGCGCTCGTCCTCTGGAAGTTTCGCAAGGGCTTTCTCGTCCGCTTCTTGCCGCCACAGCCAGGAAGGAACCGTGTTCTCTTCTACCGGCTTCAGCTTGGCCGGAACGCCAGCTTTGCGGAAATATTTTTGAGCGAGGATGTCGGATGCGACCTGAGAAAATTGTGCCGGAACCTGAATGTCCTTCAGCTGGAAGACAATCGATCCATCCGGGTTCCGGATTTCACTTGTTGCCGTCCGGAAGTCTATGCTGGCGTAAGGCGATTGGCCTTCCTTGGTGTAGCGCCGCTCGATCCGCATTTTCTCAAGTCCCCTTTAAAATCCCCGACGGTTCGCCCCGAACCGATTGATCATTTCCATTTCCGCCCGGCGTAGTGTCGTAACTGGCCTCTACCGACGGATCCTGGATCTGTATGTCACAGACTGGATGTCTGTATCTAGCGCCTCTTCATTAACGATCCACTATATATAGTGTTCATCAACAAGTTTGTCACGACATGTAGCCAGAAGCCGGACGCACGAAACCACGCTCAGGATCGAGCTATCGAATCCTGTACGGGTACGCTTAAGACTGGTGTTTCTGGATGACCGGAGCGCCCGGGAGAGCCTCCGATTACGCACATCGCAATGATTAGGAAACTAAAGTAAATGAATCCTTAAGGTCAACCCGCTGGCGACAACAGGTAGTGCTCATGTTGTGGGCAAGCGCAAAATCTTGTGTGTCTATGTGGATAGCGGGGACCTTGGCACTCCGGCAGTTCGGTGACTGCGGGAAACCGCCGAAACAGGCTTTAGGCCCGTGAATTCGGGCCGCGCAAAGTCTGTGGATGAAGATAGCTCAAATTTTATGAAACTTTTAAGAAAATGGCATCAGTGCACTTCAACGCGGTTTAAGGCCGGTCTGGTTTAGTGATCCTGCACAAGGGATCAAGGACCGCCTTTATGAAACATCATGCTGCCTTTGGCTTGGCGATGGATGACATTGACGTTGTTGTTGTTGAAGACAGCAAGCCGATGCAAACCATCCTGCGGTCGACTCTTCTCAGCTTCAAGGTTGCGCGGGTACGCACATTTGATTCGGTCGATGATGCTCTTGAAGCAAGCCTTGCCGAACCGCCCAACCTGATTATCACAGATTGGCGCATGGCCCCGACCACCGGGTATCAATTGTTACGCCTTATCCGTCACAAACATATGGAACCGCTGTGTTTTGTGCCGATTCTCTTTATCACTGCTCACGGCACGCGGCCGCTCGTTGACAAGGCTCTGAGGGCAGGGGCACATCATGTGCTGGTCAAACCATTGTCGCCGTCGACGCTCTACAAGCGAATCGAATGGGTGCTTCATGACGACCGGCCGATGGTTTTGGAAAACTCCGGTTTCTACAACATCTATGGCATCCAGAAGCTGATGGACCAGCAGGCGGAAAAGATGAAATCGCTTGCTGCAGCCCGGGTCAACCACAGGACAGCTGTCCAGAAACGCGCTGAGGTTGACGACGTGGTCCAGGAAGCCTTCGACAAGAAGAAGCAACAGCCCGAGGAACCAAAAATCATCGGACGCGGATTCGCGCAGCGCGCAAAGAAACAATCCGCCGCGTCGCGTCATATTAGGAACGGCAGATCGGCTTAGAATTTGCTGCTGACCCGCTGACCGCCAGACCTTTCCAGCCGAAAGATTTGCAAAGGCCGGTAGGGTTGATGCCCTCTGGCATGATTCGTCGATTTTCCGGGGCTTGCGGCAATGCAGCACTTGACAGCCGCGTCACTTGACGCCATAGTCCGGCTAAATTCCCAAGGCGTTTATATAAGCCTTGTTGATGCGACTTGAGATCAAGGGACCTTTTAAGGGCCATGAAAAAACTTCTGCTTGAAATCTTCACTTGGTGGAACGGCCATACAATGGGTACGCGGTTCTTCACATGGCGGAAGGGCGAGTTCGTTGGCGAAGACGAGTTCGGCAACAAGTACTACAAGGAACGCGACGGCAAAAAGCGCTGGGTCATCTATAATGGTCTCGCGGAAGCGTCCAGCATTCCTCCAGGCTGGCATGGCTGGATGCATCACCGTGTCGACACGGCGCCGGTCGATGAAAATTACCACGCCAAGAGCTGGCAAAAGCCGCACGAGGCCAATCATACCGGAACGCCGGAAGCCTATCGCCCCCATGGCTCGATCCTGACCCCGGAAAAACGCCCCGAAGTTACCGGCGATTATCAGGCCTGGACGCCAGGCCAGTAAGCTTGGCACCTATTTGATTTTTTAAGGGCTCGCTGACGCGGGCCCTTTTTCGTTTGGCGGTTTTGCAGCGCGCCGCCATTCGGTTGAAGATGGTTAGTGCTGGGTTCAGTTTTGCGAGCTGGCTCACAAATCGTCGTGTGATGCGTCTTTCGGACATCTCTTTTGATTTCGAGGGCAATCCGCATGATCATCACCTACGAACGTTTGACAGATCCGCAGGCAAACCAGCAGGTTGAGCAGGTCAATGCGGATTTTGTCGGCATAAGGCAAAAGCTACAGGCAGGTCTGCAGGACACGGCCGCTTTGTCGGACAACCAAGCGCATGCGCAAAACCTGACAGCCCTTCGCCGGCGGGCTTGCCCGCGTACGATGGTTGCACCGGAGCTGGCTGCTCAACTGAAAACCATCGCCTTTGGTTTTAAGAAGAATAAGGATCCGGCCGGTATCTACCCGCTTCGGGCAATGGAGGCGACCGGTTCAAACAACAGCAAGTTCCTGATTGGTCTGGAGACGGAAAACAGCGATGTCGTTTTCGCCGCACAATCGCTCGGTCTGATGGGGTTCATCGAAATTACGGAGTTGCGGACGTATTACTGCACAACTCGAAAATCAGAGGGCAAAGTTCAGGATCGTTACGGCACACGCCTGGTGGCGTTTTTGGTTGTTGGCCGGAACCAGCAAAACGAAGACAGTTACGTTTATCTGGCATCAGGATCAGGTGCGTTTTCGGCGAACGCCCTGCAAGTGCCCACAGCAGGAGACAACTCCGCACAAGTGATTCAGGCTGTGGAAGGGGCTATCTCCACGTTCAACGCCCCCAGAAACAACGATTACTACATGTTCTGGGAGATCAACGACACCGGACTTCAGTTGTCGGCAGCCGATGGAAAAGGCAATCGGGTCGTCAACATTCGGTACTCCAGCTTCGTTGGTAAGACCCGAAGCTACTTGGACAACTTCAGTCTGATTTCGGTCGTTGATATCAAAACCATGATTTCGGGGATGTTTGAGAACCTGGAAGGCCTAAGTTTTCAGGTTCCATTCAAGAAAAATCCGTCAGGCTTGCCAATGACCTGCACATTCGGTCATGGAGAATCCCGGAAAAACGGCACGATCGATATTTTCCAGAAAACAAAGTCCAAACAATACAGCATCCCGCAGGTGGGGATTGGAGACCTTTTCACGATCGGCTCTCCATTTTCCTACACCAAGCAAACCATGGAGAGCCACCAGACCGAGCTGGCAGTAACAACGGAAAAGACCGACAGCGTCCAGCTGACTGTTCCGGCGACTTGCTTTGTGGCAAACAGCTTTCCAGCCACGCCGCTTGCCGACACAACTACCGTCATTCAGTTTTCGTATTTCACGGGAGATTATGGCCTCAGGCTGACCTCGGAGAAAGCGAACAGCGATCCGGTGAGTGCGATCAATGTGCTCCGCAAAATCGGTTACATCGAGGTCGCTGTTGGGGACAATACCGGGAACGCTGTGATTACAGTCGCCGGCCTTGGGAACATAGGCAATGACGGGGTTTATCCCGGTGGTGCGGATTTGGGGCAATTCCAAGAAATTCAACTGCCGTTCAAGATCGCGAAGCAGACCGGTACCTTGTTCGTGTTGAAGCAAGTGGCTGGCGGTAGCAGTTGCCAATACACATTTTCCTACAATGAACAAAATGAGGCGATTACATACTATCTAGACAACACCAACGAGATGACCTGTACGTGTGTGTATGTCAGCAGCAACGGCTTCCGAACCGCTTCCAATTACTCCATCAGCATTCCCATCAGCACGCCGGCTTTTTTATCCAGCATGGAGGGTGAGCAAGCTCAAATCGACAAGGCATTGACGGAAACGATTATCGGATTTGTCTAGGAGGAGGCGTCTGTTTGACCATCCAGCATGCTGAGGATGTCGGCGCCGGTTGCCTTTGTGGAGAGCGCGTAGAAGTCGGTTTCCTGTTGTAGGGCGGAGCTCAAAAGGACGTTGTATTCATCCTTCGGGACTTCGAGTGTGCCAAACTTGGCAAGGTGGCCGGTAACGAATTGTGTGTCGAGAAGCGTGTATCCGCCCTTTTTGAGCCGGGCCACCAAGTGTATCAGGCACACTTTCGAAGCATCCGTCTTGAAGGAGAACATGCTTTCTCCGAAGAAAGCACCGTTGAGGCTGACACCGTAGAGCCCGCCCACAAGATCTCCATCCTGCCAGGCCTCGACTGTGTGGCAATGGCCCATCTCAAACAGCTCGCCGTATAGCCGGCGGATTTCCCGGTTGATCCAGGTTTTTTGCCGGCCCGGCATGGGCGCAGAACATCCGTCAATGACGCCTTTAAAATCAGTGCTAATCCGGATTTCAAAAAGGTCGCTGCGGATTGTTCGCTTTAGCCGGCGCGGAACATGGACAGTATCGAGCGGCAGGATGCCGCGTTGTTCTGGCTCCAGCCAGAACAGGCCCGGATCATCGGCAGATTCGGCCATCGGAAACAGCCCGCATGCATAGGCTTTCAGCAGCACCTGTGGCGTGATCTCAAAGATGACGTCGTTCTGGTATCCTGCCATGGATCCTCTTTGTTCCTCGCGCTAGGACCGGCTTGCAATCTTCCGGTCCAATCAGCGTTACGGGACAACCACCTCTGTTATCAAATTGGGGCATGGTCCCCAAACGTTCAATTGTAGTGTTTTCGAGTTCAAGGGTTTTGGAAACACCAAAATTCAAGTCGTCAACCGGCAATTCTGTTTTTGGGTCCACGCACGCTGTGTTCCGCATGTCAGTAAGTGAACAAAGGTAAGCGCCAAACGGCGGGACCGGAGCTGACACTTGCAAAGAAAAAGGGGCGTTGCCGCCCCTTATGACTTTATTTCTTGTTGGCCAGGTATTGCTCAAGCCAGTGAATGTCGTATTGGCCGTTTGCGATATCCTGGTTTTCAACCAGGTTCCGGAACAGCGGGATGGTCGACTTGATCTCATCCACGACGAATTCATCCAGGCACCGGCGCAAGCGCATCATGCATTCAACGCGGTTGCGGCCATGCACGATCAGCTTGCCGATCAGGCTGTCATAATAAGGCGGGATCTTGTAACCCTGATAAACACCTGAATCGACGCGCACACCCAAACCGCCCGGTGGATGGTAGTAGGTAATCGTGCCCGGAGACGGCGCGAAAGTTTGCGGATCTTCCGCGTTGATCCGGCACTCGATCGCATGACCGTCAAACGTGATGTCGTCCTGGGTCATATCCAGCGAGCTGCCGGCGGCAATCCGGATCTGCTCGTTCACCAGATCAATGCCAGTGATCATCTCGGTTACCGGGTGTTCAACCTGAAGACGGGTGTTCATTTCGATGAAATAGAACTCGCCGTTTTCATACAGGAACTCGACCGTGCCAACGCCGCGGTATTTCAGCTTGCGCATCGCATTGGCAACGATTTCACCAATTTCCGCGCGCTGTTCGGGATTGAGGGACGGGGACGGAGCTTCTTCCAAAATCTTCTGGTGGCGGCACTGCAAGGAGCAGTCGCGCTCACCCAGATGAACCGCATTGCCCTGTCCATCACCCAAGACCTGGATCTCGATGTGCCGCGGCTTGCCGAGGTACTTTTCCATGTAAAGGGCGTCGTCGCCAAAGGCAGCCTTTGCCTCTGAGCGGGCCGTTGACAGGGCGGTATCGAGTTCCGCTTCAGTCTGCGCCACCTTCATGCCGCGTCCGCCGCCACCCGCTGCGGCTTTCACGAGAACCGGATATCCGATTTCCCGGGCGATCGCATGCGCATCGTCTTGCGGCGTGACCGCGCCATCTG
>ERZ1740067.2150-NODE-2150-length-12401-cov-6.433015_pt1 | contig 12401 bp, 10 predicted proteins | sample MGYA00581736_ERZ1740067 | MGnify/ENA primary metagenome ERZ1740067 (study PRJEB43018, sample SAMN04849236) | marine metagenome | isolation source: floating plastic debris | place: Pacific Ocean | collected 2008-08-27 | study: EMG produced TPA metagenomics... | reverse complement strand
GCTTTGAGTAATTTCACTAAAACCTCGACACTTATTTTGAAAGCGTTACTAAATGGGGGATAATTTGTCCTATAAAACCTACCATCTGTCCTGTCCAGGATCAGGTGAGATGAGGTAATTTTGTACTCAATTCATTCAAAGAGTCAAAATACCCAAGCATTATGAACAAGACGGCTTCTCGATTTTCTGCTATAGCTCGTGGCAAATGTCCTCATTGTCATCAGGGCGATGTATTTACCCACAAACAGTTTTATCACCCTGTCAAGTTCAGTCAAATGAACGACAAATGTGACCATTGCCACACCTCTTTTTTTCCAGAACCAGGTTTTTATACCGGAGCCATGTACGTAAGCTATGCGCTGGCCATTCCAGTAGCCTTCTTAGTTGCAATGGGATTGTCCTATGGTTTGGGGGCGTCCGATGGGGTATCTTTAGGAGCCATGATTGTCAGCATACTGCTTACTACCCCCATTAACTTTCGCTTGTCGCGGCTCATTTGGCTGCACCTGTTTGGTAAAACCCAAAAAAGGAAAAATAGGACACCTAATCAATACATTCACAAAGAATCACTATAACGCTATACAAGTAATGCTCCGTTTCAATATCATGTAAAAGGAACAAAAAAATAAAACCCGGCCATTGGCCGGGTTTCCTATTCTTTACAAATACCTATCTGAAGACATTACTCTCCAGCAGGTTTGTCAGAAGCATCCATGTCGTCCAAAGAAATATCTTTGAGTTCTGGTGCATCTTCTTTCTCTTTTTCATCGTCTGCCAACAGCTCTGCTTCCAATGCGGCCGCATCAAAGCCTCCGTCTCCTCCCCCAGTAGTAGGAGTAGGCATATCACCACTGCCCATTTTGGCGCGCAAGGCTTCCAAATCGGCCATGCTTGCTGCGGGCGTTTCGGTAGTTGGCGTCTCAGGAGTGGGTACTTCAGGGGTATCGACACTGGCATCGATATGAGGCGTTTCTGTCACGGGTACCTCAGGAATATCGTTGGTGCTGGCATCGGGAGTAATGGGAGTATCTGGTACTTCAGAAATGATCGTATCCGTTTCAGGAATAGTCACCGTATCTTGGACAATCGGTTCTGGAGTAGGGGTGGCTACTGGCTCAGGAGTAGGAGCAGGTTGAGCAGCGGCAATTTTAGCAGCTATCTCGGCTGCCTTAGCATCTAATGGACCAAGCAAAGCTTGATTTTGCTCTGCCATTTGACGTAAATGAAAGATACTGCGTATGGATACTTTTTCAGTATCGAAGGTATACAATATCTTGTAATAACCTACTGTAATGTATTTATAGGGCACCTTTTCTCCACTTAGCAAGCCTTCTGGTTTACCTGCCTGATAGTTTTCATGCAAGTGGTCAGTTCCCGCTAAAATTGCCTCAATGGTGGCTTTGGCCGCAATAGGATCATTGGCCGCCAAGCGTTGATGAATTTGCTGCAAGTCTCGCTTTGCAGCTCCAGTCCAAGCAGTTACCATGTTTGTACCTCCTCTCTTAATTGAGCTTGATTAGTAATAAGTCCTTGTGATACTGATAGATTGGCTGCGTTGATTTTTTTGTAAAAATCAATCACAGTGATGGTACGTAAGCCTTGTTCACTGGCTCCTTCTACGCCCGACCCGGCAACCTGTGACTCGGATTTAACGGGTGCCTGCAAAGGCTGACCGCTGGCGTCCAATGCCTCTACCCCAGAAACCGAACCCATGGCCTGAATCATTTGTACCAAGTTTTGTACATTGTCGTAAGAGTCGATGTCGATTCTTAGGTTTACAATCATTGTGTAGGTGAGTTTTTACTTGATTTTAAAATATGTTTTAAGCGTCAGAATGACTACTATGCTAAATTAAAAAAACTTCAAAGGTTTCATAGTATTTTCAGGCAAAAGATCGTTTGCTAAAATCAATAACATTGCAAATTCATTTGGTTTTGTGTAACTTGAAACCACACAAAGGCTCGGCATCAAGTAGTAAAGGGTACAGTTTTTCAGAAATAAATCACAACAAAGTTTCTATCTTATGAAATATTGGGTTTGGGTTGGTTGCTTGCTAATCAATTACTTCATTTTGACTAACCGTGGCTTTGCCCAAACTACTACCAATAATACCTCTCTGATAGACAGTCTCAAAACCCAACTCGCCCAAAACACCCTGAATACCTCCCAAAAAATAGGAACACTCAATGCATTGGCCGAGGTTTACAATTCGGTTTCGGCACCCAAATCGCTACAATATGCCCAGCAAGCCCTCAATACTGCTTATTCGATTAGGGACAAAAAGATGATTTCCACCTCGCTTCATCAAGTGGGGAATTATTTCCTCAGGCAAGGAGCTTACAAGCAGGCATTCAAACATTTTTTTCAATCACTCACCATTGGCGATTCCATCCGCAACCCTAAATTAGCCGCCTATGCGCTGCATAAAATCGGTATCAGTAGTTATTACCTCAATCAATACGACAAAGCGTTGAACTATCAATTTCAGGCTTTGAAAATTCAGCAGACCTTGAAAAATCAAAAAGAAATTGGGGCAATACTTAGTAGTATCAGCGATATCTATACCCGTAAACATCTATATGCCAGGGCTTTGGATTTCCAGTATCGTGCACTTGATATCCGACGTAGCATCAAAAATCAACGAGAAATCTCTCAATCTCTGGATGCCATTGGCAATTTGTATCTACGCAGTCATAATTACTCTAAAGCCTTGGAAGTGTTTGATGCGTCTCTCAAGATTAGTCAAAACCTACAAGACAAAAGAGGGATTGCGGTAGCCTGGCAAGACAAAGCCCGGGCTTACACCGAGCTCCAGCGATATGACACCGCCCGTACCCTCTACCTCAATGCCCTGCGCATGCAACGGAGCATTGGTTTTCGTAAAGAAGAAATTGCCTCTTTTCGGGGGTTGGGGCAAATATTTTTACGCCAAAAAAAGTATGAACCTTCTCTCAAATACTTCAATGATGCCTTGACCCTAAGCCAGGAGCTTAAAGCCAACCGAGAAGAGGTACAAACGCTCAATGATTTGGGCAATTTTTACCTCCAAAAAAAGGAACCCCAAACCGCACTTAAATTTCATCAAAAAGCACTGAACAAAGCCTTGGAACAGCCCGAGGGCTTTTTGATTATGGAGAGTTATCAGTACTTGTCTAACACCTATCTAAAACTCAACAATGAAGCTAATTTTGCTCGATTTTATCGTTTGCATCGCCAAATGGCCGATTCACTGGGGGGTAATCGTGATCCGGTGGCCGAGATCAAGGCCATGCAGGAACATTATGAAGTAGAAAAAAAGGCCAAAGAACTCGAAGTACGCAATCGGGAATTGTCATTGCTCAAGAAACAAAATGACTTGCAATCTCAAAAAATCAGACGAGATGGCCAGATTGAAGCCCTGCTCATTGTGGGTTTGCTGTTGGTCATTGTGGTCACGGTGGTGTTGTACAACAATTATACATTTAAGAATAAGTCTAACCAAAAGCTCCAGGCCCTGAATACCAAGCTCGAGACTTCTCAAAAAGAATTGCACCTTTCTAATAGCATGAAAGATCGCCTGTTTTCAATCATTGCCCACGACTTGCGCTCTCCCTTGAACACCATCAGTGGTTTTCTAAACCTAATGCAACTACAAAAGGATGCCATGACACCCGAAGAAATAGAGGTGCTTACCTCCCAAATGATCAAGTCAGTAAAAAGTACCCTCGATTTATTGGATAACCTCCTGCATTGGTCACGTTCTCAAATGGGGCTCATGAAGATCAATGTTCAACCCATAGATTTGAGCGAGTTGATAGATGATACTTTCAATTTGTTGACGTTGAACGCCCAGAGCAAAAACATTGAATTGGTGAAAAAGAGTAGTCAGGCTTGCTTGGTAATGGCAGATGCCCACATGATAGACATTGTCATTCGAAATTTGGTTTCCAACGCCATCAAGTTTACCAATGATGGCACCATTACGGTCCATTGTCAGGATGTACAAGCGCACCAAGTAGAACTCACCGTACAAGATACTGGGGTAGGTATCAGTCCTGAAGATATTCAGAAACTGTTCAAAGTAGATTCACATTTTACCACTGAGGGCACCGACCGGGAAAAAGGGACTGGGTTGGGCTTGTTGTTGTGTAAAGAACTCATTGAGAAAAACGAGGGCAGCATTTGGGTGGAGAGCAACCCTGGCGAAGGCAGTGCATTTAAGTTTCGTTTGCCCAAAGCCTAAAAGACAATGAAACCTACCATCGTGCTTGCTTCTGTTCTCAAACCAGTGGATGATGTGCGGCTTTACCAGAAAATAGGGCGTGCTTTGGCTACAAAGTATCCTGACCAAGACTTTCATTTTATAGGATTTCGCCCTGCTTCCGAACCTGATTCCAATCCTCCCAATGTACATTTCCACCCTTTGTATCATTTCCAGAGGTTATCGCTGCATCGCCTACTTGCGGGCCCACGCTTTTTCCGAAAATTATGGCGCCTCAAACCAAGTATTGTGGTGGTAGCTACCTTTGAACTATTGCTCCCGGTATATTTCTACAGTTGGTTTTGTAAAGTGAAGATCATTTATGATGTACAAGAAAACTATGCCCGTAATGTACGCTATACCCAAGTTTTTCCACTGATCCTGCGTTGGCCTTTAGCCCAAAGCATACGGTTGATCGAGCGTTTTTGTCATCATCGTGTTACGCAATATTTACTGGCAGAGACTTGTTATGCACATGAAATGCCATTTATGAAACGTAAGGCAACCGTTGTGGCCAACAAGGTGCAAAGGGCAGCACTTTCCCCTGTTTCACGCATCAAGGGTCGGTTGGTCTATTCGGGTACCATTTCTCGAGATTATGGCGTATTTAGGGCCATTGCCTGGGCTACCCGGTTGCATCAAATTGATCCTGACATCACATTGAACATCATTGGCTTTTGCCCTAACCCTCACGATTGGGAACAACTACAAGCTTTGCTCAAAATGCATTCGTTTATTCGTTTGAATGGAGGTCAACAAATGGTACCTCACTCAGAAATTATGATGGCCTTACAACAAGCTCAATTTGCGGTATTGCCTTATGATATCAATCAAAGTGTGGCAGGGAGAATACCTACCAAGTTCTACGAATGTGCCGCATTGCAAACTCCGATGTTGGCACAGGCCAATCCTGCCTGGCAACGTTTTATAAATGCTTACCCTGCGGGGGCTCTGATTGATTTTGATGATACTGTCAAAGTTGCCCAAGTTTGGGAAAACATTCAACAATACGCTTACTATAAAAAACCTCCTACACCAGAGGACATTTTCTGGGAAAGTGAAGCCAAGCAATTGCTCAAGGCTTGGGAAAAGATAATTGGGGGTTAGTTAGGAATTGGTAGCAATTAAGTGAAAAATGTAAAACGTAAAATGAAAAATGAGCGAAACTGAAGGAACTAGCCATACAACCATTAGCTGCGGGCGGAACCTTTAGTCCTGAGCGGAGCCGAAGGAACTAACAATATAAATCATTGCCTCGCGCAACCATTTAAGATCCTTCCTTCGTCAGGAGAGCTGTAACAATGAGCGAAGCGGAACAATAGAACAATTTAACCATAAAACAATGAGCATAGCGGAACAATAAAACAATAATCAATAACTTATGGAAAGTCATAATATTTTAAAGATAGGGGTCGTAGGTTTTAGTCGAAACCAGTTTGACCAAGCCGATGCCGCCAAAAAATTAAAGCATTTTATCAGCCAAATTATTGAAGGCAAAGCAGCGGGTAATATCGAACTCGTGAGTGGCCTTACCAATATGGGGGTACCTCGCCTGGCTTATTTATTGGCCGATGAGTTGGGATTGGTCACGGTAGGGTTTTCGGCCAGCCAAGCTTTTCGAGTGCGTGCTGGAGTGTATCCGGTTCAGAAACAAATCATTGTAGGGCAAAAGTTTGGTGATGAATCAGAAGAATTTATTCAGTACATTGATGTTTTGGTGCGGATTGGTGGAGGCCAACAAAGTCGCCACGAAACCGAACGCTTTAAACAAGTATATGCTGACAAAGATTTAAGCCGAATTTTGTTTGAAACAGAAGTGGAATGGTTTGGAAAACGCTGAGTTTTATTCTCCCATTTCCGTTGGTCTCCCTTCATTACAATGTCATTAAGTGAGTGAAAAAATGTTGATTAACGAACGCTGATCAACGATGTAAGAAGGGGACTGACGCTACCAATAACTGAACTAAGCTTGTCGCCATTTTTCACTTCATCATTGGGAGTTCATTGATCAATATTCGTCATTCATTTTTTTTTAAATAGCGCTTCACTTAATGACATTGGGGTGTAGGTGGCGCTTCGGTTTATAATGGTTATACAACTAATGCACCGAAACGCCTACCGCAATCAAGCCGGCCTTTAATTTGGCATAATTGAAACTACTGATGCTGACTTTCCTTTTGAAGCCATGTTGAGGCGACTTTTCCTGAAAATGTACCACCATTTGCTGGCTCCGATAGGCCTCGATGAGCTGTACATAACTCACTTCTTCCAGGGCAAATACCAAAGAGGAGCGCCAAAATTGCCAGGCATTGTAAATGACAATTTGGTGTTGATATATACGGATTTCTTTCATAAGGTCTGATATCAGCAAGTAGGCAAACAACAACAAGAGACCAAAAATACTGTAAGTGGCCAAATGCCATTCGTCTACTATTTGGCTGGCAAATATCAACACAAACAATACATACACAATGAATACCCCTACTCGGGTAGTCGATCCTCTATGTATTGATTGTACCTGTGGTTGTTCCATGATATCAGTTGCCTATTATACTATTTGCATCTAATCAACCCTCCTGATATACTAAAAGTTTTAGGGAAAAATTTAATGTAGTTCCCGTTTCATGGAAAGCTGAATAAAATAAGTGGAGGAGATAGAAAACAAGCAATAGGCCAAAAAGAAATACCCGCCCAGCAAAAGTGTACTCTCGGTATTGATGCCCGAATTCATATTTTGAAAAGACAAATAAGCTAAAAATATTGCGGCCACAAATACATCAGCCATCGACCACTTGCCAATGTTACTGATGATTCGTTTGATCCAGTCGGAGTTTCTCATGGCTCCCGAAAACAGCAACAACAACGAAAATACCAGCTTGACAAGAGGCACCAACACACTAAAACCCAATATGGCGGTTCCCACCAACCAATTCTTTTTCTGGAACAACAGTTGGACCAGTCCGGTAATGGATTTGTTTTGGTAATAAAAATACATGCGCCCTTCAAAGGTTTTAGACAAGTCTACATTTACTTTGGTAATCCCTAAATTTACCTTGGTTTTGAGGGGGATTTCCAGGTCTTTTGAAAAAGCCTCGATCTCTAACATGGGCGCAAATATTCCGACCATCAAGCATACCAAGGCCACCGAAATGAAACCAAAGCTCATTTTTTTGTAAAACAAGGCGTTACTCCTGAAAAATAGTAAAATGAGGGTAAGGTAAATTACCAACAATGCCGCATTGAAATATCCCCAGCGCTGGGCGATGTGGTGGTGTATTTCAGACTCGGTAAAAATTTTGTTTGCCCCCACTCTTTTCTTGTCCCACTCAGAAGCAAACACCCACTCGCGGGCATTGAGCAAACGATCCTGAAAATTGAGTCTTTCGGTGTATTCGGTTTTGCGTTGATTATGGGCTTGGGCATCTTTAACTAAAAAATAAGTCACAAACGAACTCAGCACCAAATAAACAAGCGTCATTAAAATGAAAAAACGATTGGTTTTAGGGGTCTTCATGGTAATAGGAAATGGTTTTTCACAAAATAGTCAAGTATTGAGAGCTTCTCCAAGGGTTTGAGCGAAATATGTCTTCAGGCTATTGGGTATACCAGCCGTTACCATCGTTTGGCCACAGGCACAAGCAACACCTCTTTTCCTAAAAAAATACAATTACTCCAGCTTATCATCTCACAAAAACACCATTTTTCACTTTTCATTTAGCCCACTTGATGCTTCATTCTTAAATTATTGTTAAATCATCCAATGTTGTCTCAAAACCAAATTTACTACAGAATTCAAGTTATACTTACTTGCCAAAATCAGGGGACAAATTATAACAAAAAGCCGACTAGAAGGTTACTCACTTTATATGTTATACTTTTGTTAAAGTCCAATTGAACTAAAAAAGTTAGGAAACCCCGCTTTTATCTTTATAATACCAAAAACAAGGAAAAGCACTTGAAGAATTTAGCATGAAAACACGTCAGATAATCATTGTAATTGCGGCATTTGTGATATTAGGAGGAGCAGTGATGGTCAACAAATCGTTGAGCAAGAGCAAAGCAAAGAAGAGCCGTCGTGGCAAATCAAAAAAACCAGCTCCAGTAGTCGAAACAATCCAAGTAAAAAATAAGGATATCCAAGCACCACTCACCGTGACCGGGAAGTTGATCGCTCGGGATAAAATAGACATCTACGCTGAGGTATCGGGGATTTTGCTCAAAAGCAGTAGCCGTTTCCGAGAGGGTAATCGCTTTGCAGCGGGGGCGATACTGGTAAGCATGGACGATCAGGAAGCCCGCTTGAATATATTGGCCCAAAAAAGCCGTTTGCTCAATACCATTACCCAAATATTACCCGACCTCAAACTAGACTACCCTGATGCTTTTCAAAAATGGCAAAACTATATCGATCACTTCCAAATGAAGCAGCCCATCAGTGCTTTACCAAAAACATCTAGTTCCAAAGAAAAGTATTTCATTCTGGCCAAAAACATCTACGACCAGTTCTATACCATACAGAGTCAGGAAGCCCGCCTCAAAAAATACCACGTATATGCGCCTTTCTCAGGGGTGGTTACCCAAGCCAGTATTTACCCTGGTACCTTGGTACGCAGTGGCCAAAAACTGGGCGAATTTATCAATCCATTCAATTTTGAGTTCGAAGCTACGGTAAGTCTCAAAGATATGGACTTGATCAAAGTAGGCAATGAAGTCACCCTGTATTCGGAAGACCTCAACGGAGAATGGATTGGAAACATTCGTCGAATTAGCGATAAAATGGATGAAGCGACTCAAACGGTCAAAGTTTTTGTGGGAGCCAGCGGCAAAAACCTACGAGAAGGCATGTATTTGAAAGGAGAGATTTCGGCCAAATCCATTGCCACTGCCTTCAAAGTATCTCGTAATCTGATTTTCAACAAAAATCAAATTTATGTGATCGAACAAGGAAAACTCACCCCTCGTACGGTGCAGGTTCAGCGTTATACGGGCAACGAAGTAGTCGTCAAAGGCCTCAAAGATGGTGTGATGTTGCCTAAGTTTCCGGTTTCGGGGGCATTTGCGGGTATGGAAGTAAAGGTAATCAAGTAAACTAGTTAATAGTTAGTAGTTGGGAGTTCGTAGTTCATAAGCTACCAACTTTCAACTACTAACTACGGACTAATATCTAAAATATCATGCGTAGTATAGTTGCTTATTTTATAAAGTACCCCATCACTGGAAACCTGTTGATGGTACTTATTTTATTATTTGGTTGGTTTGGTCTCCAAAGCATTCGTTCCACCTTTTTTCCCGAAACCGAAAGCAAAACCATCAGCATTCAGGTCATCTATCCAGGTTCGTCTCCTCAGGAAATAGAAGAAGGCATTGTAGCCAAAATAGAAGACAATCTTAAAGGGCTCACCGGAATAGACCGGGTATCCTCAGTGTCACGCGAAAATAGCGGAAGTGTAAGCGTAGAGGTAGAAAGTAGTTATGATACTGATAAGGTGCTCCAAGACGTAAAAAACTCAGTAGATCGGATCAGTTCTTTCCCTAGTGGAATGGAGCCCCCCGTCATTTATAAAAGAGAAAACCTTAGTTTTGCCATTAGTTTTGCGCTTAGTGGCAACGTGAGTCTTAAGACTCTCAAAGCATTTGCCCGCACGTGTGAAAACGATCTTTTGGCAATTGATGGCATCTCTAAAGTATCCCTGAGTGGTTTTCCGGACGAAGAAATAGAAATTAGTTTTCGGGAAGCCGACCTCCGAGCTTACAAACTCACCTTTGAGCAAGCATCGGCCGCAGTACGTAAAGCCAACTTGGAAATTACAGGAGGAAAAGTAAAGGGAGCCAAAGAAGAACTCTTGATTCGGGCGCGTGCCAAGCGCTATTATGCCAAAGACCTGGAAAACATTGTTCTAAAAAGTACTCCAGATGGCAAAATAGTTCGTTTGTCTGATGTCGCCAGCATTACCGACCAGTGGGCCTCTGACAATCCAAGTCGAAGTTATCTTAACCAGAAATCTTCGGTAGTGGTCACCGTTCAAAACACCATCAACGAAGATATCTTTGAAATCACCGAAAAGGTGCAAGCCTATGTAAAGGAGTATAACGAAAACAACAAGGTAGTCCGGGCTACCGTCATACGCGATGGTTCCGAATACTTGCGTCAACGGATCGATTTATTGGTCAACAACGGGATGATTGGAGCCATCTTGGTTATCATCTTCCTGGCCTTGTTCCTACACTACCGTCTGGCCTTTTGGGTGGCCATTAGTATTCCCATTTGTTTTATGGGTATGTTTATTTTGGGGTCGTTCTTTGGCATGTCTATCAATGTCATTTCTTTGTTTGGGATGATTCTAGTCATCGGTATTTTGGTAGATGATGGTATCGTAATCGCGGAGAGCATTTACCAGGAATACGAAAAAGGGAGCAATCCTACCGAAGCCGCTATAGAAGGAACCATGAAGGTGTTACCTGCGGTATTTTCGGCCATTTTGACTACGGTAGTTGCTTTTTCCTTGTTTTACTTTATAGAGGGACGTATTGGCGATATTTTTAGCAATATGGCTTTTGTGGTCATTTGTACCTTGGCATTTTCGCTGGTAGAAGGGGCCCTTATCTTACCCGCTCACGTATCCCATTCCAAAGCGCTGAAATCCAAAGAACCTACCAAGGTAGAACAACTCACTTCTCGTTTGATGAACTGGCTCCGTTCTACTTTGTATGCACCCATTTTACGGTTCAGTCTAAAAAATAAATTCTTTACCATCGTCATTTTTGTGGCCATGTTTCTGGTTACCATGGGGGCCTTTCAAGGGGGGATCATTCGTACTACCTTTTTCCCTTTTGTAGAACGAGACAATCTGAGCGTGAGCCTGGTGATGCCCGCTGGAACCCGGGAAACCATTACCGAAAAATGGATTGAGCACATCGAGCAGGCAGTTTATGAGGTGAATAAAGATCTAGAGAAAAAATATGGTCAAAAGATGATTACTAAAATAGAGCGTAATCTTGGTCCCTCTACTTATGAAGCCAATCTACAACTGGCCTAGATTGGTGGAGAAAAAAGCCCCATGTCCAATTTCCAAATATCAAATGCCATTAGCAAGAAAGCAGGGCCCATCCCGATGGCCGAAAAAGTAGCTTACAACATTTCATCTCCTTTTGGACGGGCGATCTCGGTTTCTTTGCTGGGTTTTGACAAAAACGAACTGGATGCTGCCAAAGAAGAACTCAAAGCTGAAATGGCCAAAATGAAGATACTGAAAGATGTGGTAGACAGTGACCAACAAGGGTTGCGGGAGATTAACATTGAACTCAAAGACAAGGCCCGTCAACTGGGTTTTCAGGTGCAGGATATTCTCAACCAGGTACGTCAGGGATTCTTCGGGAGTGAAGCACAACGATTGCAACGGGGAATAGACGAAGTAAAGGTGTGGGTACGGTACGAAGAAAAAGACCGCTCTACTTTTAGTAACCTGGAAAATATGCGGATTCGTTCTATCAACGGTCAGGAGTTTTTCTTGAAAGATTTGGCGACCTTTTCGGTCAAGCGAGGGGTGATCTCTATCAACCACCTGGACAATAAAAGAGAAATCAAAGTGGAAGCCGATTTGGCCAACCCCAACTCTTCGGCTACTGAGGTCATTCGCAAAGTACGTACTGGTATCTTACCCAAGATTTTGGCCAAATACAAAAGTGTGCAGGTATCTTATGAAGGCCAAAGTCGTTCTTCGGCCAAAACAGGAGCATCGATTGGCAAAGCTGGCCCTCCTATACTTGTGTTAATGATTGCCCTTATCATGCTTACTTTCCGTTCGGTAAGTCAAACCTTGGCGGTAGTCCTCTTGATTCCATTTGGTTTTGTAGGGGTAGCCTGGGGGCACGTAATTCACGGCATGGCCATTAGTATGTTGTCTTTATTGGGTATCATTGCCCTCATTGGGGTACTGGTCAACGATGCCCTGGTATTTGTGAGTGCCTTGAACGCCAATCTAAAAGAAGGAAAAAAATACGACGATGCGGTATACGAAGCCGGGCTTTCTCGTTTTAGACCCATTTTGCTTACTTCGCTTACGACCATTGCCGGGCTGGGCCCCTTGATCGCCGAAAAGAGTGTACAAGCGCAGTTCCTCATTCCAATGGCGGTTTCGTTGGCCTTTGGTTTGGCGATGGC
>ERZ1740067.2149-NODE-2149-length-12402-cov-5.611647_pt1 | contig 12402 bp, 17 predicted proteins | sample MGYA00581736_ERZ1740067 | MGnify/ENA primary metagenome ERZ1740067 (study PRJEB43018, sample SAMN04849236) | marine metagenome | isolation source: floating plastic debris | place: Pacific Ocean | collected 2008-08-27 | study: EMG produced TPA metagenomics... | reverse complement strand
AGCCGACCGGCATCCAGCCACCCCTGATGGCGTTCTCGATCATTAAGGGCAAACACGCCTAATTTATGCTCGAGTACAAACGCGTCCTCTTCAAGCACCGGTTGGTGAAATTTAAAATGAACTCGGGCTTTCCCGTGAACTCCGTCCTCCTCCAACGGGCTGCCATCGCGATGGAGCAAGAGGGCCGCCTCGGCGACTTCATCGAAGCGGGTCTTCAGTGCATGTGGGAGGACGACCAGAAAATGGACGACAAAGAGGTTTTCGTCTCTGCCCTGACGGAAAAGGGGTTTGACGGCGCCACCCTCCTTGAGCGTACTCAGAATCATGAAGTGAAGCAAAAGCTGTTTGTCAACACAGACGCCGCCGTTGAGCGGGGTGTCTTCGGCGCGCCCACTTTTTTCGTGGGTGATGAAATGTTCTTTGGGAAAGAGACTGTTGGGTTGGTCGAAGAAGAGATTGAGAAGCAGAGCAAAAGCTGAACTCGCTCATCTCCGCGAACCCTCCGTTCCCCATGGCACCCCGGCGGCCCTAGGGCCCACACCCGGCAGCGGGTGCGGTCGCGGGCCCTAAACCCCACGGACAAGCCTTGGGGAACGCCGGGATGAAGCTATCGAAAGCGGGTCATGCATTGCCCTTTTTGGATTGAAGCGGCATCACTCCCTAATGTCCTGGCAAGCCTCCATCCTCACCCTTTACCCCGACAGCTTTCCGGGGGTGCTCGGCGTCTCCGTTCTCGACCGCGCCCGCAAAGAAGGACTTTGGTCCTTTGAGACCTTAAACCCCCGTGATTTTGCTGAAGACAAGCACCACACCGTGGACGATACCCCCGCGGGGGGCGGCCCCGGCATGGTGATGCGGGCCGATGTCCTCGCCAAAACCATCGATTCCTTGGGCGATGACCCCCGTCCCCGCCTTCTTATGTCCCCCCGCGGGCGGCCTTTCACCCAGGCCTTCGCCCACGACCTTTCCCGGGGAAAGGGTGCGGTCATTGTCTGCGGCCGATTTGAAGGCATTGACCAGCGGGTGATTGAGGCCCGACGCCTAGAAGAGGTCTCTATCGGCGACTTTGTCCTTGCGGGCGGGGAGATCGCCGCAGCCGCCATTATCGAGGCTTGCGTGCGGCTCATCCCTGGGGTATTGGGCGCTCCCTCCTCGCGGGAGGAGGAGAGCTTTGAACAAGGGCTTCTCGAATACCCGCACTATACACGACCACGGGACTTTGAGGGCCGCGCCATACCAGAGGTGTTGCTCTCCGGCGATCACAAAAAGATTGCCGCCTGGCGACGGGATGAGGCCTTAAAATTGACGCGCGCGCGACGACCTGATTTGTACGAAAAGTACCAGGTCCAATCCGGCCATAAAAAGGGGCGGTAAGCCTCTATGGGGACAGGGCTGAAGAAAAGCCTGCGCCTCAAAAGAGAGACGACGAATGAATATTATTGAACAGCTCGAAGCGGAACACGCCGCCGAACTAAAACCCGAAGTCCCTGCGTTCGCGCCCGGCGACACCGTCAAGGTTCAGGTGAAAGTGAAGGAAGGCACCCGCGAGCGCCTTCAGGCCTATGAAGGGGTCTGCATCGCGCGGGGCGGTAAGGGCCTTAACGAAAGCTTCACTGTACGGAAGATTTCCTTTGGCGAAGGGGTCGAGCGGGTCTTCCCCATCTACTCCCCCCTCGTTGATTCCATCGAAGTGGTGCGCCGCGGTAAAGTCCGCCGCGCCAAGCTCTACTACCTCCGCACCCGCCGCGGGAAGTCCGCGCGGATCGCCGAAAAGGTGGATTACACCGCCCAAGGCAAAGCCAAGCGCGGCAAGAAAGCCAAATCGGCTGAGTAGATTTTCTCTTGATAAAGCATCGCGCCGAAAAGCATGCCCTGGGCTTGATCCAGGGTGTATTCGGTTTTCAGCAAAAGCGATGCTAAGACAAAAGACTATAGCGACGACGTAAGTGCAAACGAATATTCGTCTCTATAGAGATGAAAAAGCTCTGCCGTTTGGCAGGGCTTTTTTTGTTGGTGGAATTGGTGACCTTTGCACCCACCATCCTGGAGCCCATGGATGGTTTATTCCTCCCCCTCGACAAGGGGAGGTGCCCAAAGGGCGGAGGGGGTGATCCGTTAGTCGCCGTAAGAAGGATCCATCATTTAGTGGACATCAATGATCGCGATGGTCTCCACTTTAATTCAGCAAGCTGCTCCAAGCTGCGCGCAACCCCTGCATATCCAGGCTCTAGTCTAGCACGAGAGACTCCCAAGTTATAAAGCCGAACCAATAACTCATCCGCATGCGCCCATGGCAATGTCAACAAAGCCAAAGGTCTTGCGTAAGGCGGCTCAGTATTCCCTTGAGCACGATACATATCTTCAAGCAAATCATCTAACGGACGTTTTGCAGCATGAAGTTTACGCGAGTCGGATCCTGCAATCCATGTAAACAACCCTGCCTGAGCCATGAGATTAGGATTTTGATAACGAGGGGGCGATCCAACTTCAACCCGCAATTCTCTCTCACCACACGTCATGTGATGATTAGCAATAGATGTAATATCATGCGGAGATGCCATCCAAACACCCATAAAATGGGTATCCGGATCGTTTCCAGGATTCTGTTGCATCAGACTTACAGCGCTTTCGGCAGCAAAAAAAGCAGCAGTCAAAGCATTGTAAGACCAATCCAGTAAGCGCGTGGGAAGACCATAGTGTTGAGCGAGCGACACTATTCCAACAATGTCTTTGGCGAGCCAGTTTTTGAAAACCAGTTCAAATTGTTCCTGGGTCTCTGCGCCTCCATATGCATCAAATACTTTGTATACATCTCTTGCAGTATCAGGTAGGGATTGTCCCGCTCTATCGGCCATCAAAAAAAACTGCTCGACCACCCGAAACTCCAAATATATCTGCTTTTGGTCGGGGTTCAGTTTTGTAAAAAGGCTGTTTTCTTGCAATGAAGCCAACTGTAAAAGTCTATTTCGGTTCTCATCTCGAAGGGCCGTGGGAACTAATTTGTGGTTATCCGCATCACCTACACCTCTCCATATAAAAATGGAGCGATTAGGTCTTTGCCAACTCGACTGCCCTTCTAAAAGGTCATTGATGAAGCCTTTGGCAGAAGAAGAAGGTGCAAAAACGTTCTTAATCATTGAAGCCTCCCCTTACCGACAACTCAGAAACGACAATAACCTACCTCGAGTCGGCGCCAAAGCGAGATCCGTGCTGACGAAGGCCTCGACAAAAACTCATGCAAAGAGCGTACAGTAAGCGAAGTGGCTTGAGCCTCACGCCCAAACCCGGCAAAGACCCCCGATGACTGATCCCTTATTTGATAAAGTGTGTCTCATCGGCCTGGGGCTCCTCGGCTCGTCCCTGGGCCTGGCCACGAAGCGTGGACGCTTGGCAAAGACCATTGTGGGTGCCGACCAGGATGCTGATGTGTGCGCCCGGGCGAAGAAAATCGGCTTTGTCGATGACGCCTCCCCCGACCTAGCGGCCGCGGTAGAGGGTGCCGACCTTATCATTCTGTGTACCCCGGTGGGGACCTACACCGCCCTTGGTGAGACGATGGCGCCGCACCTTAAACCCGGCGCGATACTCACCGACGTAGGCTCGGTCAAAGGCGATGTGGTGAAATCGGTTGGGCCCCATGTGCCGGATGGCGTGCACTTTATCCCCGCCCACCCGGTGGCCGGAACAGAAAAATCGGGGCCTGAGGCGGGGTTTGCGGAGCTTTTCGATGGGCGCTGGTCAATTATTACCCCGCTGCCGGGGACGGAGAAATCAGCGCTCGACCGGCTCACCACCTATTGGGTGGGCCTTGGCGCTAAGGTAGAGATGATGGACCCAGAGCATCATGATTTGGTCCTCGCTATCACCAGCCACATCCCCCATCTTATCGCCTACAATATTGTGGGGACCGCGGCGGATCTTGAAACCGTGACCCAAAGCGAAGTGATCAAATTCTCCGCAGGCGGATTTAGGGACTTTACCCGGATCGCTGCCTCGAACCCTGACATGTGGCGGGACGTTTTCCTCTCCAATAAAGAAGCCGTCCTGGAGATGCTGGGCCGGTTCTCAGAGGATCTCTCCGCCCTTCAACGGGCGATCCGGTGGGAGGATGGTGAGGCGCTGCACGATCTGTTCACCCGCACCCGCGAAATCCGCAAAGGCATCATCGAAGCGGGACAGGAGTAGCGTCGTCATTACTGCGGGCGCGCCTGGGGACAGCAAGACGGTTAAGCGAGAGGTCCTCCCCCCCCTGGCAAAGGGCCACATTGTCGAGACGGCACGGGAAAGGCAAACTCGCTCAATGACCCGAACACTCGCCCTTGAGACCATGCCGCCGACCGTTATCGGCCGGGCAGGCGCAGCATCCTTGGCCCCTGTGGCGGAGGATGATGATGCGGCATTCCACGCCCTTCTCTATCCCAACCGGTCGCTTACGGGCGGCGGGTTCCGTCAGGTCATGAGTGTCATCATCGCGGTGAATGTGGTGAACGCGCTTATTTACTTCACCCTTGGTGCGTGGCCGGTGATGGTCTTTTGCGGGGTGGACATTGTCATCGTCTGGCTCGCCTTCAAGCTGTCCTATGCGCAGGGGCGCCGCCATGAGCGCATCATGCTGACGGACGACACCCTCTGGGTATCTCGGGTGCTGCCGTCCGGGCACGAAACACGGTGGAAGCTCAACCCCTTCTGGGCGCGGGTGCATATCGACAAGCCTGTCGCCCATGAGAGTCAGATTAAACTGACTGAAAAGGGCAGAACCCTCATTGTAGGGAGTTTTCTGTCGCCAAAAGAGCGGGGGGAGCTGGCCGATGCGCTCGCCGCAGCCTTAGCGAAAGCGCGAGCGGGGTAGAGTTCATTTTTCGGAGCCGCCCTCCCGCAGCAAGCAAAACGCGACCGCGGTGAGGCGAAAGAGCAAACGTCAATCGTGACCACCCCATTGCCAAGGCGCCCTCCGCCTTCTCATATAGAGGTATCAAAGCGGCGGAGGGCTTATGCTCGCCTATTTTCTCATTATTGGGCTCATTATCGGCGTGGTCTATGGCGCCTTTTGGCTATGGCAACGGCGGGTCGACGAAGACATTGCCGTAGGCGCGAAAGCCGATTGGGAGCGGCTGTCGGCATCAGACCCGGCCTTGCTCAAGGGCCTCGACGAGCCTAGCTTTTCCGCCATTTACCGTCGCGCGCACCTGCCGCGCTTTCCCGCCTCTATCGTTGCCGCCATCGCGCTTTTTCTCATCGGGACGCCTCTTATCCTCGCCCTTCTTGAAGGGGGGGCCTATGCGCTTGTCCGGTTCGAGATTATCCCCCAGCCGGGGGATGCTGCGACAGAGCTCTATTGGAATGCCGAAGGCGCCAGCATTGTCAGGCGGGTGAGCCCAGAGGCGCTATCCTATATCCTGCAAGGCTGGTCTGGATTTTACTACTTTTTCGGATTGCTCGCCTTTTGGATGGGAGTCGTTTATTTTTTGATGACCCGATATCACCGGCGCACACCGGGCACCCTGCGGGAAGAGATTTTACGGGCGCGGTAAGCTGCATACCAAACAGCCCGGGTCTTGCCGTAGGCGTACACGGCGCAAAACACCCTGCACCCCACTATAGATCAGGAGTTCTTCAGAAAGAGCGCCCTCCATCTCGCACAGCCACTTAATCGCCTCAGTCGCGGCCAGTGCCCCGACAACACCGGGGATGGCCCCCAAAACCCCTTCGGCTTCGCATTGTGCTTCGTCAGTAGGCGCCTCTGGCACAAGGCACGCATAACAGGGCTTACCCTCAATGCCCGGTTCGAACAGCGCGACCTGGCCGTCAAACCGTCCAATAGCCGCTGAAAGAAGCGGCTTTTTTTCCCTAAGACAGGCACTGTTTAGGGTGTACCGGGGCGCATATCGGTCCAACCCCTCTATGATGAGATCATAGCTCGCCACAAGGCTATCAGCATTCATCTTATCGAGAAAAGTGGAATGGACTCTATACTCATTATGGGGATTTAAAGCTTTGAGAGCATGCGCGGCTCGTTCTGCCTTTGGTTCGCCAACGTCCTCGGTTCGGTAGAGTGTTTGCCGTTGCAGGTTGGACAGCTCGATCCGGTCCCCATCGCAAATGCCGATGGTCCCCACCCCCGCTGCTGCAAGGTAGGTAAGAATAGGGCACCCAAGCCCCCCTGCCCCCACCACAAGGACTTTCGCCGCCTTCAGTTTTTGTTGGCCCTGCCCCCCCACCTCAGGCAGGAGGAGGTGACGCTTATACCGCTCCCGCTCGTTTGGGGTGAGGCTCATTTTCCAGTGGAACCAAAACCGCCCTCGCCTCGTTCCGTATCGGGAAGAGTGGTGACGGTTTCAAACTGCGCCTGCACCATGGGGGCAACAATCATCTGGGCGATGCGCTCGCCCCGTTCCACTGTGAACGGCTCTTTTCCGTGGTTGATGAGGATCACGTGCACCTCACCGCGATAATCCCAATCAATCGTGCCCGGCGTATTCAAGCACGTCACTCCACGTTTGGCCGCCAGGCCCGACCGGGGGCGCACCTGCACCTCAAACCCCTCCGGGATTGCCATTTTAAGGCCCGTTGGGATCATTGCCTTATCGCCGGGCGCCAGCACCACCGGCTCGCCCTCCGGCAAAGCGGCGCGGAGATCGGCCCCCGCCGCCCCTTCGGTCTGATAGGCGGGCAGGGGCAATCCCTCCCCATGGGGAAGAATAAGGAGGGGGAGGTTCGGACGAGAGGTCATGAGTTTTCTTCCAACACTTGGCCCGCAAGGTAAAGCGAACCGCAAATGAGAATCCGGGGCATGCCTTCGCCTGATCGCCCCGTATCGATCAAGGCCTGATCAATCGCCGCCGCGACGCTGCCCATGGGCTCGGCTGGCACGCCCGCCTCCTGGGCCACCCGGGCCAGGCTTTCAGCTGACTGGCGCTTACCGCCCGGCACCTCGACGGTGAAGACAGTGGAGGCGAGGCCCTCAAACGCCTCGAAAAAGCCCACCGCGTCCTTGTTCGCCTGCATCCCCGTGATCAAAATGAGCGGCTTGGGGCTGCGGTCCTCAAGATCCGCCAGGGTCCGTGCCAGTGCCTGGGCCGCATGGGGGTTATGCCCGCCATCAATCCATAGCTCGGCCGGCTCCCCCTCATGGCGTTCCGCCAGGGCCACAAGGGGCCCCTCTGTCAGCCGCTGCATCCGCGCGGGCCAGTGAGCGTTTTCGATGCCCTCAGAAATCACCTCATGGGCGGGGGCCAACCCCGCCGCTTTGAGCCCCGCCACCGCAAGGGCAGCATTGTCCATCTGATGCCGCCCCATCATTCGTGGGGGGCTTAAATCCATAAGCCCCTCCTCATCCTCATAGACAAGGCGACCATTCTCGCCCCGGGAGGTCCAATCCTCATTTAGGACAAAGGGCTGAGCGCCCACAGCCAGCGCCTTAGACTTCAAAACATCCAGCGCATCTGCCCGCTGTACCCCTGTTACAAAGGCGGCGTCGGGTTTCAGGATACCCGCCTTCTCGCCAGCGATTTGCGGTAACGTTTCCCCCAGCCAAGACTGATGATCCATCGCTATAGGGGTGATCACCGCGGCGCGCGGACGGTCCACCACATTCGTGCTGTCAAGGCGACCGCCAAGGCCTGTTTCCAAAAGCACAACATCCCCCGGCACCTCAGCAAAGGCGAGGAAGGCCGCGGCCGTCACGGCATCGAAATAACTTAAGGGCAGATCCCCGGCGGCACTTTCGCAGCGCGCCAAGAGGGATGCCAATAGCTCATCGTCAATGTCCTTCCCATCAAGGACAATCCGTTCATTGAACTTCACCAAGTGGGGGGAGGTAAAGACATGCACCCGAAGCCCCGCTGCCTGCAAGATGCTGCGCATATAGGCAATTGTTGACCCCTTCCCATTGGTGCCAGCCACATGGATAACCGGGGGCAGCTTCTCGTGGGGGTTACCAAGACGTGCCAAAGCTTCAGTAATGCGGTCAAGCCCCAGCACAATCTCTTTAAGGCTCCGCGCTGCGAAGCCATCGAGAATGGCATTAATCTGCGCTTGGGCCGCGGTTTGCGGGATCATCCCTACTCCGCCGCTTTAGGAAGCTCTTCTTCCGGCGCCACCTGTTTTAAAGAAGCCGACGGTGCGGGAACGGCATCATTCGCCGAGCTGGTCGCAGCCGCTGGGGCGCCAAATTTCATCAGCACCCGAAGGAGGGACGACAATGTTTCCGGCAAAGAATGCCGATGCACCACCTGATCCACCATCCCCTTATCATGGAGATATTCCGAGCGCTGAAAGCCCTCAGGCAGTTTCTCACGAATGGTTTGCTCAATGACCCGGGGGCCGGCAAATCCAATAAGCGCCCCGGGTTCAGCCAAATGCACATCGCCGAGCATCGCGTAAGACGCAGTGACCCCTCCGGTCGTGGGGTGCGTGAGGACCACCACATAAGGAAGGCCCGCATCCCGAACCATCTGTACCGCAATCGTCGACCGCGGCATTTGCATGAGGGAGAGGATCCCCTCCTGCATCCGGGCACCGCCGGACGCTGCGAAAATGACCAAAGGCGCCTTCTCAGCAATTGCCCGCTCAGCCGCAGCAATAATCCCTTCCCCCAGAGCCATGCCCATCGAGCCGCCCATAAAGTCAAAATTCTGGACCAGCGCCACCACGGTCAGACCGTCGATTTTGCCCTGCCCCAGAACGAGGGCATCAGGCTCACCGGTCTTTTTTCGGCTGTCCCGAAGACGATCGGTATATTTCTTAGAATCCTTGAACTTGAGGGGGTCGTCAGTCACCTCAGGCAAGTCCAACTTTTCCCAAACGCCCTCATCGAAGAGATTGCCCAACCGATCCGCGGGGGTGATCCGCATATGATGATCACAATGGGGGCACACCTGCTGCGCCGCCTCCAGATCCTTCACGAAAATCATCTCGCCGCAGGAGGGGCATCGGGACCAAAGCGTGTCCCCCTGCTCATCCTGTTGGCGGAACATTTTTTTGATCCCTGGCGGGGTAATATTGGAAAGCCAATTCATGGGGCGACTTTACCTTTAAACTCTTGCTGTTTTGATAGCGCGCGCCAGGCGCTCCGCCAAACTAATGACGGCCGAGATGGCCGTTTTTTCACCTTTGTCGAGGTTTTGGGCAAGGGTGTCCACCAGGGCGGAGCCCACCACGACAGCATCGGCAGTCCGCGCCACTTCCCGGGCACGATCTTCTGTTTTGATTCCGAAACCAACTGCCACGGGCAGGCCGGACGCCTCCCGAAGGCGGCCCACCGCTGCATCCACACTTTCCGCCGCGCCGGTCGCACCGCCTGTGATCCCGGCGACAGAGACATAATAGACGAAACCGGAAATATTCTTGATCACCGCTGGCAATCGCGCCTCATCGGTCGTGGGGGTGGCCAGACGGATAAAATCGAGCCCCGCTGCCCGGGCGGGCAGGCACAATTCTTCATCTTCTTCAGGGGGGAGGTCCACAATGATGAGGCCATCGACTCCGGCTGCCACTGCATCCTTTACGAACCGGTCCGGCCCATAGGCGTAAAAGGGGTTGTAATAGCCCATAAGAATGATCGGCGTCTCATCATCCTGGGTACGAAACGACCTAACCATTTCAAGGGTTTTCTTAAGGGTCTGCCCCGCCTTGAGGGAGCGTTGTCCCGCCAGCTGAATAGCCTTGCCATCCGCCATAGGGTCGGTGAACGGCACCCCTAGCTCAATGATGTCGGCACCCGCCTTCACCAGACCGGCCATTAAAGGCTCGGTCGCCTCCGGGCTCGGATCTCCCCCCATCACATAAGGGATAAAGGCGGCGCGACCCTCTTGCCTGAGGGCCTCAAATTTAGCGGCTAATCGAGACATCCAGCGGCTTTGCCGAGGAAAATAGCGAAAGGCAAGGCGATCAGCAGAGCTGAGGGCAACTTAAAGACCGGTGGAGACCGACGGCATGGCGGTGATCGCCGCCAGGATGCCATACGCCCCGCTCACCATCGCGAAAAATAAGCGCAATGACCCCAATCGGGGCCGGTCGACCCCAGCTTTTTCGTCACCCCATTGAATAAAGGCGAATAGAAACAAACAAAGACCCGCCGCCATTGCGTAGCCCACGGGCCGCCAGTCTGTGGGGAGGAACCATAGAGCCAAGCCCAATGCGCCCGCTAGGAACCAGTGCCTCATACAAATTTTCCTTGAAATTCAAGGGTTTGAAGAACTTCACCCCTATGAGGTTTCCCGCACAATCGCACCCTCAGAAGCGCTCTCTTCAAGCTCTAGGTCGCCCTCTTGAAGAGGGTGGCCCTCAGCGGTGGTAAACACCCACTGACGCGCCCTCGCGCGAGCGACCAGGTCAGGATCAGATTGCTCCAGCTCAAGGATCAAATCCTCAAGCGGTAAAAATCCGTCAGTGGTATTTTCCTGAGTCATTACTCAATAAATATAGGGGTTAAATGAGGATTTTACTACCCGCGCCATAGAGAAGCCTTGGGATCGATAAATCTCCTCAGTTCGCACACAGGCCGCTTCAAAGGCCGTATGTCGGTCAACCCCCACCGGGCGAACATCAAGCCAAAGAAGCTGTTGGTGGGCATGATTATACCCCAATACGAACATATAGCGAAATAGGACGGTGCGAACGTGTGGTTGAAGCCAATCCCCCAGCACCCGGGCGAATTCTTCTAAATCGGCAGAAAGCCCACGCCTCACACCGGGACGGATGAGATGCAGATCAAGCTGCCGCTCGGGGTCTTCAATCTGCACCGTACCGATCCGGCTACGCTCGCCTAAAGGGTGTCCCTCCTTCACGAAGGCTTCGTAAGCGAACAGCAACTCCTTCCATAAGCGTTCATTGTCAGCCTGCAATCGCTTCTTCAACGACGGGGCGACGAACGACTTATATCCAGACGGTGTCAACATGATGCGCGGGCACTCTCCCATCCCCTGCAAGCGAGTTCTTAGATGGTGACGCCCAAATGCTCGGCCACCGTAAAGATGTCCTTATCCCCCCGGCCACACATATTGAGAAGAAGGATTTGATCTTTATCCATCTCTTTGGCCTTATCGATGGCCCGCGCAAGGGCGTGGGACGGTTCAAGAGCAGGGATAATCCCTTCTAACCGGCAAAGAAGTTGGAACATTTCGAGCGCTTCATCATCCGTGGCCGACACATATTGGACGCGGCCCGTCTCATGGAGCCAAGCATGTTCTGGCCCAATGCCCGGATAGTCGAGGCCTGCCGAGATGGAGTGGGCATCGTTGATTTGCCCGTCCGCATCCTGAAGAAGGTAGGTGCGATTGCCGTGCAGAACGCCCGGCCGGCCGCCGGTGAGGGAAGCCGCATGCTCAGACGTGTCAACGCCCTTCCCAGCAGCCTCAACGCCAATAATTTCAACGTCCTTATCGTCAAGGAAAGGATGGAAAAGGCCGATGGCATTAGACCCTCCACCGATGCATGCCATGACGCAGTCGGGCAGGCGTCCCTCCACCTCTTGGAGCTGCTCTTTGGCTTCTTTCCCAATCACTGATTGGAAATCCCGGACCAACTCTGGGTAGGGATGGGGGCCCGCGGCGGTGCCGATAATATAGAACGTGTCCGCCACATTGGTGACCCAGTCCCGCATGGCATCGTTCATCGCATCCTTGAGGGTACCGGTTCCGGAGGTCACCGGCACAATCTCCGCCCCCAGAAGTTTCATGCGGAATACGTTAGGCTTTTGCCGCTCGACATCTGTGGCGCCCATATAGACAACGCAAGGCAAACCAAAAAGGGCGCAGACCGTGGCGCTCGCGACCCCATGCTGGCCGGCGCCCGTTTCAGCGATAATCCGTGTCTTGCCCATCCGTTTGGCAAGCAAGACTTGCCCCAGGCAGTTATTGATCTTGTGAGCCCCCGTATGGTTCAGCTCATCACGCTTGAAATAGATCTTCGCGCCCTTCCCCTGAGACGCGCTTTCCCGAACATGCTCCGTTAATCGCTGCGCATAATAAAGAGGAGAGGGACGGCCCACATAGGTTTTGAGAAGCTCATTGAGCTCCGCCCAGAACGCATCATCCTGTTGCGCATCGCGATAGGCCTCCTCCAAGGAGAGGACCAAAGGCATCAGGGTTTCGGCGACAAAGCGGCCACCGAAAATGCCAAAGCGGCCCTCACTATCGGGACCTGCTTTATAAGAATTGGGCGCCGGGCGCGCATCATCAGCCATGGGGCTCTTTTCCGATCGAACTTAAGACGCCACGCCCATAGCAGCGCGGGCGGCGGTGACAAAGTCGCGAATAAGCGCGGGGTCCTTTTCGCCGCGGGCCCTCTCAACACCCGAGGACACATCGACCCCAGCGAAGCCCGGTAGGGCGCGGCACGCCGCTACCGCCGGGGGGGGGGGGGGGGGGGGGGGGGGGGGGGGGGGGGGGGGGGGGGGGGGGG
>ERZ1740067.2148-NODE-2148-length-12406-cov-8.287912_pt1 | contig 12406 bp, 13 predicted proteins | sample MGYA00581736_ERZ1740067 | MGnify/ENA primary metagenome ERZ1740067 (study PRJEB43018, sample SAMN04849236) | marine metagenome | isolation source: floating plastic debris | place: Pacific Ocean | collected 2008-08-27 | study: EMG produced TPA metagenomics... | reverse complement strand
CGGCGAAACCATCTACGTGGATGGCGGACGCCTCGGCCTCAACTATACCGTGTGATGGCAGTCTTGAGCATCTTGTGACCCTCAGCCGGGGATGACCTCCGTCAACCACTGCAAACGCTGGCGAGGGACAAGCGCCAGACACCACACTTCTTCGTCTTTGGTCGCCACAACAAGATGCGTGTCGCGGTTGATGGGAACCACAAAACACTCTTTGTCACGGTGTTTGATACGCCCAGGGTTCGGCGCAAGGCCCGTGCGTCTGACGTAATCAAGCCAGAAGTTTTGCAACTGCGCGATCTCGTTCTGGGTGCCTTTGGCCTCGGAAAATGACAGGCTTGGCGTCGCAAGGAGGGACGCTACGCTGGCATCTCGAATGAGGCTGAAGTCCTCTTGCGTGCCATCTATCCGAAGGGCGGGCTCTGCTGCTTCGCGCAGCCCCAGAACATCTGCTAGGAGGGCTGTAGAGACCGAAACGCCGACTTCGTCGAACTGCGCCAAGGCCTGGGGTTCTTGCAGAACAAGACCATCGGCATCGTGAATAGCCCCGCGCAGAATGGAGGCGATGACACGGGCCGCGTCCTTGGGCGATTGCGGCGGGCGTGCCGGGGGTGCGCCGCGTTTTTTGACGTCGAACAATCGGCGGTTTGATACATAGAGTGTCAGATCCTCATGCGGAGAACAGTGAACGGAAATCCGCCGTGGCAGCATTGTTTGGTCGATTTCAAGCAACAGCTCACGCACCGCCGCGTCACCCCCAAGGCCGGCCTCAATCATAACCCCGTAGCGTGGATGCTCTTTGCACGCATACCTGTCGACCATCCGCTCTAGGGCAGAGGTGTCGGGGCGGGAGTTGGGCAGCTCTTCAAGGGGCATGGACATCACAAATCTGCCGAAATCAAAGAGAGGGTTCTGCGCCCATCCGTGACGACGCTCTCTATCTCAAGACCTGGCGCGCAGACCATACAGAGAAATTCCGACGTCGCCTTGCCCTCGCGCACAAAGAGGGTCGTTGTCTTTGCGTTTATCACGATGGCCTCTTGAGCAGGCTCTTGGTTGTGCCAGGTCGCTGCCACGCTCTGCAGCATGTCGAATGAGGTGGCGGCTTGCTCGCAAAGGTGGTCGAGATGTTCGCGCCTATAGGCGGGTTCATGACTGGCCCGCAGGACAAGCTGCGCGGTCGCATCTCCATAGGCGACCACGTGACAGTCTGGTCGGGATGCCCGCAAGGCGTTGAGAAGCTGTTTCATAGCATACCCCTACATTTGCACGTCTGGGCTTTGTTCGGATGCCGTTCGGCTCGCGCGTTTGCGCGTGGGCTGCGGTGTGATACGTCGTGGCATCACGCGAACCTTTGTCTCTAGGCTTTGGGCAGTATCGGCATCACTGTCAGGTGACGCATACGGGTCTGGCGATGTATCTCGGTCGGCTGCCTGAAAAGGGTTCGTTTTTATCTCCGACGTCTGAATCGCGCTTCCGTCAGCTGGGGTACCATCTCGGTCATTCTGCCGCAAAAGCATCTCGACAAGATAATCGCTAAACGCCGCCGCGCCGCTTTTCTGCCAGCTGTCTTCGTCAGCGGCATTGATGGCATCGATCAGAGCGAGGGGGAACACGTCGCGGAAAACATGCTGGGTTTCTTTTTTGCCCCGAGACAGCAAACGCGCCCGATCCCGTTCCGTCCGGATTTTATCAAATTGAGTGATCACGAGAATGTTGTTGCCGTTTGTCTTTTCGACGATCTCCTCCCAGGTGGCGGCCTCGGATTGACGCCAGGCCTGGGTGGCATGGGTGCACCATATGACACTGTCCACCTCTTCGAAGGCGTTTTGCCAAATGGTGTTCGACATATTGGGATCAGAAATGCCAGGCATATCAAAGAGATCGCAGATCTCCAGCGCGTCGGCCTGCATCGATAAGCGAATGAATTGGGTATCTTCGAGACCGATCGTCCCCAGCTCGTCGAGATCAAACGGCTCTTCGCTTCCATCCGAGCGGACGCGTGTTGCGGCCTCCGGACCATGGGTAATCCAAACTGGCGGCACGCTCGTGGCGGTCACGCGCACGGGCAGCGGATTGCTTGTCAAAAGCATGTTCAGCAAGGTGCTTTTGCCAGCACTGAATTCCCCCATCAAGGCGATGCGGGGTTTGCGTTGTGATCCGGGGGCGGAGGGTTTGAAAATGTCGAGATCGTCACCTGTCATGTCGATACCCTTTCGGAGGTCGCAAACGGCGTCAGAACGGCGTGCAAACGCTTGATCTGCTCCAATTGCGCGCCATCGCCATGCGCGCGCACGGCCTGGCCCACGTTCTGTCCTTGATCTGCGGAATTGGCGATTTCCGATAAGATGTCTCGTTGATTTTCGAAGAACTCTGTCAAAGCGGTGACGAGCTGTTGGCACACGAGGTCGGTCTGCGTTGTTTTGATTTGCGTCATGAAATCTTCTGTCTCGCCATGGATCAGCTGGCGAAATTGCTGGGCGAAGGCGTCATAGCCCCGGATCCGTTTCCACCAGGACATCCACCACCCATCGTTGAAATCGAGCGCGATCGTCTGCCCAAGGGTCACCGGGGCGGGTAGCTGAGGAACCGTGGGGGAGGGCAGCTGCAAACAGTCAATGTGATCGCCGAACGCATGCGCATAAAGCTCCGCCACGTCTTGGAGGGCAGCGTCATAGTGCTGCAAGGCGAGTGATTTGGCGCGTTGGCCAAAAACGCGGTAGTTCGAGCGCATCAAAACGCGCAACCCTGTCGGGTCATAGCGCCACCCTTCCTGCGGCCCGAACTGTTCAAGATGCGAAATCAGGGATTGGCTGGCACGTTCGACGAATTGAGCCTGCCCTCGATCTGCACGGTCCTGATAGTCATGCACGACCGCGTGCAACGCATTGCGCAGGGCAGCGATGTGCCGCTGAGACAGGGTGCCGAAGGCCGGCAGCGCCTCTCTGGGCGTGATGCTTGCCTCACGCACGCCCTCAACGCGGATCTTGCGCGCGGCCTCCTCACTTGAGGCCACACTGATCGCGGCACCCGCGATTTTGGTGAGAAGTGGCTGCCCGATATCCGATACAATCCGGGTCGACAACGCGCTGAACAAAGCCGGCATACCGGAAAGTTCCCAAACCATTTTGTCGGGTCGGGTTTCGCTGTCTTTGGCATCCAGCGCCAATTCGGCCCAGCCATAGAGGGCATTTGCGCTGGTTTGCGGCATTCGATTGATGTCACCAGACAGCGCAACACTGGCCCAATATGCGCTGCCAAAGACAATCTCCACGTCCTCCATTCCGATGTGCTTTTGCATCGTTTCCCGAATGAGACGCTCGACCTCAGGCACCTGTTGCCCAGGATCAGAGAGCTCATCAATCCGGTTCACGAAGATCACGATGTTGCGGGACTTCAAGTTCGAGATCAGACGGATGAGCCCCATATCCACCGATGTCAGCGCCTGACAGGCGGAGAGAACAACGATGCACAGTCGGCTTTCGCGGATCGCCTGCACCGTGATCTGTTCGCGCATCATGAAGGTATCATTCACACCCGGTGTGTCGCGCAGGCACAGATTGCAGGGCACAGCGGTGCTGTTGAGATAGAGATCAGCCGATCGCAGAATATCGGCAAACCGGCCCTGATCGGCCATGTCGGGATCGATCTCATCCCCAGTGAAATCATCGCCCAGACAAATGTATTTCTCGAGCAGGTTCTTGTCGAAATAGCCGTATTCGTGTTCTTCCCCGATCAGAAGTTCAAACTTCTTGCCCAAACGCTGACGGGCTTTCTCGCGTACTTTTTCGATCTGTTGGGCAATCTTTTGAAGCTCGCTTTCGGCACCGGCGCGGCTGGCCAGCTCGCCCATCCGCCCGCCCTTATTGAGCAGGCGATCCCATTCCTTTTCAGACATGAACCGGAAATGCGCCCGGTTTTCCGAGCGCTCATCGCCCGGTGTGAGATGCAGTGACGTGACAACCGACGTCCATGGATTGACATCGGAGGGCAGCAAATCCTCCCATCCTGCCAAGGCGTTCACGAGCGCGGTCTTTCCCGCCTTCACCTGCCCCAAGACTGTGATTGTGGGCTCAAATTCCGAGAGCTCATTTTGGAAACGCGCAAGGCTCTTGGCGGAGTTTTCTCCCACAAGCTCAGACAGTTCCGAGACGGCCTCTTCGACCGCGCGCATGTCGTCGACAAAGCCCTTGAGATGTTCCAGACCAGATCCAAAGTCGCTTGGCCGGGGGGCCTTGCGAAGTTCTGTGGCCATGGGCGGTTTTGTTTCGATGTTCATGGATCTTCTCACTGCTCAAGGATCTGAAAACCAGGTGAGGCACTTGCAGGCTTGGTTGGCCGCGTCCACACGCTCTCGATGTGGTTGGTTTGATGTGCCTCGCTACGCGCACGCCTTCGCAGCAATCTCCTTTTTAAGTTGCACCATGAGGGAAACCGCATCCGTGGCGGCGTCTTCATCATCTTCGAGCTGCAACAGCAAAAGCATGCTTTCGCCCTGCTGAGTGTCTTGCAAAAGCCCTTCGACGACGCGGTCATGCTCGGACACGCTGGCAAAGGTCTCGGACAGCCCTTGCGCCGTGGCCAGGCATTTTGAAATGAGATCAGAAATGTCTGGCGCACCTTGCTTTAGGTCCTCCGCCAGGGCCTGAGCGCTGGTTTCCAAATCTTGCATCGCCTGTTTCAGCGCCATGTCTGCCGATCGGGTCTTGGTCTTTTTTTCCTGCGCGCTGTGCGGCTCAGGATCCGGCGCTGATGGGTCTGCGGTCTGATGTTTGGCTTGGTCGTTGGGCGTCTGGGCGGTTGGCGGGTCCGATTTCACCGCATCCAAAAGCACTTGGGCACGATCGAGGTCTTCAGCACGGCCCAGCGTCACCTGCTGGTCGATCGCATCGCTGAGGGCTTTTCCGCCGCTCAGCGCCCAGAGCTGAGGGTGTTCTGTGGATGCCCCTGTGCGTGCCTTCAGAGCCTGCAGGATCGCAATCGGATAAAGCCCGTAAAACTCTTGCGCGACAAAGTCCTCAAGCTCGTTGATCCGTTGCGCAAGCGTTCCTTTCATCTGGTGTCGATCCGCCATTGTCAGCACGAGGAAACTGTGATCCTTGATGTGATCGGGCATTGTGCGCCAGAGCGCTTGTTCGTGATCCGTGACGGTGTCACTGCACCAGATCACCATAGCTGATGTTTCAGATACGTCGCGCAACAGGGTTTCGATGTCGGCGTCTGAGCCGCTCACTGACACTTCGGTGTAGGATTGGCTGAGCAGATGGTCTTCCGGCAGTTCAAGGGTCACGCGTAGGGCAGGGCGGGTGAACGCCGCCTCTTCGATCACACCGGGCATCTTGTCAATCGTGCCATCTTCATACTCGATCAATGTGCGCGGTTGCGGACCATAGACGACATCGACAACGCGTGCCTGCGGGATAGACGGGATGGCTGTCCATCCCAGCAGCATGTTAATCACACTGGTCTTGCCGCTTCCCGGCAAGCCAATAACCGTGACCTGCACCGCCTGCTGCAGTTTCGCCAAGAGCTGCGTTCCAAGGCGTTTATGCAGCGCCGGAAAGGCCGCCTTGCCAAGAGAGGATTCAAGCTTGCGGCTCACATTGGTGATGGTTTGTGCAGTGCTCACACTGTGACCTTTCTTGAAATACGATAGATGCTTGAGCCGTTTTCGGTCTTCGCGCTGACAACGGTCATGGATGAGCGCGTGGATGCTCGACTTTCCTGGGATCCCGAAGGAGAACTGTCTGCATCAGATGACGAGCGGCGGCATGTCTTGATCACACAAAGACAAACATTGTCTTGATCGGGGTCGTCAAACCGGTCGACTTCACGCAGGAGCGCGGCGCTGATCTCGGCGCTTTGTTTGTCGCGATTGTCTTGGATCACTGTGGCAATCTGCTCGGTGCTGAGATATTCAAGGCCGTCGCTGGCCGCCACCACGATGTCGTCATCGCGCAGACGCAAAGGGTCTTCGGGGCAATCAATCTGGGGGATCTCATACCCGGCCAGAACAGACGTCAGGCAGTAACGATCAGGATGATTTGCGGCCTCAAAGGCATTGATCTCTCCGCTTTGTTGCATCACGGCGATCTTGGCTTCCATCGAGTGGATTTCATTGAGCCGCGTCAGTGTGCCATTACGGAACAAAAACAGAGGCGAGTCCCCAACAGAGATCCAGTAGAGACGGTCATGGAACAGAACCGGCGCAAGCAAGGTGGCGCCCATGATCCCATCATCGTCTTGCTGTGCTGCGATGCTTTCCAGTCGAAGGTTCGCGTGCCGTACGGCACTTTGCAACGACTGTCTGATCGTGCCTTCCTGCTGCTCAGGAGAGAGTGTTTTGAGCTTCAGTTCACTGAAGACCTCCGTCACGACAACCCGGCTGGCGATGTCGCCTGCATTGTGCCCTCCCATCCCATCGGACAAAACAGCAAACCCGTGATCCACGCCCACGGGGAAATCAAAGGCAATCTGGTCCTCTTGCCGCTCGCGCTGGCCTTGGGAAAGCCCAGAGGCCACATCGTAGAAAAACTCACTCTGCCGCGACATATCCGGCACCGTTTTTCTGAACCTCAGACCATGAGAATGTCGCGCCGCACAGCGCCACAAATCGCATCGTCGTCTCCCCGATCCGGATCAGATCGTCTGACTTGAGCTCTTCGGTGCTGAGCACCGGACGCCCGTTCAACCGGACAAGGTTTGTTTTGCCGCCATGACCGAGGAAAAAGCTGCGTTGTTCGTCGTCATAGGCAATTGCCGCGTGATTTTCCCGCGAAATGCTGTTGTCTCCAAAGGCAAGGGAAACCGTCTGATCTTCACCGCGCCCGATTGAGGCGACCCCGTCGTGAAGCGTGAATGCAGATCCCTGGCCGGGGCCTTCGACCACCACCAGCCATCCGACAGGATGTGTCGATGGCGTCTGGGGTTTCTGCTCAGCTTTGGCGCTGAAGACGTCAAGCTTTGCGGCCTCGGGCTGTCCAAAGCCAAGAACCCGTGTCTTCACCCGGCCCGAGCGACCAACCGAGCGCCCTGCGGCGGGTTGCGGCACCCCGACCGGTGCTGCGGTGGCGTGTGGTTCACCACGGGCGTCATGCGAGATCGGATCCGGTGCACTTGGCGCATCTGCGGGTGGGAGCGGGTCCGCCTCGGCCCTCTCGGGCATTGGCATGTCGCTCGGATCATCTGCACGGGCTTGAAATTGCTGATGCGCTTTGGACCAATCTGGCTCCTCGGCAGGGTTTTGATCGAGGGCAAAATTTTCGCTTTGTGACGCCTCAGAGTCGGACGCAAAATCAAATCCCTGCATGTCTTCGTAGGGGACAGGGTCCAGCTTTGGCTCAACCTCCTCGCTCGCAGCGGTGTCTTGCTGTTGCGAGAGGTCATCCTCAACAGCGTCCTCAACGGCATCCTGGCGCGCGAAGATGTTGCGCAAAACGCTTTCATCGATCTGTCCCTGATCCAACGACTGGCGTGGCTCGGCTTGAGGTTCACCCTCCATAGCCCAATCAGCCGGTTCATTCTCAAGCGCCGGTTCCGCCGCAAAACGATCGTGGTCTTCTTCGGGCGCCTCCGGTGAAGAGTGGCTTCTTTTTTCGTTTATGATGTCGCGAATGAACCGCATGTCTCTTTCCTTCAGTTCTGGGGAATTGCGGATGGCATGGTTCTTTTCCGAGGTCGCATCCGACCAAGTAGGCTACCCAACATGGTTTGATGTTCGGGTGCCTCGTCCTCGCTCGCCTCTGGCGCGGGAGACGCCTCAACTTCCAGGTCTTCGGGCTGAGGATCGGGCGTCTCATCAGGCGTTGCGTCTTGCGTGTCGTTCTGATCGCGCATGAACGCCTCAAGATCATGAATGGGATTGCCAAAGAGATCGACAAGCTGCTTGGGCTTTGTCGAGTTCCCAGACTGCGATCCTTTGGCCCCCTTGCGCTTGGCGTCTTTTTTGCGCTTTTCTGTGAGCCTCTCAGCCAATGCCGAGTTCGTGGTTGAAACCAGCTGCGCGATTTCGTCTGCGATGATCGGATCTGACCACATCGCCGCTGCGGGCGCGACAGGAGCGGCTGCCTCCGCTTGCGTGCCCTCAAGCAGATCCAACCATACAGAAGCAGACCCCGGGCGGGTGTCTCGATCCATTGAGAGAGCAAGATTTATCGAGCTGAGCACCGCTTGATCGATGCCCCATGCATCCGCAGTAAGAGGCACAAACGGGTCTCGCTGACCCGCCTCAATCGTCGCCACCCTGGAGTGGCTGTCTGGTGGCGAATACCCAGTGATCACGTAATGGAATGTGGCGGCCAGCGCATAAAGATCGCTCGAAGCATCTTGCGCACCGTCACAGTAAAACTCGTAAGGCGAATATCCGTCTTTGACGAGCAAGAGTTTTCCATCCTCCTCGTGACCGGGAGTACAGAGTTCCGTGGCGGCGCCAAAATCGATCAACGTCACGTGGCCGTCCGCGCTCAGAAGAACGTTATCGGGCGCCAGATCACGATGCAGCAGACCTTGCTGATGAATATACTCAACCGCGTCAAGCGCCTCGATCAGCAGGCTTTTGATCATTGTGGCATTCAATCGATCCGGTTGATCTTCGACAATCGTGAAGAGGTCATCGCCCTGGATGTGTTCCATCGCCAGAAAGGCTGTGCCGTTCTCCTCGAACACCTGATGGACGCTGACAATGCGCGGGTGCGTCAAAGCGGCCAGACGCAGCGCCTCAGATTTGAACTGTCGTACGATCCGATCAAATTCAGGTGCCAGATGCGGCTTGGCCGGCGCAACGTTCGATCCTATCCGTATGCAGAAGGCATGGGGGAAGCATTCCTTGATCACCACCTTGCGATCAAGACTGTCCCGCGCCAGATAGGTGATGCCAAAACCGCCTTTGGCCAAAGGACCGTAGATGTCATACTGACCGCGCAGAAGCTGAGTGCCTGCCCGAAGGTCTTCATCTGTATCTGCGGTCTTCGACAGCATTGGCTCTCGCATGTTCGGTTGATAACTGGGTCAGAAAGGTCGCTCTTCGCGTTCAAGACAGATTTTGGGAGAAATTGTGTCCCGTTCGTGGCAACAACCCGATCCCAAGGTGGCGCTTAATGAGAAGTTGAAGAAGGATGAACCGCTGAAGGATCTCAATGATGATGTGTCATCCGGCTCGCTCAGGGTGACCAAATCGGCCCTACCAAACTCTGCCGACCGCGACCTGGAATTCGCAAACACAACAGTGATCTTTTGCGGAGTTATCACCCAGGTTTAGGTCCGAAAGAAGCGACCGCGCCCGCACCTGGAACATGCTTTTATGTCAGGATGTCTTCGCGGGTGTGTTGTGGTGCAAAGCAACGTCGCGCATTTGGTGCAGCAAACAGTTTTTGACCTGCAACAGATTTGGCGGCAAACTCTTTACATGGCGTCACTCACCCAGATCGAGCATTTACTGCCAGAACTTCGAGCCTATGCCCTAACAATCTGTCAGGGGCATCACCAAGACGCGGAAGATCTTGTGCAAGACGCGATTGAGCGGGCTTTGCGGGCTGGCAACAGACCGGTGAAACTGGTTGAGTTGCGTCCTTGGATCATTCGGATCGTCCGTAACCTTCATTATGACGAACTCAGGAAACGCCGGGTGCGGAGGGAATATTCTGCGGCTGAGAAACGTCTTATGGGAGAAGCCAGTCTCAAGACCAATGTCGATCGGGACGTGTTGATCCGGCTAGCCTTTGAAAAGCTCCCCGCGGAGAAGCGGGAAATTTTGTACCTTGTTGATATCTTGGAGTTTAAGTATGCCGATGCGGCCTGGGTTCTGGATGTTCCGAGAGGCACTGTCATGAGCCGCGTGAGCCGTGCGCGGGCGGCGTTACTGGCGCTGGTCGATGGCACCGACGAAGATGGAGACGAAGAGGCTGGCACTGAGGAGTTTGGTAAGCGTGGGCAGCATCAACGAAAGTGACTGGGAAGCGGTGAACGCATTCCATGACGGCGAGCTTCCAGAAGAAGAACGGGCCGCTTTTGAAACGCGTCTGCAGCAGGACCCCGCGCTGGCCAAGGCGTTGGAGCAGATCGAAACTGCCTCGCAGAGCTTGAAAGCGCTGCGCCCCAAGATTGTCGAACTCGAAAAGCCCGTTACCGAGAGGGCCAAGCCCGCCAAACAGCGCTATCTCTTCGCGGCCATGGCGGCGGCGATTGCCGTGATGGCCTTTGCACTTTGGACGTCTCAAAGTCGCGGCCCGACTTTGCTTGAGCTGCATCAGTCGATGGAAGCGCAAAGCTATAGCGTTACGTCAGAAGATATACGCAACGTTGCCATGGCCCGCGAGCTTGGCGTGCATGATCTGAGCGGCGCCAATCTCGTACCGGTTGCGGCCCAAGCCATAGAGAACGGGCATTTGGCGCATTACGCGGGGGTCAACGGGTGCAGACTGTCCTATTTCAAAGTGGCAACTGCGTTCAAGCTGCCGCCTGCACTGGATGCACAGGCAATCGCCTGGACCACCGCCGATGGTGTTCATCACGCCATCGTGGCCACCGGCATGGACCTTCAGAAGTTTGACGCGATTGCCACGTATTTGCAGCACCTGACCCATGAACTGGCGAAAGCACAGGTCTACGCCTCCATGACACAAGCCACGCAAGACGCCGCGCCCTGCGTGGGCTAAACCTCAATTCGGAAAGTTTGGGCGATCCTCGCCGTAATGCGCCGCAAGGTAGTCGACGATCTCGGAGTAGTCTGGATCCTCAATCTCTCCCATGCCTTGCTCTTCCACCATCCATTCGATCAACTCTTCCCAGCCGTCCCGCGTCAGACCTTGCTGGGCGACGATCCGCTCGGAGTGACACCCTGCACAATAGGCGAAGGTGATATCGGCCCCGGGTTCATTGACGAGGATGCCGTTGTAATCCTCTTCCTCCTCGGCATCCGAGGTGGACGCCATGGCTGAGCTGCTGACATGCAGCATGGATAGCGACAGAAAACCTGCAACTGTGATGAGTGAGGCCGCTGTAAAGACTGTGGTGGCGCGCAATGGTGTTTCCTCCCTGAATTTGGCGTGCGGACGGGCCCAGATAGGAACCGCCCGCTTGGCTGAACTTGGGTTTTTTGGTCAGCTGACGCGCAGGCCGACGCGGTGCATGGTGTTATTGAGGTAGCCTTTGGGGTTCCAGTCAATGGCAAAGGGCTGCATTTCGCCCTCACTGTCCGTGGCCCGCGCCCACACCTCATAGTACCCGGCCTGCGGGAAGGTGATGTTGGTGCGCCAGTTTTGCCAGGCGCCGGAATTCACCGGGGCATCAAGCTCCGCCTTTTGCCAGGTCGCACCGAAATCAAAAGACACATCAAGGCTGGCAATCTCGCGATCACCCGACCAGGCATGTCCGCGCACTTCCGTCTCCATGCCAATACTTGCACCATTGGCCGGGAAGGTGACCAGCGATTTCACCGGCATCCGCTCGATGATCACAAAGTCCTCTTTCGCGACATCTTCGCCCGGCGACACCTTGCGATTGGGCACGCGGTAGGCTGATCCTGTCATCTTAGGCCCGTCATGCACAATGTCACGCAGCTCGATCCGCTTGAGCCATTTGTGCGCGGTAGATGCGGGCCAGCCCGGTACCACCAGACGAAGCGGTGCGCCGTTCATCGGGTGAAGCTCTGTCCCATTCATTTCAAAGGCAATGAGCACATTGTCCGTCAACGCCTTGGCAATCGGCACGCCGCGCGAAATCGGCAGCTTTTCGGGATCGCCCGAGAGATGTTCATCGGCGCCATAATGCGCGGTGTAGACCACATTGTCCTGCACTCCCGCGGCCTCGAGCACGTCTTTCAGACGCACGCCGGTCCATTCGGAACAGGCCACCGCGCCATAGGTCCACTGATTGCCCTTGGCGGGCGGGTTGAAGAAGCTGCGCCCGTTGCCGCCGCATTCCAGCGTCAGCGCCATGGTCACGACGTCAAAATTCGCTTTCATGTCGGCGATGGTCATCTCCATCGGCGTGTCGACAAACCCATCGATCGTCAGCGTCCAGGTGGTTGGGTCCACATCCTCTGGCGGAATGCCATTGTTGCGGATGAAGTGCCGCGAGGTGGGCGTGATCGCGTCATCGAGAAGCTCGGGCGGCGTTTCGGCATTCAAAGGTCTGTCATTGAGAAGCGTTAGCCCGTCCTTGCCCACCAAAATATCTTCGTTGGCCAAGGCGGCCGGCACGAAACCCATAGGCATATTGGGATGGAACGGGATTGACGTTCCCACCATCGCCGCCATCGTGGCAAGCCCAGTGTTTCTGAGAAACCCGCGACGGTCCGGGTTGGAGACGCGGCCAAAGAATTCCTTATCGGCTTTTTCTGGGTCGGCTGCAAAAAACTCGCGCAGTGATTGATATGGATTGTCTTTCATGTGATTTTTCCTCCCTAGGAGCC
>ERZ1740067.2147-NODE-2147-length-12414-cov-5.073064_pt1 | contig 12414 bp, 8 predicted proteins | sample MGYA00581736_ERZ1740067 | MGnify/ENA primary metagenome ERZ1740067 (study PRJEB43018, sample SAMN04849236) | marine metagenome | isolation source: floating plastic debris | place: Pacific Ocean | collected 2008-08-27 | study: EMG produced TPA metagenomics... | reverse complement strand
TACTCCATTCGTCTTACGCAGTTTGAGTTGACCTTTTGGCCTAGTAATGGCACGCTAGTTTAGAAAGATTATAGGCTAGCTGTATTTTTATGGTTGACTATTCATACCCGCTCAGTTCGGGCGAATCTGAGGAATTACCTGTCTTTTGTCAGACCTGCCAAGTTAAAGGCACGTCGGTCTGTGCTGATCTCTCTTCTCGCGAAATCACCAAGCTGCAAGCGCGCATGAGCAGCACCGACTACAGCAAGGGAGACACTATTAGTCACCAAGGCGATGAAGTCACCAATCTGCGCGTGATTACGCATGGAACCTTGAAGCTTTACAAGGTGTTGGAAGATGGTCGCCAGCAAATCACCGGTTTTACTCATCCTGGCGATTTCTTGGGCGTCGCGCCGGGGTCAACGTTGCAGGTGAATGTGGAGGCGCTCACGGAAGTGCGGGTTTGTGTGTTCCCCCATGCTACTTTGGCGCACCTTTCAAACACCTATCCAGGGAGCACCAAGCGCCTGGTTGAAAAGGCAAATACCGAGCTAACGAAGGCATATGATCATATGCTGTTGTTGGGCCAGAAAACCGTTCATGAGCGCGTTGCATCTTTTTTTACCGCGCTTGCGGATCAAACTGGCAAACCGGCACCCGGCGAGGGCCCAGATGCGTGGTTCGTGCCGCTTCCTATGCCGCGCCGCGATATCGCTGATTATCTAGCGCTGCGTTCAGAAACGCTGTCGCGTGTCTTAAAGGATCTTAGGTCCGACGGTTTAATCCGCGACGTTACACGGCAAAAGCTGCTGGTTCCATCACTCGCCGAATTGCGCAGCCATACACTTCTGGAAATTGACTAAAATCGCCTAGTTCTTGGCGCTGAAAATTAGCTGTGCAGTGGACGCTGGGCTGTCTTGATCTTCGGCAAAGAGCCGTTCAATGCCGACCGCGCTCATGGGTCGGCTAAAAAAGAACCCTTGAACTAAATCTACACCCGCCTTTTGCACGATACCAAGCTGTTGTTGGGTTTCGACGCCTTCAATAATGGTTTGCACCTGAAGCGTTTTGCTTAAATCACACACCGATTGCAGGATCGCCGCCGCAGCCTTCTTGCGGGCTTGAATGCTAGTTAAGAAGCTTTGGTCCACCTTCAAAAAATCGAGTGGCATTTCGGCCAGATGGCTTAGGCTCGAAAAGCCCGTTCCAAAATCGTCAAGGCCAACCCTAACGCCATGCCGACGCAGTTTGTTGAGCACGGTTACAACCTTGCTTGAATCGCGGATCATTGCATTTTCGGTGATTTCAAAGACCAACCGGTGTGGCGGAAATCCGTTATCATTTGCAATGGCAACGAGCTCGTGGACATAGCCCGTCGTTATGACCTCTGTGGCCGATAGGTTAAAGGCTAGAAAAAGTGTGTTGGGCCAAGTTTTTGCTGCCGAAAGTGCTTTTCGCATTAGAGTTGGTGTGATCCTTTGGAGCTGGCCAGTGCTTTGAGCAACATCCAGAAAATCCCCAGGCAGCAACTTGCCCAAAGATGGGTGATGCCATCGTGCTAATGCCTCGACGCCAACCACAGTTTGCTGCTCCACATCAAAGATCGGCTGAAACTCTAATTGGAACTCATCTTCCACGTCAGATTCTCTGATGGCCAGCTCCAGATTAGCCTGGTGACGAATACGAAGTTCGTGCTCAGCGGAAAAGATAACGGCCTGGTTCTTGCCGTTTTCTTTGGCATGGTAGAGTGCGAAATCTGCGCGTTCGAAGAGAAGTGACCGGCTTGTTGCGGCTGTTGGAAACTTCGCAAAGCCAATGCTCGCCGCGACGTAGACACGGTCGCCGTCTAGATTAAAGGGCGCGCTCAGGTCATTACAAATGCGTTGACCCAAGGCAGCAAGGGCCATATCGGTTGGGTTGTTTGTATAAACAAATCCAAATTCATCGCCGCCAAGCCGCGCAATGATCGCGTCGTCGGGGAGCGCTGCCTTAATCCGGATTGCCGCCTGTCGCAGCAATTCATCACCAGCGGGATGACCATAGACATCATTAACGGACTTAAAGCCGTCCAAATCTAAGATAGCGACAGCAAAAGGCTCAGCTGTACGTTCGCGCTGCACGATCAATTCATCGATTTGGGCGACGAAGTGTCTGCGGTTAGACAGCTTTGTAAGGGAATCGATATTTGCAAGGCGATGATTTTCATCTGCGAGTTGCTGCAGTTGCTTCTGCTTGGTCTTCAGCTCCGTAAGGTCAATGCCGATACCAACAATTCCCTGATCTCCCAACCTTTCAAAAAAAGTTTGGTAAAGCCTTCCACCGCGAGCCGAGATGACCTGCGGTCGTCCACTATTCAGTGTTTCGAGCGTATGGGTAACAGCTCTGTTGAATTCATTATTGGGCAGGTTTGGAAACTGCGCGGATATTTCCTGAGAGACCGCCTCTTCTTGGGAAAGTCCCTCTTCCAGGGCCGAATAGAGGCGTGGCCACGCCTTTTTGGCAGATTTATTAGCAAAGAGGAGCCGAAAATCCTTGTCATAGAGAGCAAACGTGCTCTCTAGCCGATCAATCGCTTCTAGTAATGTCGACAATTCCAGAGTGTCGGACACGTTTCCACTTCCATTCCCGCCCCCAACTTTCGCGCGACTTAGGATACGCTTGTGCAGATGAAGGAAGCGTTTACAAATAAACCCTTTATACATGTTATCGGCATGCGCAAGCAGGAGTCAGCCTAGCCTACGATAACAGCTCTATATCGCTATCCTTTTAAAGGCCTTTCAGCCTATTGCTGTTCCACCACACTAGGTGTTGCCTTCGATAGTACTGACTGTTGCAGAAGGCCTAGACGGTGATTGTGTTTTTGCGCTTGCACGAACGCCAAAAGTAGCGCCCAAGCACAAGTTTTTGATGCTGATGCGCGACGAACTTCTGGCAGGACTCACAAATCAAATATGCATCCACCTCGAAGACTTCGACCTTAAAAAGCTGAGGGACGGACGGTGCTCTCTGCAAAGGTCGGCACTGCTGACGGGCGGCGGCGATTGAGGTTTTCTTTAAGGATCATTTTTCCGATTCGACGTTATTCCCCACGCTGGTAAGCGCGCCTGGGCATAAATTAACAGATATCTCTGCGGTTTCGCTGGATAAGATGCGCGCTGTATCGCTGATCAATTTGGCGTCCGTCAGAGCGCTTGAAAGTGCTGTCGGGGCGCAAATCGCTCCCCTTCGGTTTCGCGCCGACATTTACTTTGAGGGTCCAAAAGCTTGGTGCGAATTTGAATGGTTAGATCAAGATATTGCCGCTGGGTCAGCTTAAGCTCGTGTTGTTATGCGCACCCGGCACTGTGCTGGAAAGGAAGTCAATCCCGCCACCGCTGCGCGTGATTTAGCAATCCCAACGCTCAATTAAGGAGCACTTCGGCCATTATGATATGGGTGTATATGCTGAGATAACTGCAGATGGCACCGCACATGTTGGTGAGCGGGTGGCAATTGCGTGATAGGGAAAAATAGTTTTTGCACTGCAATAAAAACTATGATTAGCTATCTTCAGCGCTTCAAGGATGAATGCGCGCCAAGCACCTTCCAGTGATGGAATAAGCGCTTCTTGCCGTGTTCTTTGCTGCGGCTAAGCGCGTGCTACGGCTCCATAATCCAAAACATCAACATTGTGCCGGCTAGAAACCGCCGGTGGTCAGGGAGCTTTGACCACGTCATGAATGCAAAGATATTTCGTTCTTTATTTGTTTTCAGTAGCCTTGCGATGGCTGCTCAAACTGCCTATGCGGGCGTCCTTGAAGATGCCATATCCAACGCTAAACCGCTGTTAAACGCGCGGCTGCGTCTCGAGTTAGCCTCGCAAGATGCACGGCCGCGCGACGCAGAGTCTCTTACTCTTCGGGTCCGAGGCGGGTTTGAAACCGGCCCCATTGAAAAAACTGTTGTCGGCATTGAGTTTGAGTGGCTCGAAAACATTACGGACAACTTCAACTCAACAACCAATGGCCGAACTGATTTTCCGGTTGTGGCTGACCCTCAGGATGTGGAGCTGAACCGCCTCTATATCTCCACCAAAGCGATTGATAAGACCACCGTAACCCTTGGGCGCCAGCGCATTGTTTATGATGATGCGCGCTTCGTCGGGGACGTAATTTGGCGGCAAAACCAGCAGACTTATGACGCCATTTCCGTTACCAACACCTCTATTCCCAATCTTACGGTGAACGCTGCATATGTGATCCAAGTAAACCGTATTTTTGGCCCTGATTCTCCGCAAAGTCCATGGGACTCAAGCAATGTCTTCCTAAATGCCGGCTATCAAACACCGATTGGCAAACTCACTGGATTTGCTTATCTGCTGGATATTGATGATGCCATTGGCCTGTCGACGAAGACCTTTGGTGTTCGCTTTGCCGGCAGCCAGCCTGTGGGCGGTGGTAAAGTTAGCTACGTAGCCTCCTACGCGCGCCAAAGCGATTACGCCGATAACCCGATTGATTTTAGTACTGACTATTTCTTCGGAGAACTGACGGGCGCCTATAAGGGTTTCGTTGCCACCGTTGCCTATGAAGTGCTTGGTAGCGATGAGGGCATCAAAGGCTTTTCAACGCCGCTGGCCACAGCTCATAAGTTCCAGGGTTTCGCGGATTTGTTCCTTGCAACGCCAGATGCCGGTATAAAAAACTTCTACGCCAAAGTGGGCTACGGTCGGAACGATGTTGGCCCATTTGACCGCGTGTTTGGCGCCGTGTGGTACCATACATTCGAGGCCGACTTCGGCGGCGCGGATTATGGCGACGAAATTGACTTCGTGATCACCGCAAAATGGAAACGTTTCCTGTTCGGCGTAAAATACGGCGAATACAATATGGATACCTTTGCAACCGACACGCGTCGTGTCATCTTTGACGTTAACTTTGCCTATTGATGCATCTTTTGCAATCAAAAGGGCCTTTGCTGCGCGATGGTGCGATGCAATAAATCCCTTTCAGGTGAGGGATGTAGACAAACCACGTGCAGAACAAGGCCTCGATCCAAAAGGCAGAACGCATCGTTGTGATCGATGAAAGCCCCGCGCGCGCAGCCATCTTGGAAGCTGGGCTGCGCGATGCGGGGTATCAAAACGTCACTTTGATCGATGATATGACCGGCCTCTTGCGGCGGTTGTCGGTTATCGACCCAGACGTGATTTTGATCGATTTGGAAAACCCGAGCCGGGATACCTTGGAGCAAATGTTCCAGGTGTCCCGCTCTGTGCGCCGCCCGGTTGCCATGTTTGTGGATCAATCCGATGCCTCCATGATCCAAGCGGCGGTTGATGCCAGTGTCTCTGCCTATATTGTGGACGGGCTCAAAAAAGAGCGCGTCAAACCCATTCTCGACATGACAATCAGCCGGTTTAATGCCTTTGCGCGGCTGTCAGACGAGCTTGAAAGCGTTCGGACGGAGCTTGCTGATCGGAAAATCATTGATCGGGCAAAGGGCATCTTGATGGCGCAAAAAGGCCTTGGCGAAGAAGAGGCCTATAAGTTGATGCGCAGCACGGCCATGAACCACAAAAAGAAGATGGTGGATATCGCGCAATCCATTATCACAGCTGCGGAGTTGCTTGGTGGGGAGGGACTATGAGTGGTGGAAATTTAGAAAAAACGGAGCTTAGTCTAGGGTTTATCCCGCTTGTGGATTGCTCGATCTTAGTTGCCGCGCATGAAAAAGGCTTTGCCAGCGCGGAAGGATTGTCTCTCGCTCTACATAAAGAGCGCAATTGGGCGACCATCCGCGATAAGCTCAACCTTGGCCATTTTGATGCGGCGCATATGTTGGCGGGTATGCCGGTCTCGGCGAGCCTCGGCATTGGCCAAGTGCAGGTTGACACGATTGCGCCGTTTGTCATGAACCTCAATGGCAATGCGATAACCGTTTCAAGCGACGTCTACACCGCGATGGGCGATGCGGCTGATGGAGATTTGAGCGAACCGGCGCACTCTGGCGCAGCGCTCAAAAAGGTTATCGATGCATATGAAGCGCCGCTGACCTTTGCGATGGTTTATCCCTTTAGTTGCCACAATTATGAGTTGCGCTATTGGCTGGCTGCTGCGGGGATAGACCCGGACCGGGATGTCCGCATTGTCGTCATACCGCCCTCGCTCATTGCGGAGAGTATGCGCGCTGGCCAGATTGACGGTTTCTGCGTAGGTGAGCCCTGGAACAGCCTAGCGGTCGACATGGGGCTTGCGCATATCGTGGTCCCAAAATCAGCGTTTTGGCGGCAAGGCCCCGAAAAAGTGCTTGGCACGACAGCGGCTTGGGCGGACGCGCATCCCAAGACGTTAAATGCATTGCTGAAGGCGCTCTATAAGGCCGCCCAGTGGTGTGATGAGTCAGCCAATCATGCGGAATTGGCGCAGCTGTTAACCCAGCCGCATTATCTTGATGTGCCAGCGCTCATCATCTTGCGCGCCCTCAGCGGGGACTTGGCCTTTGGCCCTGATGAAGCGCAGCGTCATGTGGAGAATTTCCTTATTTTCCATAGGCAGGCTGCCAATTTCCCTTGGCGCTCTCAAGCCTTGTGGCTTTATTCGCAAATGGTCCGCTGGGGGCAGGCGGACTACTCAAAGGTCGGCGAAGACATTGCGCGCAGCTGCTTCAGGCCGGATATCTATCGCAATGCGCTCTCAGGCTTGACGCCGCCGCCTATCCTTCCCGGCGCCAGCGAAAAGGTCGAAGGCGCGCTCTTTGACCCGACTCCCGCAGGGGCCAAAGGGCGCCCACTGGTCTTGGGCCCCGACAACTTCTTTGATGAGCGTCCCTTCGACCCAGATGACTTGCAAGGATATTTAGCTTCCTTTCCAACGCTTTAGGCCAAAGCATCGGCTGCGGGTAATTTTTTATATTGCACTGCACCCTGGATTGTTCAATATTTGGTCATGGGAACGGCGTGCCGATTTTTTAGGCACATTTTAAATCCGAATTCGCGAGCCCAACGGGGGGCTCAATCACCGACACCGCAGTCTGACCCTCATGAGCAAAGACATGAGGACTTCAGCTGCGGTTTTTTTGTTTGAGTTCAATTCGGGGCAACTTGGATTGAAACGGGTCAAGGGGAATTACTTTAATGACACCACATTCACCATTGCGTACCGTCATGGCTGGCCTATGTGCCGCTGCTATGAGCTGCGTCCTAGCTGTCTCTGCCCACGCGGAAACGGAATATCTGGACGTTGAGAAAGATGAGCTGACCTTCGGCTTCATCAAGCTTACGGACATGGCGCCGCTCGCCATTGCCTATGAGAAACAGTATTTCGAAGATGAAGGCCTCTACGTCACCCTAGAGCCGCAAGCGAACTGGAAGGTTTTGCTTGATCGCGTCATCGACGGCGAATTGGACGGCGCGCATATGCTTGCTGGTCAGCCTCTGGGCGCTACCATCGGCTTTGGAACCCAGTCGCACATCATCACCGCCTTCTCCATGGATTTGAATGGCAACGGCATCACCGTTTCCAATTCGGTCTGGGAGCAGATGAAAAAGTATGTGCCCAAGGGTGAGGACGGAAAACCAGTTCATCCTATCAAAGCTGACTACCTAAAGCCTGTCGTCGAGAAGTACCAGGCGGACGGCAAGCCGTTCAAAATGGGCATGGTCTTCCCAGTCTCGACCCACAATTACGAGCTACGCTATTGGCTCGCAGCTGGCGGTATCCACCCGGGCTATTATTCCCGCAGCGACATCACTGGCCAAATCCAAGCCGACGCGCTGCTGTCTGTGACGCCGCCGCCGCAAATGCCGGCAACTATGGAAGCGGGTACCATTTACGGCTATTGCGTGGGCGAGCCTTGGAACCAGCAAGCGGTCTTTAAAGGCATCGGGGTTCCAGTTATCACCGATTATGAAATCTGGAAAAACAATCCGGAAAAAGTCTTTGGTGTCTCCAAGGCCTGGGCAGATGAAAACCCCAACACGCACCTCGCTGTCGTCAAAGCGCTTATTCGGGCTGCCATGTGGCTCGATGAGAACAACAACGCAAACCGCCAAGAGGCCGTCGAAATTCTGGCCCGCTCGGAATATGTAGGCGCGGATGCCAAGGTGATCGCCAACTCCATGACGGGCACCTTTGAGTATGAGAAGGGCGACAAGCGGTCCGTGCCGGACTTCAACGTCTTCTTTCGCTACTACGCTAACTATCCTTACTATTCAGATGCGGTTTGGTATCTCAGCCAAATGCGCCGCTGGGGCCAAATCCCGGACGGCAAGCCTGACGGCTGGTACATGGAGATGGCTAAAAAGGTCTATAAGCCAGAAACATACCTGAAGGCCGCCAAGCTGCTCATCGCAGAAGGCAAAGCCAAGCCCGAAGACTTCCCCTTTGACACCGATGGGTTCCGCCCACCGCAAACGGAGTTCATCGACGGCATTACCTTCGATGGCCGCAAGCCGAACGAATATCTCGCCCAATTCCCCATTGGCCTGAAGGGCAAAGAGGAAGTTGAAGGCGCGGAAGTGGTCAACGGCGCCCGCTAGGGCGTCCATCTCAGGAGTGCTTGACACATGAACACGATTGCACAAACCGCCAATGACGCCGGGCCCGCCTCAGAAGGCGATGCGGCCCGCGCGGAAAAGGAGGCCCGGCAAGCTAAGTTGCACGCTGGGATCAACAAAGTGGCAAGCACACTTGACGTGATTGGTCTGAGTTGGCTGGTGCCCATCCTCAAGATGGCCGCTGGCGACTCCATCCAAGGGCAAATGAGAGACTTATGGCGTTTAGCAGGGGTGCCCTTGCTCGCCATCTTTATCTTTCTCGTCGCCTGGGGGCGCCTTGCGCCTACAGTCGAGACCAGCTTGGGCGCCATTCCTGGCCCGGCACAGGTTTGGGAGCAAACAGGGGTCCTGTGGGAGGACCATAAAGCCGAGCGCGGAAAAGAAACCGCCTTTTATGAGCGACAAGAAAAGCGCAACGCTAAGAAATTAGAGCGTAATCCAAACGCTGAGATTAAAATCCGCCCCTACACTGGCAAGCCCACCTATCTTGATCAGATTGTCACGTCCTTGCAGACGGTTTTTATGGGCTTTCTCATAGCCTCGCTGATCGCCATTCCGCTGGGTGTGGCGTGCGGCCTATCACCAACGGTGAACGCGGCCTTCAATCCGCTTATTCAGATCTTCAAGCCTGTCTCGCCGCTGGCTTGGCTACCGATTGTGACCATGGTGGTGAGCGCGCTTTATGTCTCTGACGACCCGTTCTTTGAAAAATCCTTCATCAACTCCGCGCTAACAGTGACGCTGTGTTCGCTGTGGCCGACGCTTATCAACACCGCCCTGGGCGTCTCCTCCATTGACAAGGATTTGATGAATGTCGGCCGCGTTTTGCAGCTCAATTGGTTCAATTCCCTCATCAAGCTCGTCCTGCCGTCCGCGCTGCCGCTCATCTTTACGGGTCTGCGTCTATCGCTGGGTGTGGGCTGGATGGTGCTGATTGCAGCGGAGATGCTCGCGCAGAACCCTGGCCTTGGAAAGTTCGTCTGGGATGAATTCCAAAACGGTTCTTCAGAATCTCTGGCTCGCATCATGGTTGCCGTCTTCACCATCGGCCTCATCGGCTTCTTGCTCGACCGCATCATGCTGACGCTGCAAGCCGCCTTTAGCTTCTCAAGCCAGCGCTAGGAGTATCCGCATGGCAATCCTAGAGCTGAAAAACCTGACCAAAAGCTATCCAGGCACAGATGTCCTCAAAGATATCAACCTAGAGATCGAAGAAGGGGAATTCGTTGCCATACTGGGCTTTTCCGGTTCCGGCAAAACCACGCTCATTTCCCTCATTGCTGGGCTGATTGAAGCCGATGAAGGCGATATCCTTTTAAAAGGCGAGCATGTCAAAGGCGCTGGCCCGGACCGGGGGATTGTCTTCCAATCCTACTCGCTGATGCCGTGGCTCACCGTGTTCGGCAACATTCGCTTAGCTGTGGATTCGGTCTTTAAAAAAGCGTCCAAGGCCGAGAAAGCCGCCCGCACGCGTCACTATATTGATATGGTCGGCCTCAGCCACGCGGCTGACCGGCGCCCCGCCGAGCTATCCGGCGGCATGCGCCAGCGGGTTGCCGTGGCGAGAGCGCTCGCCATATCACCAGAAATTTTGCTGCTCGATGAACCCTTGTCTGCGCTGGACGCCCTTACCCGGGCCAAGCTGCAAGATGAAATCGAGCGCATTTGGGGAGAAGAGAAAAAGACCGTCGTCCTGATAACAAATGACGTGGACGAAGCGCTTTTGCTCGCAGATCGCATTATTCCGCTGAAGCCCGGGCCAGGGGCTACGTTAGGCCCGGAATTCAAGGTGAATATTCCTCGTCCGCGCGACCGCACGGAGATGAACCACGACGCCACGTTCAAATCCCTGCGCAAGGACATTACCAACTATTTGATGGATGTGGGCGCGCACCGGCAGGTGGGCGAAGAAAATATCGTTGAATTGCCCAATGTTGAGCCGCGTCATAGCTTGGACGAGCTGCCAAAAGCCGTGCGGGATGCTGCGGCTGGCCCTGACCTGAAGCGGTATCTGGATTTTTCAGAAACGACGAAGATTTACCCCACGCCCAAGGGCCCGCTCTGCGTGGTCGATGGCTTTGATTTTAAAATGCCAAAGGGTGAATTCATCACCCTGATTGGCCATTCAGGCTGCGGTAAATCCACCGTCCTGTCCATGGCGGCGGGCCTGAATGAAATCTCTGGCGGTGGCATCTTCTTAGACAATAAGCAGGTCACGGGAGCTGGTCCCGAACGGGCTGTGGTGTTCCAATCACCGTCCCTGATGCCGTGGCTTACGGCCTTTGAAAACGTGGCGCTCGGTGTCAGCCGGGTCTATCCCCATGCCAGCCGCGCTGAGCAGCGCGATGTAGTGAGCTATTATCTCAGCAAAGTGGGCCTTGCCGACGCACAGCACAAGCTGGCCAGCGAATTGTCCAACGGCATGAAGCAACGGGTTGGCATCGCCCGCGCCTTTGCCCTGTCGCCCAAACTTCTTCTGCTGGATGAGCCCTTCGGCATGCTAGACAGCTTGACCCGCTGGGAGCTGCAAGATGTTCTGATGGAGGTTTGGACGCGCACCCAGGTCACGGCCATCTGCGTCACCCACGATGTCGATGAAGCCATTTTGCTGGCCGACCGCGTGGTCATGATGACCAACGGCCCGCGCGCGCGAATCGGGAAAGTGGTGGATGTAGATATCGAGCGTCCGCGCAGCCGCGCCGCGCTGTTAGAGCATCCAGACTATTACGCCTATCGGCAAGAAGTCCTTGATTTCCTTGAGGAATATGAGCACGGCGCGCACTCAAAGAAAGAGGCAAAAGAAGCCGCTACAGAGGAGGCGCCGTCTCCTGAAAAAAAGCAAGCAGCTTAGTGGGTTAGAGGAGAAAGCCCCCATGACAAAAAAGCTTGTCGTCGTTGGCAACGGGATGGCTGCGGGCCGCGCGATTGAGCGGCTCATCGAGGCAGAACCTGGCGCCTATGACATCACGATTTTTAATGCTGAGCCGCGCGTTAATTATGACCGCATCATGCTCTCGCCAGTGTTGTCAGGTGAAAAGGCCTATGAGGATATTCTGATCCACGATGACGCTTGGTATGAGATCAATAAAGTCAATCTCATCAAAAATTGTAAAGTCACCGAGATTGACCGCAATGCCAAGACTGTCACCGGTGCTGACGGCACAGTTGCGGACTATGACAAGCTGCTGATAGCCACCGGTTCCTATCCCTTCATCATCCCCGTTCCCGGCCATGACCTTGATGGCGTGCTGGCTTATCGGGACCTGGATGACGTGGAGAACATGATAAAGGCGGCGAAAAAGCCGGGCAGCCGCGCCGTTGTTATTGGCGGTGGCTTGCTGGGCCTTGAAGCGGCCTATGGGCTTAAAATGCAAGGCATGGAGGTGACCGTTCTCCACCTCATGCCCACGCTGATGGAGCGGCAGCTTGATGAAGCGGCTGGCTATCTACTGGAAAAGGCGATTACCCAGCGCGGTATCAACATCATCACCCGCGCCAATACGAAAGCCATTCTGGGGGTCGACAGCGTGCAGTCGGTTCAACTCGACGATGGCCGTATAATACCAGCCGATATCGTAGTGATGGCAGTGGGCATCAAGCCCAACATGCACCTTGCCGATGACGCGGGCCTCGAGACGGGCCGCGGCGTCTTGGTGAACGATAATATGGTCACCTCCGACCCAGATATTCTCTCGGTCGGAGAGTGTGTGGAGCACCGCGGTCAATGCTATGGCCTCGTGGCACCGCTTTATGAAATGGCCAATGTGGTGGCAGATCAGCTCAGCGGCGATGAAGCCTCCGCCTATACGGGCTCGGTTACCTCCACAAAGCTAAAAGTAACGGGCATTGATCTCTTTTCCGCCGGAGACTTTGCCGAAGGGGAGGGCCGGGAAGACATC